>Ga0208305_10001354_pt1 | contig 11703 bp, 12 predicted proteins | sample ColrivemetaGS741_FD_187605 | JGI IMG/M metagenome (GOLD analysis project Ga0208305, IMG submission 187605) | Estuarine microbial communities from the Columbia River estuary - Flood tide ETM metaG S.741 (SPAdes) (version 2) | ecosystem: Environmental > Aquatic > Marine > Intertidal zone >... | reverse complement strand
AAATCAACTTCATCAGCCAGATCATGTCCGTTTATGTTTCTAACATCCCCCAACTGAATAAAGCTTGGGTCGTTTCCGTAATGATAATTTTGGATAGCTAAAGCCGTTTTGTCTATTTCTGAACTATAATATTTATTTACTTTTATTCCTGCTTTTTCCAAAGCCAGCTTTGCGCAACTAACACCATCAAATAGGGATAGGACATTAATACCCTCATTTTTAATTTTTTTCATATTTATCTGTTTTAGATAAATATTTCGTCCATGGGAAAAAAACAGATTTCAGAAGTTTGGAAAACCTAATATTTCAACAAATCCCCTATTCACGGGGCTTGCCACATTAAAAAAAAATAAAAGTATTTTATAAAAAGCTTGAGCAGGAAGAAAATTTATTGTACACTCGTGGAGTACAGCGGATTCCAAACACTCGTTTTGAGTTTGCTGTAAAACATTTAAAAGTTATAATTATGAGAAAATTTGTTGGTTATTTTAGGGTAAGTACGGCTGAACAAGGAAAGTCAGGTTTAGGGTTAGAATCTCAAAGAACCTTGGTCAACAATTATATTGAAAATAATAAAGGAATATTAATGGAGAGTTTTACAGAAATTGAAACAGGTACGGCAAAACGTAAACGAACCGAAATCTATAAGGCGATTGACTATGCTAAAAAAAATAATGCAGTTTTGGTAATTGCTAAAATAGACCGTTTGGCTCGTAATGTATATTTTGTCTCTTCACTAATGGAAACAGGGGTTGAATTTGTGGCATGTGATTTACCACAAGCTACCAATTTCACAATTCATTTGTATGCGGCACTTGCCGAGATGGAAGCTAAATTAATATCTGAAAGAACTAAAAATGCATTGGCAGAAAAAATGAAGCAAGGCTTTAAATTAGGATCACCTAAAAACCTAACAGAAGAAGCAAAGAAAAAAGGGTTGGAAGTTATTAAACAAAAAGCGATTAATAATAAAGCTAACATACAATCAACCGCCTTAATAATTGAGTATAGAACTAAAGGATATAGTTATGATAAAATAGCGATTGCATTAAATCAATTGAACTTTGGAACAGCAAACGGTAAATTGCACAACTCAACCAGTATTCATAGACTTTATAAAAGACATTTAGAAGTTTCAAAAAAAAGCGAAGCTTAATTCATAGAAATGAATTTTAATTGAATTTAGTATTCTAGCTAAAAAACACCACGTTAAATGTATGTTAAAGTTTAAAGATTAAAAAATGTAAAAATTTTGTAAATTATTGATTTTCAAATACTTTGTGTTTTAAATTAATTAATCTAAAATTTTTAAACTTTAAATGTTCTAGCTTAAAATCAACTCTTCTTTTTCTCAGATATAAGTAGTATTTTTGAGATAGGAAGGTTAAAAGATGTACTTAAAATCCATAGTTTTTTTGTAAAAAAGTAGAAAAACTAAAAAAAGGCTGGCATGATCCAATTAAAAATAATATCCTCGTGGAGTAATTAGGTAAAGTCAGGGCATCTATAAAACCCTAAAAAGGGAAAATCTCACAAAATCTCACAAATTAAAAAAATTGGAACATTTCCGATAGGGCATTTCTATGCTTAAAAATTAAAAAAATGAAATAAAAAAAGCCCAGTCGGCAAACTGAGCTTAGCACCTATTTAATAATAAAATAAGTAGTTTATGAAAAACAAAGATACAAATAAAACCCAAGAAGAGGTCATCGATTTTCCAAGAATCATCTTTGACCCACAAACCACCGTAAAACTGGAAGACCCGAAGCTTAATAGTTACGGGCTGGATATAACGGACGCTAACTTTCTAAAATACCAATCGGGTAACCTTCAGGCGGAGGTCATCGGTGGGGTCAACGTGGTGGTGCTAACAAGATTTCAGGTGATGGTCAAAATAGCAAGACGACCGCAGATGACCTCCCAAGACGTGTATCGCAATAATGTGGACTTGTATAACGAGAACAACCTCCAGCACTTTATAAAACAAGCCAGTATCAAATTAAAAGTAGATACCACCACCGTAGCGGATTTTGTGTATGACCTTATGGAACGTTTGGAAACCTATCGTAAGGATAAAAGAACCTATAGCGAAGAAATTCCTATAGTTACCAGTACCACCAAAGAGCAAAAAGAAGTTGATAAACTTCTTAAATCTGATACATTACTGGAAGAAATCCAAGAGCTATTAACCAGCTCGGGTATTGCTTGTCCCACAATCGGATTGCAATTGTTTTTAATTGCACTTAGCAGTAAACAAATGAGTGTCATGCACGGTATTTTACAAGGTAATAACGAGCTATCCAGCGAGATAATCAAAAGTTTTAGCGAAGTACTACCCATAGAAATTAACCGCTTTAAAACCTCGATTTCGGACAACGTATTGTATTATGCGCCGAGCGAAAACTATTGGAAAAACAAAGTGTTATTACTTCCAACTATCGATACGCTTGGAAAAAAGAACACCGCAATTACCGAACTTATCTTACAAGGTCAGGTTAATCGATTGGTTACCGAAAACACCGAACAAGGAAGCTATAAAGCCAGTAACAAATCGGTAAACGGAAACTTAAGTTTTATTAGTGCCACTTCAAAAGGTTTCCATGAACTGATGCAAAGTGATACGGTGATGCAAATACCAATTTGCAATACCAATGCAATAAAAGAAAGCATTGTAACCAATCAAATAAAGCGATTTGCAGGGCTATTGGATGAAAACAAAACCCAGCAAAGTAAAAACATTTTGCAAGGCTTATTTAGGGTGATAAAGAACATAAAAATTATCAATCCCTACTTAGAGCAAATCGATGTTTCTACGTTTTTCAGTAACGATAGCAAACTGATAACCCAGTATCTAAAGATGGTTAATGTCGTAACGCTATTGCACCAAAAACAACTGGAGTTACAAATCAAAAACACGGTACACCAAATGGAAGTTGAACCCCGATTCATGCTTATGGCATTGGAACTATTTAAAATGATTTGGTTCAAACAAGAAAAGGAATTGTCGTTTAATGTAGCGTGCACACTGGTAAAGATAAAACGAGCATTACAAAAGCAAAGTCCTGATAGTTTCCAAGAAACGGAGTTTATCTTAAAAGAAATGCGAGCCAAGTTAAAAGTCAGTCCCTCTAGTTTCGCTCGGCATATCAGTACGCTATACGATTACAATAAGCTAGAGCGCACCAGCGGAAACAATAAAGAGGGCTTTAGTTATAAGGTTATTACTTGGGAAGATAACAATAGCGCAGAGCAATACGAAGCATTTAAAAAAGAGATACTAAGCTTATAAGCGAAGTTTCTCAGTAGTAACCCAAGAGTTTCTCACAAGCTAAATCCATATAAATAAAGAGCTGAGGTCAAAAAATGAGAAACTTAAATAAACGTATAAACAGCATATGAAAAAATTAGAATTACATAACGTCCAGTTTATCCATACCCTAGAGCACTTTGCAACCAGATTGCAAACGCAAGGCGCATCAGAGAGCCAAGTATATAATAAACCCAATTCGGTTAAAGAGTTCTTGCATTATTTGGAACAAAAAGAGCTTACCAGTTTAGATGCGATAAATCAAAAACTCGTAAACCAGTACTTTGAATATCTAAGCAATAGACCACTTCAAACCAAAGAAGGTACAATGTCTTCAGCATATCTATTAAAACATCGTGAAGCAGTACTTCGGTTTATTGAATTTGTAATGAGCCAAGAAAACGCCATCGGTCATGGTCAAAGTGGCATTCAGATTAGAATAGACAACACCGAGACTAATCCGATAACAATCCTATTAGAGGAGGAAATAGAGCAAGTATTTAACGCTTGTGATACCAGTTTACTTGGAATCAGAGATAAAGCCGTATTAAGCTTGTTATACGGTTGTGGATTACGACGAAAAGAACTACTTCAGTTGGAAGTACACGAGATTGATTTAAACAAAGGTCGGGTACATATCGACAAGAGTAAAACCAAATACGCTCGTGATGTACCTATGACAAAAGCAGTGCAACAAAACATCGAAGAGTATTTGTTTAATGTTAGAAATAATATGCTTGATAGCTATAGCGAACAAACCAGCTTTTTGATTACCCAACGAGGCACTGAAATGAGCAATAGCAATTTGGCTAAAATAATGGAGAAACTAAGCCAAAAGACCAACTTAGGTAAACCAATTACGTGCCATTTACTCAGGCATTCCATTGGAACGCATTTGCACCGCAACATGACAATCGAAGATGTTGCAAAGTTTCTAGGGCATCGAAGCCTTGATAGTACAATGATTTACACCCACTTAAAAAATGAATATTATGGATAAAGAAAAATTATTAAAGAAGTTTAAGAACTATATTATAAACGAGCTGGGTTACACGCCCATTACCCACAACGGATATAGAAAGTGCGTAACCAACTATTTAGATTGGATGCTATCCAACAACATCCAAGTTAAGAAAGTATCGTTAAATCAGACCTATGACTTTCTAACGTACCGAAGATTAAAAGGTGATGTGCATAGAACAATCAAAACCTATAAAACGGCAATTACGCATTTTAACCAAGCTATTGAGATGAGGTCAAATCCAGCCTTACTGGTGCATTTAGCAAAGAGCGAACGCAAAACACCAACAAAGCTATTAGATGAAGAGTTTTTAGATACCATTTACCGAGATACCAACGCTAATACCTTGGTACAAAAACGAGATAGGTGCATTTTGGGTATGATGCTATTCTTGGGATTAAGTCGTAAAGAAGTAACCTTTTTACAATTGGAAGATTTACAACTGGAAGATGCGAGGTTATACGTTCCAGCGACCAATACCACCAACGAGCGATATATCAATCTTAATCCAAAACAAATATTGCATTTGTCTCAGTACCTTTACGATGTACGACCAGCATTAGAACGAGAGTATAAAATCATTACCAATCGTTTGTTTTTTAGTTGTGGTGAAGCTACTGGATTAGATGGCGCACTGACTAGACTTATGAAACGATTAAAACGGGAGTTTTATTATGTTAAGGACTTTAAGCAGTTTAAACAATCGAGAATGGCTATTTGGGTTAAGGAGTTAGGACTAAGACAAGCGCAATACTTGGGTGGTTATCGTTACGTTACCAGCGTACAACGTTACGACTTTAAAAGCGTGGATGACTTACAAAAGAAACTCGAGTATAATCATCCAATGGAGCGGTTTAAATAATTTTTTTGTAACTTTAAAGTGGTATAATTATTGAATTAACTAAAAATAAACAACTTTAAAGTTGGATAGTAATTATTTATTGAATACTTTTGCAGAGTCGTTAAATCAGGATAATGTCACAAAAAACAGCTGTCAAATCTTTTTTACAAGAACTCAAACAAGTAATAAGGACATGGGATATATTCTTTATAAATAGACCAAAAAATAGCGTTCAAGATATGGCGGATATAGGAATTACCGCCAATTCAAGAAAAGAAATAATCGCTCAATTAGAAATTGAAGATTATAGTGAAGGACCATTACCCGAAACTCAATATAACGGAACAGAAATGTGGGTTTTTGGTAAAACAATAAAAAAACAAGAAGTTTACATCAAGTTAACTATTTCGAGAAATACCAACAATGCGATTTGTATATCATTTCATAAGGCAGAGCATCCAATGGGTTTCCCGTTTAAAGAACAATCAAATAAATAAAAACAATTATGAAAAGTCCAATTACAGGTAAGGAAATGAGCTTGCAAAAAAGCGAGAGTACTGTGGTTTTCCGTAAGGAGGAGTTTAAATATTTTCATTTGAGTTATCATTGTGAAGATAGTGGAGAATCATTTACAACAACAGAATTAGATGAGTTAAATTTAAATCAAGTTTATAATCAGTACAGAGATAAACATAATATTCTCTTTACAGATGAGATAATCAGTGTAAGAGAGAAGTATGGTCTTTCTGCAAATAAGATGTCTCAGATATTAGGTTTTGGAGCTAATAGTTATAGAAATTATGAAAAGGGAGAAGTTCCAAGTATGGCAAATGCAAATCTAATTCAGACAATTTCTGATGATGCTAATGTTTTTAAAAAATTAGTATTAAAGAGCAATGATTTAGAAGAAAATGAAAAAGCTAAGGTTTTAATAAAAATTGAAGAGGCAATCAGATTAGAAGAACAAACAACAGATGACAATAGATATGTTAGTATGTTATTTGGCGATATGTTACCTGATGTTTTTTCAGGATATAGAAAACCAAACATCAAGAAGCTTTCTGAAATGGTAGTTTTCTTTACAGAAAAAATACAGCCACCAGTTACAATGATGAATAAGCTTTTATTTTATGCGGATTTCCTTAACTATAAAAAATCTGCATATTCTATAAGTGGAACTAGATATATGGCTCATAATTACGGTCCAGTACCTGTTAGGTTTAATGGTCTATTTGACTATATTACAAATCAAAAAACAGTTGAGTTACAACCTTTTATTTTTGGGGACTTTATAGGAGATAAATTTGTGCTACCAAAGAACAAAACATTTAATGAGGAGTTGTTTGACCTTTCAGAATTAGAATCTTTAAATGAAGTAGCTATAAAGTTTAAAAAATGTAATGCTACACAGATTAAGAATATCAGCCATGAAGAAAGTGCATGGATTGATAATGAAAAAGATAAAAATAAAATAAATTATAATTACGGGTTTAATCTTATTCATGTATAAGATTAAATAAAAAAATAACGAGTATAATAGAAAGTAGAGGTTGAAAAATCTCTACTTTTTTTATTATATTCGCATTACGTTCTTATATAGAAATACTGAAATAAAAGTCTATAAGGTGTTATCCTTTTGGAATGCTCGTACCAAATCGACACGGCTCTAGCTCTGCCTACCGTTACGGGTTCAACGGAATGGAAAAAGATGATGAGTTAAAGGGTATTGGTAATAGCTATGATTTTGGAAATAGAAGTATTTATGATGGTCGTGTTTCAAGGTTTATATCAATCGACCCTAGAAGCAGAGAACTTCCTTACCTTAGTCCATATGCTTTTGCAGGGAATAATCCTATTTTCTATCTTGATGAAGGTGGTGAAAATCCATTCCCATTTAGATTTAAAATGCTATTAAGAAAAGATACTTCGTATGGAGTTGGAATGCTTGCGGGTATTGGGGATGGAATAATAGAAACTTTGGATATGGCGGCAACTGGTTATCATCTGCAACCAACCGATTTTTCTTTTCAAGGTATAAAAGCTAAATACGAAGCTTATCAAACCACGAAAATGGTTTTTAATGTCATGTCTGATAGTGATTTACAAGATAAAATTTATCTTTCATTAAAAAAAGAACTTGGTGCATGGTATACTGAAGCTAGTATGAATGGAACAAATGCTGAAGGAGGATATCAACATGGGAAAATATTATTTACTATTTTAGAATCAACTATTGGTGTTGGAGAACTTCAGATTTTAACTAAAACAGGAGAGTTCTCGAAAAATGCATTACAACTTTTAAAGAAGTCTAAGGCTAATATCTTATTAAAACTCAAGCCTTGTGGTTGTTTTACAGCTGGAACACAAGTATACACTGAAGAAGGTTATAAAAATATTGAAGAAGTACAAATTGGAGATAAAGTTTGGGCTTACAATGATGAAACTGGTAAATTAGATGTTAAAGAAGTAATAGACACTTTTACTAGAGAATTTAGCCAAGTTTATAAAATTTATTTTGGTGATGAAATATTAGAAGCAACTCATGAACATCCCTTTTTTATAGGTGGAAAATGGTTAAAAGTTGAAGAACTTAAAGAAGGTGATTTATTAACTTTATATGATGGTACTACTAAAGTTATTTCTAAAATTGAATTAGTAGAAGGTAATTTTAAAGTTTATAATTTTACTGTAGAGGAATTTCATACATATTATATTACTAATCAAAAGGTCTTAGTTCATAATGGAAATCCATGTAGTGTGAAATATGGACAAAATATGTTAACTAAATTTAAGAAACATTCTGCAGAAATGATTGCTGCTGCAAAGAAAAACGGTGTTTCCTTGCCAAAGGGACCTGGTAAAGCCTCAACACAAAATGCATTTAAAGATTATATTCAAAAGGTTGTTAATGAAGGTGATTCTTTTGTGTCTAGTTATATGACCAAAGGTGATGTTGTGTGGTCTAAGCTAGGAGACTCAATTGTTATTAGAAGTTTAGATGGAGAATTTATTACCCATTTAACGACAGCAACAAATCAAGGTAAAAGCACTTTAAAACATTTTGATGATGTAGTTTCTAAATCAACTAAAATTAATGTTAATAAATAATTAAATTTTGATGAAAGCCAAACAAATAAAAAATTTAAAAAATTTAAAAGTAAAATTTATATATAGAGTTATAGTTACAGAGTACGGAATTGATTATGATTTAAGCGATACGTTAATATTGACGTTAGAAGATAATTCAATAATTCAAATATTAGTTGATTCTGAAATTAAAATTTATAAATTATCTTCAGAAGAAGACATTTTAATACTTGGTGATTATGACATTAAAAATTCTATCAAAAAATTAGTTTTGATTAAAGAAATAATTAATAATGAAGAGATAGCAAATATTTATAATTATTTACAATCTACATATCATTTTGGTTCAAAATTCATGAATTTTAAAAATGAATTTATATTTGGTTTTTGTTTTGGTTGGGATGAAATATCTTTATTAGATGAAAATGAATTCAATAATATGCTCTTGTCTTACCCAGAGCACTCCCCATTTTAAACTACAACAAAGGGCACCAACCCTTCGTCAGGCTCAGGACAGGTTAGGTTTTTGCTTTTAAACAGTGGTTTTAACCTAAATAATATAAGTTTTAGTAAATAGGCTTGTACATATAAAAACAGAACATCAAATATAAATGGTGTTCTGTTTTTTTTGGTTTTATTATTGTCGTGGTTTTCTTTTTCAGTTTAAATAATAGTAATATATTTATGAAAATAAAAAACCAATATGATACAAGTATTTTATAATAAAGATGGAAAACAAGATTTTCTAAATTTGGCACTAACTAATAGTTTAGAAGATAATTTGGCTATAGTTTACACTAAAGATTGGCAAGTAGTATTTTCAACAGAAGTCTATGCTAAAAACGATTTTAAAGGCTATATGACGTCTGTGAAAACAAAGTTGCTAGAAAGAGGTTATATGCCAATTAAGCTTGTTGTATATCGATTTATTGTGCCTCAAGTTTTCTTTGAAAATGAAAGTGTTTTTGATGAGGTTTTCCCTGAATTGATGTTCGATGAGCAAATTAGATAAACAAGAAATCCTAACCTCAACAGTTAGGATTTTCTTATTTAAATAAACACTTTTGGCTAATCTTTTGGATTTTCATAGTAATCTCCCATTTGTGTTTCCAAATCTATTGGTCTGCTAATTGGGAATTTTATTTTATACATCAGAAACCTTGCGTTTATGTTTGAAAAATTAGTCGAATAAAGATTCATGAGATTTTTTTTATTGAAAACTTCAACTTTTAACCAGTCTTTCAAAGCTTCATATGCTTTTGGATTCGATTCAGGAGCTTTAACCTTAGTTATCTCAGAGTTATAAAACAGCTTCAAATATTTATTTGAAACCTTTTCCATACCTTGGATATCCTCTGTTGAGTAAAACGGTAATAGTTCATTAACAAAATCAGAACCCTTACCATGGTATTCTATTAAACCAATTAATGAGCCAGTATACTCATTAAATTTTTCTTCGCTCATTGGAGTTTCAATAATCTCTTGAGTACTTTGTAAATTTTCTTCAATTTCGATTACTTTCTCCAGTTCCTCGTTAGCTTCTACTTTAATTTCATTTTTCAAATTTCCAAAACTTGAAAGTACATAACTGTAACTATAACCATTTCCTTTACCTTTTGGAACTTGAGTTATTTTTAAAAATCCGTTTTCTTGAAGATTTTTAGTTGCATTAGCCAACTTATTTTTTGACCAGTTCAATAAGTTTCTGTAATATTCCAAACTTACTTTTGAATTGCTTGGAGTAACCAGTATTAACTGAAATAACCTAACCGCTGAATCAGTTAAATTAGCATTTGTGATTACATTTTTAGGCGTTTGAATAAAACCATTATCTAATCCAATAATAGCTGTACTGTTTTTTGTTTTTTTTTCCATTTTTAAATATTCCTTTTTTATTTTATTATTCTCCTTTGCTATTTTTACTCGGAAAGGAACCTTGAAAGTGCTACCTCCATTACAGAATTTCTGCTTTTTTATAATTATAATCTATTGGAGTGATTTTGTAAAGGATATTGAGTGATACTTTTTATTTATTGGATATCGCTTTTTAAATAAATTTAATTTATAGTTATTGGGTTGGTATATCTCATAATGGATAAAATGGGATTGGATTTGTAATATATTAAGAAATAAAGCTCCCTCATTTTAAGTATTCAAATTGGGTAAAGCTCCCTCATTTGGATTAAATAGTTCCCTCATATCGCAACCTTATATCATATAGATATATATCATAGTAATGTATGCGCTATTGCGCAATACATAAAATCAGAAAAAAAAGAGAATCGCCCATTAGGGGCTCATCATCTTTTTTCTGAATAAAATAAATAAAGTGAGTTTAACTCTATCCAACTGCGTAAGCAAACTTTTTAATCTACTACCAATTGCCGTAGGCTATATTAAAGTCCTATATATCAACTGTGTTCAATTAAATTTAAGCTATAAGGAGAAAACACATTCCAACTCTAAAAAAGCCCCTATGGGGCTAATTCAATAGAATAGATATGTAAAGGTAATTACTTCAATGATTTGTAGATATATCTAAGTGAAGCGAATACCAATAGGATTATACCCAGCCCAATTTGAATAATAGAACTAAGTATTGATAAAGCTCCGCTAGAGGAAGCTGAATTGTAATACTTTGAGCGTTGGTGCGATTCAATGCTATTTAAAAACTTAGAAGCTACAAGGTCATAATGCAGATTTGTTTTAGCAGAATTATCCGTTGGAAAAAAATTATTGAAATTTGGTTTATCGTTCATGTTTACAGGCTTTTATATAGTATAAATATAGTGAAATAGCGGCTATATTACAACATAAATAAGTAGAATTTTACTCCAAAACAGTGGATTTTTTATGCTATTAGCACCTCAACGCTGTAAAGCTATAAATAATAATATACTGTATTCATTGGCTTGGTATGTCCTCCCTAGTCCAATGACCCCCTGCCTACCTGCTACATTGGAAATATTTTGAAAGTTGTTTGCCGTATCCTCGCTCCCGATTGACTTATTTTTTGAAAGTCGTAATACACGCAATCGGATTGTTAAAAATATTTTCTAGGAATTTTTGAATATTTTTTTTGGAACTAGATATTTATAGTAAAAGAAACACTATGAAATTAAAAATGACAATCCAACAATTTAAAGAGGTGCTCAACATAGCTAATCCAAAGTTTCCAATAACAATAATAATGAAAGGAATCGACAAACAAGAACGAGAAGAACTAACACAACTATTAAAGAAAACCAAACGAGGCTAATTACCTCGTTTTTTTATGTTCAAAATTATGCTCAAGTATTGACAAACCTGGAAAACCAGGTTTTTTCTAGGATGCTAATTTCCAGGGTTTTACATTTGTGTAATAAATCATAAACGACCGTTTAACAAATATTATAAAAGCCAAAATCATGAAAAATTACATTGCATATTATAGAGTGAGTAGAAAAA
>Ga0208305_10001353_pt1 | contig 11704 bp, 7 predicted proteins | sample ColrivemetaGS741_FD_187605 | JGI IMG/M metagenome (GOLD analysis project Ga0208305, IMG submission 187605) | Estuarine microbial communities from the Columbia River estuary - Flood tide ETM metaG S.741 (SPAdes) (version 2) | ecosystem: Environmental > Aquatic > Marine > Intertidal zone > Estuary... | reverse complement strand
TGTTAAAGATAAAGAACCTAGTCCTCTAATAACAATGTTTTGTCCTTCACCAGGAGCTCCACCACCAGATGTAACAGATACACCAGCAATTTTCCCACTAATAAGTTGTTGTGCAGATACTACTGGACCTTGGTTAAAATCATCAGATGTAATTAAATCTGCTGTTCCAGTTAAATCTTCTTTTTTTACACTACCATAACCAATTACTACTATTTCGTCTAATTGTGAAGCATCTTCTGCTAAAGCGACGTTAATTGTAGATTGCCCTGAATAGGTAATTTCTTGGGTAACATAACCAACATAAGAGAATGTTAAAATTTCTCCATTATTTATATCTATTAGGTAGTTACCATCAAAATCTGTTGCTGTCCCATTTGTTGTTCCTTTTACAAGTACATTTACTCCAGGAAGAGGCAACGATGTTGATTGTTCAGTTACTATACCACTAACTGTTGTTTGTGCCAGTAAAAAGCCTGGAACAAATAACAGTACAAATAGTATACTATTAAAAGTTGTTTTCATACAATATTTTGAATTAGTTTTTAAAATATGTTTTATATTTTCACTTCTCGAGTGTAAAAATATGTATTTTAGACACACAAAAATTACGAAATATTTTACTACAACGTTTTCGTGTTGATAACTTTTTTAAGTAAAAGTACTAAAAACATTAGATAAATGCGATTTTCTTAGTTTTTGGGATTTTTAATATCGTAAAATGAAAAAAAAAATCACTCTTAAGCAGATTGCAAGAGAATTAGATGTCTCAATTTCCACTGTTTCTAAGGCTCTTAAAAACAGTAAAGAGATTAGTAAAGATACTATAGAAAAAGTTCAGGCTTTTGCTAAATTTTATAATTACCGTCCTAATAACATTGCATTAAGTCTCAAAAACAGGCAAACAAAAACAATAGGTGTTATTATTCCAGATATAGTGCATTACTTTTTTTCAAAAGTCATTAGAGGTATTGAAACTGTTGCTGCAGAAAAGAGTTATAATGTTATTGTTGGTTTATCAAACGAATCATTTGATAAAGAAGTTATTAATATGGAAATGTTAGCTAATGGAAGTATCGATGGTTTTATTATGTCTATAGCCAAAGAAACACTTATGCAGCAGGATTATCATCATTTAAATGAAACGATCAATCAAGGTATGCCTATTGTCATGTTCGATAGGGTTATAAAAGATGTAAAATGTGATAAAGTTATAGTTAATGATAGAGAAGGTGCAAAAAAAGCAGTGGAGAAGCTAATTAATAATGGTTGTAAAGAGATAGGTTTAATAACTACTAAAGACTATGTTAGTGTTGGGAAACTAAGAACTAATGGCTATTTGGAAGCATTAAACGATAATAAAATTGATCCTAAGGCAAGTCTAATTTTAAAAGTTGAAGATCGACTAATTTCAGAAGAACATCTTGATGAGTTTGAAAACGAAATTTTTCAGTTTTTTAATTTGAACCCTAAAATTGATGGGATTTTTGCAGTTAATGAAATTTATGCAATTACAGCAATGAAGGTGGCAAGAAAATTAAATTATCATGTTCCAGATGATATTCAGGTTATTGGATTTACAGATGGTGTAATTTCAAGGCATGCAATGCCTGGATTAACCACAGTAAGTCAGCATGCTTTTCAAATGGGAGCAAAAGCCGCAGAGTTATTAATAGAAAAGATTGAAAATGAGGATTTTAGCGAGGTTCATCAAACTGTGATTATCGAGACGGAGTTAATAGAAAGAGAATCTACTTTATAAAAAAAGGTTTGTTTCTAAAAAACTTTTATATCTTTGTGCCAAATCAAAACTTATATTTTCACTTCTCATTATAAGTTTTGATAAGTTTAACCGCTTGTCAAAATAGTATTAATTTAAACATACTATTTTATGGAAAAGCGCAGGTTAAGTTTCTGGCAAATCTGGAACATGAGTTTTGGATTTCTAGGAATTCAGATGGGTTTCGCCCTTCAAAATGCAAATGCCAGTAGAATTTTACAAATTTTTGGAGCAGATGTTCACGAACTATCTTGGTTTTGGATAATCGCACCTTTAATGGGTTTAATTGTACAGCCAATAATTGGACATTACAGCGATAAAACTTGGGGAAAATTTGGAAGACGAAAACCATATTTTCTAGTAGGTGCAATATTGGCATCTGTTGGTTTAATCTTAATGCCACAAGCAGATATTTTTATTGCATTTCTACCAGCTCTTTGGGTTGGAGCAGGAATGTTAATGATAATGGATGCTTCTTTTAATATTGCAATGGAGCCATTTCGTGCTCTAGTTGGAGATAACTTAAGAACAGATCAACGTACATTAGGGTTTAGTGTTCAAACAGCATTAATTGGTTTTGGTGCAGTTTTTGGATCTTGGTTACCATATGTTTTAACAAATTGGTTTGGAGTTTCAAACGAAACCACAGCAGGATCAGTTCCTTTAAACCTTATTCTGTCTTTTATTATTGGAGCTGTTGTATTAGTTGCATCAATTCTAGTAACTGTTTTAACTACCAAAGAATATTCTCCAGAAGAGTTAGAAAGCTTTATAGATGAAGAAATTCATGCTGAAACCTTGGAAGCTGATGGAGAAGAAAAGAAATCCAGCTTGCTGGATATTTTCGAAGACTTCAGAAAGATGCCAACAACAATGCGGCAATTGAGTTGGGTTCAATTCTTTTCATGGTTTGGGTTATTTGGTATGTGGGTTTTTTCAACTCCTGCAATAGCGCAACATATCTATGGTTTACCTTATACAGATAGTAGTAGTTCATCGTATCAAGATGCTGGAGATTGGATAGGAATTCTTTTTGGAGTTTACAATCTGGTGGCTGCATTTTATGCTTTTGGATTACCATATATTGCTAAAAAAATTGGCAGAAAATGCACGCACTCTATATCATTAATCATTGGTGGATTAGGATTACTCTCAATTTACATAATGCCAGACAAAAACTGGTTAATTGTGTCAATGATTGGAATAGGTATTGCATGGGCAAGTATTTTGGCTATGCCTTATGCAATTCTAGCAGGATCGATTTCGCCTAAAAAAATGGGAGTGTACATGGGAATATTTAATTTCTTTATTGTTATTCCTCAAATAATTAACGCACTTATTGGTGGTCCATTAGTTAAATATGCATATGGAAATCAAGCAATTTTTGCTTTAATGATTAGTGGCGTTAGTTTCCTAATAGCTGCAGCTTTAGTATATAAAGTTAAAGATGTAGATGATGTAGTTCAAACTTAAAAATTGAAATGAAAAAAGGGTTTATATTCGACCTCGATGGTGTAATAGTTGATACAGCAAAGTATCATTATTTAGCATGGAGAAAATTAGCTAACGAATTGGGATTTGAATTCACCAAAGAACAAAATGAAATGTTTAAAGGTGTAAGTCGCAAACGTTGTTTAGAAATTCTTCTAGATATTGGAGGAATTGAAGCCACTCAAGAACAATTTGACACTTGGATGGTTGAAAAAAATATAGATTATTTAGAATACATTGAGAAAATGGATGAATCTGAAATTCTTCCAAAAGTCAAAAAAGTTTTAAAATATCTAAAGAAAAAGGAACAACCAATTGCTTTAGGTTCTGCAAGTAAAAATGCTGTTCCAATATTAGAAAAAGTTGGGCTTTTATCATATTTCGACACTATTGTAGATGGTAATAACGTAACTAAAGCGAAGCCAGATCCTGAAGTATTTTTATTAGCAGCAGAACAATTAGGCGTTAAACCTCAAGATTGTATTGTATTTGAAGATGCTGTTGCTGGAATTGAAGCAGCTAATAGAGCAAATATGACCAGTATTGGTATTGGAGATAGTGAAATTCTTTCGGAAGCACAATTTAATTTTGAAGACTTTACACAATTCAATACGAAGTTTTTAAAAGAATTAATTAAAAAATAATGAATCAAGATTATATAAAACCTAATGGTTGGTCTGTTATTGAAGAAGGATTTGACGCTAGTCAAGTTGAGTCTTCAGAAAGCTTATTTAGCTTAGGTAATGGTGCTATGGGACAGCGCGCTAACTTTGAGGAATCCTATTCTGGACAAACCTTTCAAGGCAGCTATATTGCAGGTGTTTATTACCCAGATAAAACTAGAGTTGGTTGGTGGAAAAATGGTTATCCAGAATACTTTGCAAAAGTTTTAAATGCACCAAATTGGATTGGTATTAATGTTACAATTAATGGAGAAATACTAGATATTAATACATGTACTGGCATAAAAGATTTTAGACGTGAACTTAACATGAAAGAAGGTTGGTTGTCAAGAAGTTTTAAAGCAACCTTAGCTAATGGAAATGAAGTTGAAGTTAAGGCTTTACGATTCTTAAGTTTGGATATAGATGAAGTAGGTGCAATTAAATATACAGTTATACCATTAAATACTGATGCAACAATTTCTTTTGAACCTTATGTAGATGGAGGAATTACAAACGAAGATTCTAACTGGGACGATAAATTCTGGAATATCAATAAAGTAAGTCATATAAATGATTTTGCTTCTATCGAAGCACATACAATGAAAACTGAATTTCATACATGTACGTTTATGAAATCACAGTTATTTATTGATGAAAAAAGCCAAGATTTAGAGTTTGCAATTAATCAGACTGAGAGTAAGATTGCATATAAATATCAAGCAGATATTAAATGTTGCCAATCATTTACTATTGTTAAGTTTGGAGGTTATACTTCGGATAGAAACCATGATAAAACTAGTTTAGTTTCAGATGCAAAATCTGCAATAAATCAAGTATCTGATTTAGGTTTTGATGCTCTACTTGAAATGCAAAAGAATGCTTGGGCAAAAATTTGGGAAATGGCAGATATTACTATTGAAGGTGATGTTGAAGCTCAGCAAGGTATTAGGTTTAATATATTCCATTTAAACCAAACGTATTTAGGTACAGATCCAAATTTAAATATTGGACCAAAAGGATTTACTGGAGAAAAATATGGTGGAAGCACCTATTGGGATACAGAAGCGTATTGCATTCCTTTTTACTTAGCGACCAAAGATCAAGAAGTAGCAAGAAATTTATTAACCTATCGTTATAATCAACTAGACAAAGCAATTGAAAATGCAGAGAAATTAGGTTTTTCTAATGGAGCTGCTTTGTATCCAATGGTTACTATGAATGGTGAAGAATGCCATAACGAATGGGAAATCACTTTTGAAGAAATCCACAGAAATGGAGCGATTGCATTTGCAATATATAATTACCATAGATATACTGGTGATTACAGTTATATTCCAGAAAAAGGATTGGAAGTTTTAATTGGTATAGCAAGATTCTGGCATCAAAGAGCAACGTTTTCTACCTATAGAAATAAGTATGTTATTCTTGGTGTTACGGGGCCAAACGAATACGAAAACAATGTAAACAACAATTTCTACACTAATTATATTGCAAAATGGTGTATTGATTATGCGTTAGAAAATATTGAAAAAATTAAATCTGAGTATACTTCTGATTATACAAGAATAATGAATAAAGTTAATCTTGAATCAGATGAAATTGCTGCAATGAGAAAGGTAGCAGATAATATGTATTATCCATATTCAGAAGAACATAAAGTTTATTTACAACAGGACGGATTCTTAGACAAAGAATTAGTTACAGTAGCAAACTTAGATAAATCGCAAAGACCTATAAATCAAAAATGGTCTTGGGATAGGATATTGCGTTCACCATATATAAAACAGGCAGATACATTACAAGGATTCTATTTCTTTGAAGATAATTTTACAACCGAAGAATTAGAACGTCACTTTGATTTTTACGAACCATTTACAGTTCACGAAAGTTCACTATCACCATGTGTGCATAGTATACAAGCCGCTAAACTTGGTAGAATGGAACAAGCATATACATTCTATTTACGGACATCAAGATTAGACTTAGACGATTATAATCATGAAGTGCATGAAGGCTTACATATTACTTCAATGGCAGGTACATGGATGAGTATAGTAGAAGGATTTGGAGGAATGCGAGTAAAGGACAACATACTTTCATTCACACCTCATATTCCTGAACAATGGAAAGGGTATTCATTTAAGGTAAATTTTAGAAATCAAATCATTACTGTAAAAGTATCGCAATCAGGTACCGATTTTGAAATTGACGGAACCAATAATCTTCAGATTTTGGTAAACGGTAAAGTACTAACTATTACACCTTTTAAAGCAGTAACTGTTTAAAATAGATAAACTAATTCAGAAATATTTTGCTGAATTAGTTCAATATAAAACCTTTAAAAACTATCAGATGAATTCAATCTTTAGAATTTTCATTAGCCTCGTATTAGTATCTTCTATTTCATGCAAACAAACTGAAAAGGAAATGACACAAATTGAAAACACAGAAGTATCAAATTCCCATTTAGAAAAAGTAGAGCCACCAAATTGGTGGATTGGATTTAAAAACAAAAATCTCCAGTTATTAGTAAAACACGAAAATGTAGGAGAAGCATCGCCAGCAATATCTTATCCTGGAGTATCCATTCAAAAAGTACACAAGGCAGATAGTCCAAACTATTTATTTATAGATTTATCTATTTCTGAACTTACAAAAGCTGGAAAGTTTGATATAACTTTTACTTTTAAAGATGGAACAGAAAAAAAACATACTTATGAGTTAACTGAAAAAAATAATCCATCAGAAGACTATATTGGTTTTGATAGCTCTGATGCCATTTTTCTTATCACTCCAGATCGATTTGCAAACGGAAATCCTTCTAACGATATAATAGAAGGTTTAAATGAAACAAAGATTGATAGAACGGATGGTTATGCTCGACATGGAGGCGATTTAAGAGGAATAATAAATCATCTAGACTATATAGAAGACTTAGGGTATACTGCTGTTTGGCCAACACCAGTTTTAATGAATAATATGCATCAAGGGTCATATCATGGTTATGCAATAACAGATTATCACAAGGTCGATCCTCGTTTTGGTACTCTTGAAGATTACATGGAATTATCTTCTAAATTAAAAGATAAGGGCATGAAGCTTATCATGGATCAAGTAGCTAACCATTGTGGATTAGAACATTGGTGGATGAAAGATTTGCCTTTTAAAGATTGGGTTAATAATCAAAAAAATTATGAAGACAATATTGATAATTGGGACTGGAAATCAACAATAAACTCTAACCATAGACGTACTACAAATCAAGATGCTTATGCTTCAAGTATTGACACGAAAGGTAACACAGATGGTTGGTTTGTTGCTGGAATGCCAGATTTAAATCAGCGTAATCCATTTATGGCAACTTATATTATTCAAAATAGTATTTGGTGGATTGAAACTTTAGAATTAGGAGGAATTCGTCAAGATACTTATCCTTATCCAGACAAAGATTTTATGTCTGATTGGGCAGGTGCTATAATGAATGAGTATCCTAATTTCTCTATAGTTGGTGAAGAATGGAGCTATAATCCATTATTGGTAGCCTATTGGCAAGATGGCCATAACAATAAAGATGGTTACAAGTCAAATCTAAGATCGACAATGGATTTTCCAATGCAAAAAGCCATTGTAGATGCTTTTAACGAAGAATCTTGGGATAATGGCTTAGTAAAAATATATGAAGGCTTAGCAAACGACTTTGCTTATGCTTCACCTAAAGATATTATGGTTTTTCTGGATAATCATGATATGAGTAGGATTCATACACAGTTGAATGAAGATGTTGTAAATACAAAAATGGCTCTCGGTTATTTATTATGCTTACCAAGAATTCCTCAAGTGTATTACGGGACAGAAATTTTAATGAATGATACTGCAAAACCTGGTGACCATGGATTAATTAGAACAGATTTCCCTGGAGGTTGGAAAGGTGATAAGGTAAATGCATTTTCAGGCGAAGGATTGTCTAAAGACCAAAAGGATATGCAATCTTACCTTAGAAAAGTATTGAATTATCGTAAATCGAGTAAAGCCATTCACCAAGGAAAGACCATTCATTTCGCACCTTTTATAGCAACATATTTTTTGTTTAGAATAATAGATGATGAGGTTGTTGTAGTAATCCTTAACAAAAACGATGAACCAGGTTCTTTAGATTTAACGCGTTATTCAGAGATAGGTTTAGATGGTAAAACATTGAGAAATATAATTACTGACGAAAAGTTGATTTGGAAGGATTCAATTACATTCAAGTCCAAAGGAATTACCATTCTAACCACAAAATAAGGTGTAATGAAACTATTACAATTTATTCTAATTTTAACATTATGTTTTTCATGTAAAACTGAAAAAAAAGAAGTAGAACAAGAAAAATTGATTACTACTAAAGAAGTTACTGATGTTAAACTTTATAGTGGAAGATTAGTACGCATCGAAAACTTCCCAACGGAATTCATAAAGCCTAGAAACGTAGATATTTGGTTACCAGAAGGTTATTCAGAAGATAAGAAATATGCTGTATTGTATATGCATGATGGTCAAATGCTTTTTGATGCTTCAACAACTTGGAATAAACAAGAATGGAAAGTAGATGAGGTTGCCTCTCAACTTATGAAAGAAGGTAAAGTTAAAGACTTTATTATAGTAGCATTGTGGAATATTTCTGAGATACGCTGGCAAGATTACTATCCCCAAAAAACTTGGGATTTCATACCTAAAGAAACGCAAGAGGAGTTAATTGCAGAAAGCAAGCAAAACAATTTTAAAATTAAATTTAATGCCGACAACTATCTAAAGTTTATTACTGAAGATGTAAAACCATTTATTGATAGCAATTATTCAGTTTTCACAGATAGAGAAAACACTTTTATTTCTGGTTCAAGTATGGGAGGACTAATATCGATGTATGCCATGTTTGAGTATCCAGAAATATTTGGAGGAGCAGCATGTATTTCTACACATTGGCCTGGAGCTGCACCACAAGAAAATAATCCAATGACTAAAGCTTTTTTTGATTACATGAAATCAAAACCTGTAAATTCAGAAACACATAAGTTTTATTTTGATTATGGTACAGAAACTTTAGATGCTCATTATCCACAATATGCAGATGATGTCGATGCTGTTTTTAAAGCAAAAGCATATGATGCATCTAACTATATAAATTTAAAATTTGAAGGTGCAGCACACGATGAAGTATCTTGGGCAAACCGCTTAGATATTCCGCTAACATTTTTATTAGGAAACAATGAATAAACTCAAGTTATTATTTTCTTTCTTTTTTGTAACACTTATTTCTTTTGGACAAAATCCTAATAGAGAGTTTAAAAGTGTTACTAAACACAAAAGCTATGTTGAAGTAAAAACTAACGATGGCGTTTACAGGTTTCAGCCTTACGGGAACGAAATTATAGAAACGTCGTTTATTCCAACAGGTGAAACTTTTAATCCAGATTCTCATGCTGTTGTTCTAAAAACTAAACCTGTTGAAATGGAAATTGCAGAAACTTCCAATTTAACTGAAATTAATATGTTAGATATTTCAGTAAAAATATCACATTCCCCTTTTCAAGTGTCTTATTATTATGAAGGAAATCTATTAACTTCCGAAAAAAGAGGTTACTATAAGGCAGTTCACGAACCAATGGATTTGGTCAAGGACAATATTATTGCAAAAGAAACAGAACGTATAGAGTTTAATTTGACTCCAGACGAAGTGTTGTATGGAGGAGGAGCTCGTGCTTTAGGCATGAATCGTAGAGGATATAAGCTACCATTATTCAATCGTGCACATTATGGTTATGAAACACATTCAGAATTAATGAATTTCACTCTTCCGATAGTATATTCCTCTAAAATGTATGCGATTCATTTTGATAATGCACCTATTGGTTATTTAGATTTGGATAGTAAAAAGGATAATGCATTGACATACGAAACCATTTCAGGTCGAAAAACCTATCAAGTTATTGCGGGAGACGATTGGGAAGAGGTAGTTGAGAATTATGTAAGCTTAACTGGTTTTCAATCTTTAATTCCACGTTGGGCTTTAGGTAATTTTTCAAGTCGTTTTGGATACCATTCGCAAGAAGAAACAGAAGCTACAATTGATGCTTTTAAGGAAGAAGAAATTCCAGTTGATGCTATTATCCTCGATTTATATTGGTTCGGTAAAGAAGTAAAAGGAACCATGGGAAATCTTGCGGTACATAAAGATTCGTTTCCAGACTTTAATGGCATGGTGTCTAGATTAAATAAAAAAGGTGTAAAAACGGTTTTAATTACTGAGCCATTTGTGTTAACCACATCAAATCGTTGGGACGAAGCCGTTAAAGAAGACGTTTTAGCGAAGGATTCACTAGGAAACCCCTATACATACGATTTCTTTTTTGGGAATACTGGATTGATTGATATTTATAAACCTGAAGGTGAAAAATGGTTTTGGAACATCTATAAAGGTTTAGCAGAACAAGGTGTTGCAGGAGTTTGGGGAGATTTAGGCGAACCAGAAGTACATCCATATAATATTATTCATCATACAGGAACAGGACAAGAAGTTCACAATACTTATGGTCATGATTGGGCAAGGTTAGTGTATGAAGGTTATGCAAGGGATTTTCCAAATCAACGACCATTTATTTTAATGCGAGCAGGTTATTCAGGATCGCAACGTTATGGTATGATACCTTGGTCTGGAGATGTAAATAGAACTTGGGGAGGATTACAAAGTCAACCCGAAATTGCTTTACAAATAGGAATGCAGGGATTAGGTTATATGCATTCTGATTTAGGAGGTTTTGCAGGCGCAAATTTAGATGATGAATTGTACACAAGATGGTTGCAATATGGCGTATTTCAACCCATTTACAGACCTCATGCTCAAGAAGAAGTTCCTAGTGAGCCTGTTTTTAGAGAAGAACAAACTAAACAATTAGCAAAAGAAAGCATTGAGCTACGCTATAAATTATTGCCTTACAATTACAATCTAGCTTTCGAAAACTCAACTAAAGGTACACCATTAATGCGTCCTATGTTTTTTGAAGATTCAAATCCAGAATTACACACAAATGCTTCAACCTACCTTTGGGGAAACGATTTTTTAATCACACCAATAACAAAATCTGGAGTAAAGGAAAAAGTAATCTATTTTCCAGAAAATGCTATTTGGTTTGATTTTTATAATGATAGTAAAGTTAAAGGAGGACAATCTAAAACTATTCAGACAAAAGAGAATTCTATTCCTACCTATGTAAGAGCTGGGGCTTTTATTCCAATGGTAGAAGTTGTGCAATCAATAGACGATTATACTTTTAATAAGTTCGATTTACATTTTTATTACGATAATTCTGTTAAAGAAAGTGAACGTGAATTTTATAATGACGATGGCTTAACAAAAAATGCTTTTAAAAAAGGACAATACGAGATTTTGGAATTCGAATTTGAACAAATTAAAAGATGTCTTGAATTTGAATTTGATGCTAAAATTGGAGAAAAATATAATTCTGAGAAGAAAGAAATAAGATTAGTGATTCACAACCTTAAAAAACTACCAAAACGAATTAAAATAAATGGTAAAAGGAGAATGTTTTATTTGGAAAATGAAGGGAAAGATATTGTAATTCCAGTTACCTGGGATACGTCAAAAAAATTAGAAATTAAATTAAAATTAAAGAAGTAGTCAAATGAACAAATCCAATATATTTGTTGTTCTTATTATTATTGCAGGAATATTTGGCTGTAATCAGGATAATAAAATTGAACCAATCAAAACAAA
>Ga0208305_10001348_pt1 | contig 11730 bp, 3 predicted proteins | sample ColrivemetaGS741_FD_187605 | JGI IMG/M metagenome (GOLD analysis project Ga0208305, IMG submission 187605) | Estuarine microbial communities from the Columbia River estuary - Flood tide ETM metaG S.741 (SPAdes) (version 2) | ecosystem: Environmental > Aquatic > Marine > Intertidal zone > Estuary... | reverse complement strand
CAGGTGAATCATGGTTCACATTTAACACGTACTCCATTTAGATTTGATGGATTTGACATAACTGTTGGTGATTTCATTGCTGGTGCAACAGATGGCAGAGCATTGCAAATTGTTTCAATAATAGAAAAAACCGCATTGTCAGTTACTTGTCAGGTTGAAGATAGACTCAGATACAACACTTTTAGAAGTGCTGCCGGTACAGGTATATTCAATATTCCAGGCAGTGCAATCGTATTTCAACTTAATGAAAATGGTGATCCCATGATTGATCCGCTACCAGTTGGCTCAGTTTCTAGCGATTTCTATCCTAATGTCAATTCACGATTTAAGTATCTCAATCCATCTAATAACTATCTTTTGAATCAAGACACACATGGATTTGATGAAGGTGATGTGATTTGTATGAATCCTGATACTGGTGAATTTGAAGTCGCAGGACAAGATAATATGGATAGACTAGTTGGTACAGTAACACATCCTGGTCCTGGTCCAAATAATTTTCTTCTAAGACCTGCAAATGGTGTTATTGATTTTGTGCCTGGACTACCAGGTACAGCAGGCGATTTTATATATCCAGCAATTGATGGTACCGGTGAACTAACTACTGAAAAACAAAATGTTGCTATTTTTCTAAAAATTAAAGACCAAATTCCAAGTGTATCACGTGGAACTATTACAAATGGTTCATGTACTGCAGGCGATAAGATGGGTATCAATGGTATCGATGTTCAATTCTTGACAAGTAGTGGTGGCGTAGTAAGTGTAGCAAATGCAAGGGATGATATTAATGCGTTAACCGAACAACATAAAGTAATTGCAGAAGCAAGCCCTGCACCTAATGAGATTGAATCAGATTCAGGGACATACGGAAATGCATACGGTCTTGTTGGTGGGTTTGCACCGTTTTCAGCAACTATTAATGGATCAGCAGTTGATTTTACCACTACTACTGCAGGACAAGGTTCATTTGGAATGGCAGTTTCTATTGCAGAAGACATGGCAGCAGATATTAATGCTGCTGGAATTAATAATATAACTGCAAGTCATGCAAATGGAAATCTAATAATATTTGAAGCAACAGGTGGAAGTATTACAATTGTAAATGTATCGCCTGATGCGAATGGAAATAATTTTGCAGGAACTAATTCTATTGCTGCGTTAGGACTTTCATATTCTGCGGCCGCAAGTGCGGTTGTACTACAACTTAGAAGAGATGATGGTGGCGAGATAATAATAACTGATGAAATCGGATCACCAACAGTTGATTTTGGAGTATTATCTGGACATAATGGATCATATGCTATTGGTCTCAATGTTGAACAAGGGGTACGCAAAGCAGGTACAACTGTTGTTGCTGGAATAGCAGAAAGAGATGCACTTACTGGTGTGCTGGTTGGTGATGCAGCATATGTTCTTGACAGCGGCGAAGGTGAGTGGGCACTATTTATTTGGGATGGATCAGCATGGTCGTTGGTAGCAGACCAAGATAGTGCTGCAACAGATGCAAGCACATTGTCATATACATTCAATTGTCCAATATCTGGATTTGGAACATCTGATACTGTTGTGTTAGGAAGAATGTCTGACAACTCAAAAGTTGTTAGTGTATTGGTTGAAGTTATTTCTCCAATGGCTGGCTATACTTCAGGCAATATTCCATCATTAGTGATTGGCACTACTTCAGAATCAGACCGTCTTATGAGCGCAGATTCTAATGATTTAGAATCTAGTGGTTCATATGAAACTAAGTCAGATTATCACTATGAGGGCGCAACTGAAATAGAGATAAAAGCGAAGTTATCACATTTTGATGCAACAGAAGGCGAAATAAAAGTAATTGTCACTTACGTTTAATATTCGTATAAAATACAAAATACATGAAGCATAAATACAATTGTAAGATGGCAATCTTACATAATTTATCTGATGTGTTCTTCCCGGATAAATTTTTCATGAAAACTTTAACCAATGTAAGACTCGAATAGTATTCGTGTTCTTATTTAATAGCTATATAATAGGAGAACTTTAATGGCTTTAATTAAAAATTTCGGTATTGCTGGTATTGGTCAGTCGGTACAGTATGGTAAAGGCGGCGGTAAAGTCGTATACGATACTAGTAACTCACTGTTCAAAATCACAACCGATGGTACTACACTGACCCACATGTCAGTAGAAACAACGCCAACAGATGACAACCATGCTACTTCAAAAGCATATGTTGACTCAGTTGCACAAGGTCTTGACGTAAAAGAATCCGTTCGTGCAGCAACAACTGGTGACATTACACTTACAAGCCCAGGATCAACAATCGATAGTGTTAACCTTGTACAAGGCGACCGCATTCTATTGAAAGACCAGGCAACTGCATCACAAAATGGTATCTATGTATGGGCAGCAGGAACAGCGCCACTACAACGTGCGATTGATATGGATGCAACTGGCGAATTTACTGGTTCATTCTTTTTCGTAGAAGAAGGTACTGTAAACTCAGACCAAGGTTTTGTATGTACAACTAACGGTCCAGTGACCCCAGGTTCAACAGCAGTTGAGTTTGCACAGTTCACAGGTACTGGTCAGTTAACAGCAGGCAATGGTCTATCAAAAATAGGCAACACAATCGATATCAATGTAGATAATACATTCATTAAAATTGATGCGAATGATGCTCTAACAATCAAAGGCACTGCAGTCACTGGCGAGATTCTAAAATCAGACGGTAACGGCGGCGTAGTATATGGTGCATTAGATATCACTAACTCAGGCGCAATTTCAGGTGCACTACCACTAGCAAATGGTGGTCTAGGTGTAGACGCTTCTGATGTATCAGGAAAAGCAACTGCACGTACAAACCTAGGTCTAGGTTCAATGGCAGTACAAGATGCTGCAACAGTCGCTATCACTGGTGGCACAATTGACATTTCAGGCGGTACACTAACTCTAGCAGCTAACCAAATCTTAGGTGATTCTGTTGGCGGTGGTACTATTGATGGTGCTAATCTACTAGGTGCATCAGGCAACACTTTATCAGGTTATGATATTACAGTTGGCAGTGGCAAAACACTAGACGTAGACGGTGTACTAGACGTAGACGGTGCTGCAGGTTCAGCAATCGACAATGTTGCAATTGGTACAACAACATCAGCAGCAGCAATCTTCACAACATTAACTTCTGATACAGTAGATTTAAATGGCGGTGCGATTGATAATACTGCTATTGGTAATGCAGTTGCATCAACTGGTAAATTTACAAACCTAAGTGCAACTACTCTATTCAAAGCAGATACAGTAGAAGCATTCACATCAGCAGGCGATATTACATTTAATAGTAAAATTATTGCTGCAGCAGGCATTGACTTCGGCGGCGCTTCTGTTGGATCAGGTGGTATTACAACTGATACAATCGGTGAAAAAACAATAGATGCTGGCGTTACAGTTGATGGTGTTCTATTAAAAGATAATGGCGTAACTGCAACAGGTACTTCATCATTTACAAATGCAACAATCACAACTGCAGATATCAATGGCGGGCATATGGATGATGTAGCAATTGGTGTAACAACATCAGCGGCGGCAACATTCTCAACAATGGCAAGTGCAGCAGTAACTATCACTGGTGGTACAATTGCAGATACCGATCTTGATTTGACTGGTCAAACACTTTTACTTGATGATGATCAAATTTCAGGTGATAAAATCGACGGTGGTTTAATTTCTGACTTCGCATCACAGGGTATTGATGATAATGTAACTCCACTAGGCGTATTAGTAGCAGATGGTGGTACAGAAACTAGAACAACTAGTACAATCTTAACACTAGCGGATACAGATGCAACATTTGATGCAAACCTAATCGTAAATGGTGACCTAACAGTAACAGGTACAACTACTACTGTTAATTCGTCAGAAACACTAGTAGCAGATAACTTAATCACATTAAATGCTGGTGAAGTTGGCGCAGGTGTAACAAGTGGTTCAGCAGGTATTGAAGTTGATCGTGGTTCAGCAGATAATGCATCACTACAGTGGAATGAAACTCTTGACGTTTGGGAATTCAAAGTAGGTACAGCACTAGCAGACCTAAAAATTGGTTCACAATCTATGGATGCAATCGCAGTTGATAACATCGGCGAACTAACTCCAAATGCAGGTATTACATTTACCAATGCAGTAGCAGGTTCAGATGCAACATTCACTGGTACAGTTACAGTAGATACAATCGCTGAATATTCAGCAGGTGTTGGTGTAACAGTAGATGGTGTAAGTCTAAAAGATGGCGTTGTAACTGGTGGACTAACTGCAGAAGCAACTGATACAGTAAACGTATCAGCCGCATCTCTAGTTCTAGCAGACGACCAAATTTCAGGTGATGCTATCGAAGGTGGTGTAATCGGTTCAATTCAAATCGATTCATTAACAACAAGCGGAATTGCAGTTACTGGTGGTACAATAGATGGCACAATTATTGGTGCAACTACATCAGCAGCAGGTACATTCTCAACATTAGTATCAGACTCAGTTGATCTAAACGGTGGCGCAGTAGATGGTACAATTATTGGTGCAACTACATCAGCAGCAGGTACATTCTCAACAATGACAACTGCAGCAGCATCCGTAACAGGTGGCAATGTTGATGGTACAATTATTGGTGCAACTACATCAGCAGCAGGTACATTCTCAACATTGACTTCAGTATCCGCAGCAATTACTGGTGGTGCAATTTCAGGTGCAAACTTGACTTCAGACGTTGTTGATTTTGGTGGCGGCGAAATGGACGCAGTTATTATTGGTGCAAACACATCAGCAGCAGGTACGTTCTCAACACTAGCATCAAACAATGTTACTTTAACAGGTGGTACTGCTACTGGCATGACAACTGTTACTGCAACAAACCTAAACTCAGGTAATGTTACAATTACTGGCGGGACGATTTCTGGTACAGATATTGACCTAGGCGGTGTTACACTTACATTTGATGCTGATCAAATTTCAGGTGACGCAGTTCACGCTGGAACGATTTCAGATTCATCACTATTGGGTAAAGTTCACGCTGTAGGAGTTCCACATTCAACAATATCACGTTATGATATTACTGTGGGTGCAAACTTTGCATTAGACGTATCAACAGGAACATTAACACTTGCAGATGATCAAATCTTAGGTGATAAAATCCACGGTGGCACAATCTCAGATTTTGCTTCAACTGGTATTGATGATAACGCAACAGCAACAAAAATGACACTAACAGATACAACCGCAACATTCGGTGTAGCTGGTGATTTTGGTGCGAACACACTTGCAGCAGGCGCAACAACTCTAGCATCTGCAACAGTAACAGGTGATGCGGTAATCAACGGTAATCTAACAGTTTCAGGTGCAGTAACAACTACACTATCAGAAACAGTTGCTATCGAAGATAACATGATTGAATTGAATTCAAATGTTGCTGCAAACGTAGCACCAACAGAAGATTCAGGTCTTGTAGTAAATCGTGGTTCATCAGATAATGCACAATGGTATTGGGATGAAACAGACGATGTATGGTCATCTGAAGATGCTAATGGTGCAATGGCTAACATCAAAGTTGGTGAAATCCAAGCGGCAAGTTTCGGTCTAACTGGTCAAATCGCAAGAACTGATGGTGGTACTGGCACTGATACGTCTGCATTCGCAAATGACTCACTAATGGTCATGGCGGCAGCAGGCGCAGTAGCAGAACTAGCAAAAGGTGCAAATTCAACAGTACTAAAAGTTAACGCTTCTGGTGCACTAGGATATGCAAAAGTCGATATGACTACAGATATCACTGGTATTACACCAATCGCAAATGGTGGTACAGGTATCTCAGTAAGTGGTCTAGAGCATCAAGTTCTAATCACAGATGGATCGGGTGCATTGGTATATGGATACCAAGAAACTCTACGTACTGCAGCAGGCGATGTTGCAATTCAAACTTCTGGTATGACAACTGCTGAATATCTAGATATGTCAAGTGCAACAGGTAGTGTAACACTAACTGCTAAAAATGCAGGCGGCACAGGTGTTGTAGATATGTATCTACAAGGTCAAGATGGCGGCGATGTTTTCCTAGTCGGTCAATCAGGCGAAGCTGTTCTTCAAGGTGATGATGACACTGATTTAACTGTTTCAGGCGGTGTGTCTGTAGCAGGTGACGCAGGTGATCTGGTTCTTAAAGGCGGTAACGGTTCATCTACACACGCTTCAGGTGATGTTATCATCAAAGGCGGCACAGGTGGCGGCACAGAAGGCAAAACTCAGGTTTATGGCTCAAATGACACGCTAATCGCAACGTTTGTTGAAACAGCAACTAATACAACAGATTCATTAGAAATCAAAAACGGCACTGGTGGTATTGAACTAGCAGCAGTCGGTGGTACTGAAGTTAATCTTGTATTAGCTCCAAAAACTGCAGATAATACTAATGGCACTGGCGGTATGGTTATGCTACCAGCAGGTACAGAAATTGATTTTGATAATTCAGATGATATGGTTGTATCTACTAAGAAATATGTCGATGATGAAATTGCCAAAGTTGGTGATAACTTCCTTCGTCAAGATTTCACAGCAAATGGCAGTGGTACTTTCACAGTTGGTAACATCAAAGATGTTGCAGGTAAAGACTATTATGTAAAATCTGTAACAATCAAAATTCTAACAGCGTTTGTTGGATGTGATGAAATCACAGTGTCAGATGGTACGAATGATCTTGTTACTACTATTGATGTTGATATGTCAGAAACAGGTCTATTCATTATTGAACAAGGCTATGAAAACACAACAGCACGAAATGCAACAATTACAGCAACACTAGGTAATGGCGGTTCAGCGGCATCACCAACGGTTGGTCAAGCAATTGTTTCTGTTGAGTACAAAGCAATTAATTCGTAAAATTAAACTTTAACTAGTTTGATTAAAACTTAAAATACAGGAGGGGCTTCGAAAGAGGCCCCTCTTTTTTTACCTTGACATAATAATTATAATATGTTATATTAATATAATATGATAAATAGATTAAGAATAATATAACTTAACGACAGATATAATTATCTGACTTTTTACGCACAGACGTTGAGGAAACAAAATGGCAGTAACACTAAACGCAAGGGGCACCACCGTTCCCTATTTTAAGATAGGCAAAGGTGGTACCACAATTTATCAGGGGGACAACGATCCATCAAATACATATAATATCAATACTGGAGATATATGGATAGATCGTACAACTGAAAAATTAAAATTCAGAGATGCCGGCGGTGCTTGGCATGTTCAATTAGATTCTATTAATGACTTGATAGATGTCGATATTTCAAGCAACGCTCCCACTGATGGACAAACACTAGTTTGGGATAATTCTAATAATAAATTCATACCAGCCGATTTTAGTGATCTTACTTCAGTGTCAAGTAATATTCTGCCAACCACTACAAATACATATGACATAGGAAGTTCTACAAAAGTCTGGAATAATCTATGGGCATCAACCGGTAATATTGATAACTTAACTGTTAGTGGAGATTTAGTTGTTAGTGGTTCAGTTACTACCATTGATACTACAAATCTAACGGTATCTGATAATATAATTGTTTTGAATAATGATGTCACTGGAACACCATCTGAAGATGCTGGATTAGAAATTGAACGAGGAACATTAACAAATGTTTCTATCGCTTGGAACGAATCCACTGATCGTTGGACATTTACAAACGATGGAACAACATATCATAATTTAATTATTAATAGTGACGATTTGGTTGAGGGTGCAGTCAACGAATATTATGATGATTCAAAAGTAGATGCACGAATAGCAAATTCATCTATTGATGACTTAGCAGATGTAGACTTGACAACATCTGCGCCAGTAGATAAACAGATACTAATATGGGATGGAGTCAATAATAAATTTGTACCTGGCAACGAATTTTCCACACTTAATTTAAGTGTTGGCAGTCCAGTTGCACCAAATGGCATAGGTGGTATTACATATGATAATTCAACTGGGGTATTTACATATATTCCACCTGATCTAAGTGCATATGTAATTACATGGAGTGACCTTACTGGAACACCCACAACAATTGCAGGATATGGAATAACTGATGCATTTGACGGTGACTATAATTCTCTAACCAATTCGCCTAGCATTCCATCCGCGTTGACAGATTTGGATACTATTACAGATGGTACAAATGGGCAAGTGTTACAAACAAATGGCGCTGGTGCGTTTAGTTTCGCTACACTAGATATTTCTGATTTCACTGACGGTTCAAGTTTACTTGGTAATAGTTCATATTATGCAACAAAGGTCGGTTACAATTTAGCAGATGAAACAGATACATCATCAATTGTTTTAAATCCAGGTGACGCTACGACCGCAGCAACTTTCCGCGGCAACATTATAAATCCAACTACTGGTGCAACGGTATTAAACGCTTCGCAACCTCAATACACACTAACCGGTAATGTAGCAGGCGACTTATATGGAGATGTAATTTCACCTACTCAAAATACACCAATTATTACTACTGGTCCAACGCGAGACCTATTAACAATTCACGATGCTGAAATTGAAAAACTAAAAGCACCAACTGTTGGTGGAGTAGCAGGTGCAACAATAATTAACACTACTGGAGCAGATACATTTTTTGGACACAATGCTCATCTAACAGGATCATTATACGGTGACATTGGTGATACATTAGCAAATTCTCCAGTACTAACAGTTGGTACCGGCAATAACGATTCTCAATTGGATGTCACAACCGCATCAATAGATGATTTAACTGTTAAAAATCCTACTATTGTTAGAACACTAACACAACAAGCAATAAGTGCTGATCATTACACAAAACAATATGTATTATCAGGCACAACAACTGATGCAACTGAAACCGAATTATTTGTTCGTGGTGCGCCCAATGAAAGAATACCAGTAGCAACAGATACAACAATATTCTATGATATTTCTTTTGTAGCACGTAGAACAGATGCGACCGGTGAAAGTGCAGGATTTGAACTTAAAGGTGTTGTTGACAATTTTGCAGGAACAGTAGCAGATGTTGGCGATCTATATGAAATTCTGGTAGCAAGTGATAATACAAATTTAGTAGTTGAAGCAACTGCAGATGATACAAATGATGCTATTAAAATTTCAGTAACGGGCGAAGCAAGTAAAACATTTAGATGGACTGCGGTAGTAAAAACTACAGAAGTGGCACAGTAAAGGATTAGAAGATGGCAAGGGCAAGAGGATTTAAGTGGGATAATGTTCAAAAGAAACAATTTGTTGTTGATAGTAACGGTGTTGAAACAACATTATTAGATGAAACCGGTAGTGGCGGAGGTAGTGAGACAGCAAGTATTGCAACATCTACGACATCACCCAGCAATCCCGTAGACGGCGATTTATGGTTTGATACTACTGATGGAACAATGTATATATATTACGATGATGGCACATCTTCACAATGGGTAGGTATTAGTGGTGCAACCGGTGCAACAGGCGCCGATGGTGGGGTAACATCATATACTGATATTACAGCCCGCAATGCTGCACCGCCGCCCAGTACGGGTGATCTTGCTTATATCACATCAACAGGTGGACTTTATATTTGGGATAGTAGCGAATGGGATAGAATTTGGGCAGGAGCAGATTCTGTACCTACATGGACAACAGAATTATCAGATAATACAGTATTAAATTCAGACGGCACAGCGACTACATTAACTGTTGCAGCAACCGACGCAGAAGGATTTGATGTAACATATGCATATGACACTAGCCCAAGCAATCAAACCCAAGCAACAATTGCAAATAATAATGATGGTACATTTACATTAACGCCCAGTACATCTGCATCAGACTCCGGCAATTTTACATTCCGTGCTAGATCGAATGATGGATTACAGGTCATATCTACAGTCACTACTGTAAGTTTGGCCTTCAGCGAAGATATTACATTCGATTCTAGTGAGATGGGAATAACAACGAATTCTACTAATTCTGTTGATTGGGCGTTTGGAAATTGGGGAAGCACCAGTGACTTTAACATGGCTGCAAGTAGTGAATTGGCATCTGGCAGAAAATATTTTGAAGTTGAAATGGTATCTGGTAGCTCACAGTTCTATATTGGCATAGCACGTAGTGATATTCCACAATGGAACACTGGTCATTTTGATACTGGTGTCGTTGTCAATTACAGGTCTGGGGGCGTGATTGACAACGTGACCAATAGCAACATAGGTGGTGGGGTTGGTAGCCTGAATGCAGGTGCTGTACTGCAAATTGCATACGACAATACAACAGATGAAGTTTGGTTTAATAAAGATGGCGGTACATGGTGGCCAAATAATCCAGCCAGTGGTTCTGGATATTCGGTTAATGGTACGGCTGGACAACCATTCCGTCTGGTACTCGGTACTGAAGGCGGCGTCACGACTTTCGTAGGTAATATTATCACTGGTTCACAAACTTTCAATCATTCTGTGCCGACTGGATTTGTTGGTCATTAATAACATGAATTTAAATAAAAAAGGAATTAAATAATGGCAATAAATTTTCCAGATAATCCATCAGATGGCGATATCGCTACCATTGGCGGAGTAACATATACATACACTGCAAGTGCAAACTCTTGGAAACCTCCTGCACCGGGCGCTAGTGCAAGTACGTTAACTGATTTAAATATTAGTGATGGAACGTCAGGCCAATTATTAACAACTGACGGTAATAATAATTTTTCATTTACATCCGTATCATCTGCATCATCTACTGAAATTTTTGCAGATATGGCAGCATTGATTGCAAAAACCGGAATGAATGCAGGAGACCAAGGATTAGTACTGGACAATAACAAACTGTTTATGTATACCGGGTCTGCATGGTATTTAATCGCAACGATGGTTAATAATTCACCATCTGCAATTACAAATGTTGATTCGTCATATGATCTTTCTATTGATGGCACACCTACTGTAATTACTGCAACATCAACTGACCCAGAAGGGTTCCCACTTACATGGAGTTATGCAATAACATCTGGATCACTTGGATCAACTGCTACAATATCACAAACAGATAATGTTTTTACAATTACTCCAAGTACTAATTCAGCAGACTCTGGTGAGTTTACGTTAACAATTAGTGTAACAGATGGTGGATCATCTGGCATAGTAAACAAAGTTACACCCATATCTCTTGCCTTCAAGATTGCTAATAGTAGATATACAACATTACTTGTAACAGCAACAGAAGATTCTGATAATAACAATGTAACTGATTCATCTACTAATAATCATAGCATTACATTAAATGGTAATCCTTATGCTGTTACATTTAGTCCTTATAGAAGTGGTGGTTATTCAACTTACTTTGATGGTTCCAGTTCTTTAACTATTCCAAATGACGCAACACTTTACTTTGGTAGTGGTGATTATACGGTAGAGACTTGGGTGTATAATACGGACACAGGTAACGACATTAAATGGATTGCTGGAATTTGGCATTATACAACACCCGCAGCGCAAGCTTGGGCATTATACCATCAAAATGGTCAATATAGATTCATAGTTGATCCAGCAGATACTGTTGTCACTATAGGAACTTCTGGACTGCATACGAATGAGTGGACGCATCTCGCCGTTACAAAGTCTGGTAATGTATTTAGAATGTTTATCAATGGAGTCCAAGAATCAACTACTACTCTTAGTCACACC
>Ga0208305_10001345_pt1 | contig 11737 bp, 10 predicted proteins | sample ColrivemetaGS741_FD_187605 | JGI IMG/M metagenome (GOLD analysis project Ga0208305, IMG submission 187605) | Estuarine microbial communities from the Columbia River estuary - Flood tide ETM metaG S.741 (SPAdes) (version 2) | ecosystem: Environmental > Aquatic > Marine > Intertidal zone >... | reverse complement strand
TAATTTCAGAATATAAGCTTTGTGGTACATATCCAGATGGGTGGTGGGTTCATCTAAAATAATCAAATCGGTATCTTGCGCCAATGCTCTGGCAATCATCACTTTTTGTAATTGACCATCGCTTAATTCATAACACCTTTTATGTTTTAAAGTTGATATATTAGTTTGAGTTAATGCGTTGTTGACAATGGTTATGTCGTTCTTAGATAAATTACCAACCCAGTTTGTATAAGGTTGTCTGCCTAAAGCAACCAATTCAAAAACCGATAAATTTTTAGAAATCATTTGTTCAGTTAAAACTAAGCTCATCACTTTAGCTAAATCAATCGCTGGATACTTTTTTATTTGCTTATCATTTATATAAATTTCACCACCAAGTGCATTTTGAACATTGGTAATGGTTCTTAATAATGTAGATTTTCCAATGCCATTGCCACCAACTAAACCAACTAATTCACCTCGATGTAATTCTATGTTGATATTGGAAGCAACTATAGTGCGTTCTTTTTTAGAAGCATATCCTATGGATAAATCTTTGGTTTTTAAAATGATATGTTGATCCTTGTCTGTCACTAATTTATTTTTTCATCTAATTATCTAACTTGGCTATTTCAAAATACCATTTTACGTTTTCTAACTAATAACCAAATAACAACTGGAGCTCCTACCAAAGAGGTTATGGCATTAATTGGTAATGTGTAATCGCTATTTGGTACTTGCGCTATACTATCGCAAATAAGCATGACGATCGAACCAATTAAAAACACCGCAGGAAGTAATATTTTATGATTTGATGTATTGAAAACCTGTCTTGTTAAATGCGGAATAGCTAAACCTATAAACGCTATAGGACCCGCAAAAGCGGTAATAGTTCCAGCTAATAAACTCGTCGAGACAATAATAGCTAATCGACTTCTTTTTATATTCAATCCTAAACTTTTAGCGTAATTCTCACCTAAAAGCAAGGTGTTTAACGACTTTACAGATGTTAAACTAACAATAATACCTAGGCTGTAAATTATAAAAAATATAAATAATTCATCCCAAGATAAGTTGCCTAAACTACCAAAACCCCAAAAGATGTATTGTTGCAGTTGTTGTGCTGACCCAAAATAAGAAAGCACACTAACAATTGCAGCTGTAATACTCGCAAACATAAGCCCTATAATGAGTATTGCCATAGTGTCTCGCACTTTTATGGAGACCATTAAAACAGCGAGCAACACTAAAAAACTTCCTAAACTAGCGGCAATTACTATACTCCATTTCGAGATTAAAACCGATACAAAAATGCCTCCGAAAACTGAAGATCCTAAAATAACCAACGCAACGCCTAAACTTGCTCCAGAACTAATACCCAACACAAATGGCCCTGCTAAAGGATTTCTAAATAAGGTTTGCATTAATAGCCCGGATATACCCAAACCAGAACCAACTAATATAGCAGTAATGGCTTTTGGTAATCGGTAATTTTGAATGATATGTTGCCAGGTTTCTTGCGCGTTTGCACTTCCAATTAAAGAATTAAATACATCCTTTACCGGGATATAAACCGACCCTAAACTTATGTTAGTAAAAAAACATACTAGTAGGACCAGTATTAATACTAAAAACGAAAGTTTGTATGTATTTGAATTTGGCAATTAGTCTAAGCGTTTAAAAAAGTAAAGATCATAATTTTTTAATAATTCTGGATGACAAATTTTAATAAGATCTTTTAGAACCAAATCGGGTCGGGTAGTACCCATTTCAAAATATAAAATACCACCAGATTTTCCTGTAGTATTTATCGATGAATAGATCGAATTATTTTGAAATGCATTAAACATGGCATGTTGCGAATTACCATTTTTTAAAGATTCTTTGCTAGCATAATTTGACGGACTAAACCAAATTTCGGCATCTTTAGCTTTTAAATAAACCGTTTCGAAATTAAGAGATAAACTACCAGTTCCTTTAGAATCGCTCCATAAATAATTGGTATTGGCATCTTTTAAAAGTTGCGCTTCGGTACTTGTACCATTCGGTAAAAACCAAATATCGTTATGCATGGCTCCGCTTAAAATAGTTGGCTGATTTTTAATTTTTTTAGCTAATTTTTTAGCTTCTAGATAATTAGTTTCAATGGTGTTGAAAATAGAATCGGCTTCTTTTTCTTTGTTAAATAAAACGCCGAAAAACTTTATCCATTCAGCTTTTGCCAAAGGAGACTCTTCAACCCAATCGCCATTAAAAATTACAGGAATTCCGGATTTCTTTATCGTTTCAAAAGTTCTGTTATTACCGTCAATGCCAAAACCTATAACAACATCGGGTCTTAGCTCTAATAAAACTTCGGTATTGATGCCTTCATTTTTACCCAATTCTCGGACCAATCCTTGCTCGATTCTCTGACTAGTTTTTTCTGAGGAAATATATTCTGTACCAGGAAACCCCACTAAGGTTTGCTCAACGTTTAGCAGTTCTAAAGCGGGTATATGAGTGGTGGAGGTGACAACAAGTTTTTTAATAGGGATTTTGATTGCTGACTCAAATAGCACTTTTTCTGAACTCCAAAAATCCGCATCAAAATTATTGTTTAAAAGCGCGAATCTATATGATTTTTCAGCCTTTGGCCAAGGATTTTTTATTTCTAAAATTTTATAAGTGCCATAATCTATAACCGAAAAACCTTTGGCATATTTTAATTGAAGCGATACGCCTTCTTTTGTTGCGGTTAATTGCTTTTTTGAATCACTTTTGCAATCAAGCAGCGTTAATATAATAATTAAAAATAGCGATTTGTATTTCATTAACATTAGATGACAATTGTCATTTTTAAAAGTTTTAAAGCTTGTTATTTTTGGCGAAAATATTAACAATGCGAGATGGTTCAAATTTAACAATATATATAGTAGCAGGCGTAATAATTGCTCATTTTTTAGTTGGATTTATTTATTTAATTTATAAAATGACTAAGAAAAAGTGAGTTTTTAATTACTATTTTAAAGTTAATATTTACCTTCGCATCGAAATTTGGTTTTGTTCATTTCACGTGAATAAATTAAAAGGGAATCTGGTTAAATTCCAGGACTGTTCCCGCAACTGTAAGCTATAAAGCTTCATGTTAAACTTCTTGTCACTGAAGAGTAATCTTTGGGAAGACCAACATGAAGACGCAAGTCAGGAGACCTGCCATTTTCAAAACAAATAAGTTAAACTTTCGGGATAAAAGTTTGCGTGTGTTAATCCATACGATTCTCGAGTATTATTCATTAAAATGAACAAAAAAACAAATGTTTTCGGTGTGCTATGTTTTGGTATATCACTGGTTGGTTTTGCTCAACAAAAAGCAGATTCAGCAAAAGTAGAACAACTAGATGAAGTTGTAATTACAGACTCACGTTTTGCATTAAAACGAGAGCATTCAGGTAAAACGGTTATTAAAATTTCACAGTATGAGATTGAAAATAACCAAGGGAGAAGTGTTTCGGAATTAATAAACACCAAAAGTGGTATTGAAATTAATGGTAGTAGAAGTGCAGAAGGTCAAAATTTAGGGTATTATGTAAGAGGTGGTAATAGCCGACAAGTACTGGTACTTATAGATGGCATTCAAGTGAATGACCCATCTTTGGTTTCAAATGAATTCGATTTACGATTAATAGATTTAAATACTATTAAATCTATTGAAATTATTAAAGGAGCAGCAAGTACATTATATGGAAATGCAGCTGCTACTGCTGTAATAAACATTACAACCAAAAAAGCTTCAAAAGATAGTGTTGCAGCTAGTTTTTTAACGGTTATAGGAACCAATCAAACCCAGAACGATTTAAATTATTATGCGTCCAGTTTTACCAATAATATATCAGTTAATGGTACTGCTGATAAGTTTAGCTATTTGGCAAGTTTTGGAAATAAATACGCAGATGGTTTATCTGCAACAAAATCTGAGAACCCTGAAAAGGATCCTTTTTCCAGATTTAATACCAATTTGAAATTAGGATATGAATTTAGTGAAGCGTTTGAAATAGTATTATTTGCGAGTTACGACAAGTTAAAAACTGATATTGATGGGTTTCCAGCACCAATTTACGCACCTGCCGACACTAATGATAAATACACTTCTAAACAAACCAGATTTGCCATAGCTCCTAAATTCAGTTATACCAATGGAAATGTTCAAATTAACGCGGCATATTCAAAAGTAAACAGAGAAACGATTTCGGATTTTTCAACTACTCACGAAGGTGAAAGTTATGTGGTTGACGCGTTTAATAAATATGTTTTTGATGAAACCTTTTATACTATAGCAGGGGTAAACCATGCTAATTATAAAAGCTTGTTCGCTACCGAAGAAAGTTTTAACAATACAGATCCCTATTTAAATGCTGTTTTCGTGTCTAAATTTGGTTTAAACCTTAATGTAGGGGCAAGATTTAATAATCATAGTGAGTATGGTTCGCATATGGTTTACAGCTTAAACCCATCATATAGTATTCCAGTAAATGAAGGCTATTTGAAAGTTTTAGGTTCTTATGCGACGTCTTTTATTGCACCTAATTTATCTCAATTATTTGGCTTTTTTGGAGCAAATCCTGATTTAGAACCTGAAGAAAACAGAACTATTGAAGGTGGTTTGGAGTTTTCGAATAAAAAAGGATTTAGAGCTAATGCATTGTACTTTACGAGAAATGAAGAGAACACCATTATTTACACTACAGGTTACCAAAATGCTACAACCAGCGCCACTGTAAATGGTGTAGAAATTGAAGCTGAAATAAACATTATGAAAGATTTATCGTTTAATGCTAACTACACGTTTACCGAATTAAAGGAAGGAACTCGTTTACGTCTGCCGAAACATAAGGCCAATGCTAGCTTAGGATATAATTTCTCGAATGCATCCTATATGTCTATAAATTATCAATTTGTAGGAAGCAGAATGGATACCGATTTTTCTACCTATGAAAATGTTAAGTTGGATTCATTTTCATTAGTAGATATTTACTTTAGTCAGAAATTAATTAAGAACAAATTGAAACTTTTTGCAAGTGTAACCAATCTTTTCAATACAGATTATGTTGAAATTGTAGATTTCACTACAAAAGGCAGAAATGTGAATATTGGATTGAATATTAATTTATAAAATTTAAAGAGCCCAATTAACTTATGTGAATTGGGCTTTTTTTTATTCATTAAGATTTCTTCTTAAAAAATCTGAAGGAAGTTCTTTGTCTAAATACATCTCATCTTTAAGTGGTTTAAAGCTGTTACTGTTCTTAAATGATTTTAGAAAAGGCCTAGATTTAGATTTAATGTCAGCCAATTTTCCAGTCGCGTTTGAAATAGCAGCTAATGCCGCAGCCAGTAGTGTTTCGTTTTCATCGCCAATGACACCCAAATTTAAATAACTTTCCGAAAGTTGAATATCTGGTGGTAGTCCGTTAAAATAATCAGTATTACCTACTTTATTTAAAGACTTAAAAATAAGTGGTTGCATAGCATACGTGTGATTTGGGTTTGCGCCTTCACGCCCAAAATTTCCCGAATCATATAAAGTTGTAGATGCCTGATATTTGCCCGTTGTGTTTTCACCTATATGAATAACATCAATATAAGGGTCTAAACTATTTATTACCAATTCGCTTGCAGAAGCCGAAGATTTAGTTGCTAAAATATAAACCTTCGACAGATTTAAACTATTTAGAGCAGTTCCTTTGTTATTATTTGTAAACCGGTTAATTAATGATTCAGGATTTTCAGTTTCAAAATAATTTTGAAATTCATTGTTCCATTTTTCGGTGCTAAAAATTTCATCGTTAAACTGACCTGTTATCATACTTGATAATAAGATTGCAGAATTTACGGAGCCACCGGGGTTATATCGTAAATCTAAAACCAGATGCTGCACATTATTAGCTTTAAAATCACCAAAAACGGTGTTGAGTTGGGCATCATAATTAGCAGTAAAGCCGTTATACATTAAATAGCCGATATTTTGCCCATTAACATTTATAATTTTCGTTTTGTATATAGGATTTTCAGAATATTGTAGTTTTGTTAGAGAAATGGACTGGTTGCTAGAAGTAACTATATCATCAGTTGTTTCAGGTGTACCATTATCGTTATAAGTAGCTAGACTTAACGTGTAAGAACTTTGCGATAACAATGAACTGTAATTGTTCGTATTTATTGGAGTCCCGTCAATGGCATTAAAAACGTCACCACGTTTCAAGCCTTTACCTTCGGCATCGCTATTTGCTAAAACTAACCGAACAATACCAATTACTTTTGTTGTACTATTTGGTTCTATAAAGAGCTGAAAGTCCATGCCGTTACTTGTTGAAATTCCACTAAAATATTGCTCTAATTCAATATAATCATCAACAATCCAGCTATATTTGTCTTCAGTTTCTCGCTCATAAATTAAGGTTTCGAATAAGTCTTCTGGGGTAGAATAGTTATTCAAATATGCAGAATACTCAGTATCTGATGAAAATCTATTATTAGCAAGGTTTGGTATGTTTTCTTTATATAGATAGAAAGTGTTCATTCCTTTCCATACAAAATCATTTATTTCATTTGCAGAAATTTGATTGTCGTCGTTGTCCTTAAAGCAACTGGTAGTTAAAAAAGAAACAACACATAGTAATACTAGGGCTTTAATTGTTTTCATGCACTTCTTTTAATATAAGTAGATTAATAAAACCTAAATTTACTCACATTATTGTAAAACTTGTTTAAATAATATTCTTTAATTATTTTAAATCTGTATACATGCCTTTCCCAAGTGGAGTGAAATCTTTAGAATCTGCGACTCCTTTAAAGTCTATGCCTACTGATTTCGACGTTTGAACAGATTTTAAAGTTATACCCGTAATTAATGAAATAGCTTTCGCTAAAAACGGTTCGTTCACATCACCTAAAACCCCAAGATTTGTTATGTTTTCCCCTTCAGCGGTGGCGCCAGAAGTAGTTTGGTACGTTATTAAATAATCAGGAATCAGCCCATTATAATAATCAGTCACTCCGTTTTTGTTTGCTGATTTTAATACTAAAGGTTGTATTGCATATTTATGTCTAGGGTTAGCATTATCCCGCCCATAGTTTGATGAGTCGTATAAAGTAACCGAAGCAGTATATTTACCTGTAGTATTTGTTCCAATTTGTACAACATCTATATAAGGATCGAGGCAATTTATTACTAATTCACTTGCAGAAGCGGAGCCTGAAGTAGTTAAAATATAAACTTTATTTAAATTTAAACTTGTAATTACAGAATTGTCTGTTAATTTATCAGTAAATCTATTTATTAAAGATTCAGGGCTATTAGCATTAAAATAAGATTGGTATTTTTGATTCCATACTTCCGTTGAGAAAATTTCATTATTAAATTGTCCTGTAATCATACTGGATAAAATTATTGCGGAACTTACTCTGCCTCCTGGGTTATATCTTAAATCTAAAACCAATTCTGTAACGTTATCAGCTTTTAGTTGTGAGAATGCATCGTTTAAAGCACTGTCAAAATTTGACACAAAACTATTGTACATTAAGTAGCCAACTTTATGTCCATTGGCATCGATGGTTTTATTTATTAAAATAGGGTTTTCTGTAAAATCAGATTTTGTCAATGTTATTGATTTTCCATTTGATGAAATGGTACTATTGGATATGCTTGCCATTCCTAAAGTGTAAGTGTCGTTGGTGCCAAATAATAAATCCGAGTAGTTATTAATAGTTAATTGTTGCCCATCAACTGTCATAAAGAAATCTCCTCTTTTTATGTCTTTTGTTGAAGCGTTAGAATTGTTAGCCACATATCTTATATAACCAAAGATATCGTCAGAATCACTTAATCTCACTAATCTAAAATCTAGGCCCTCTGTTTTTGATGTACCTTGAAAAGAATTTTCTAATGCAATATAATCATCAACTAAAAAGCTAAATTTATCTACTACTCCTTTTTGATATAACAACGCATCAAAAAGGTTTTCAGGAGTATTGTAACTATTTAAAAAAGTATAATAAGCATCTTGTGTTGAAAATTTGGAGTCTGACAAATTAGGAACACTATTTTGCCATAAATAAATCTCATTTAATCCACTCCAAATAAAATCATTAACTTCATTGTTTAATGTTATAGGTTGTGGTTGTTCAACTATAACTTCATCATCTTTTTTACTGCAACTTAGAGTTATTAAAATAAACATTACTATTGCTAGTAATTGGGGCGTTTTTTCTATTTTCATACGACTTTTATTAATTTGTATAACGGTAAAAGTAGATACAATATTTTAATTTAAAAATATTTTGTAACAAATTTGATTATAGTTCGTCGTAATATCAAACGGCCTTAATAAAGCTATTTTAAACCAAACCAAACCAAAAATGACTCAGACAGAGTTTTTAAATATTGTAATGCCATTTAAAGACAAAGTGTTTCGTTTAGCAAAACGATTACTGGTGTCGACCGAAGAAGCTGAAGATGCAACACAAGAGGTGTTGATGAAATTATGGAATAACAAAGCAAAAATTGAAGAGTATAAAAATGTGGAAGCATTCTCAATGACAATGACAAAGAATTTTTGTTTTGATAAATTGAAATCTAAACAAGCACAAAATTTAAAAATTGTGCATAATAATTATGAAGATGGCAACACATCTTTACAAAAACAAATTGAATTAAACGATAGTGTTAATTGGGTGGCACGAATTATTGAAGAATTGCCAGAACAACAAAAACTAATAATTCAATTACGAGATATAGAAGAATACGATTTAGACGAGATTGCAAAAATGTTAGATATGAATAACACAGCAGTAAGAGTAACCTTGTCCAGAGCCAGAAAAACAATAAGAGAAAAATTAACTAATACTCATAATTATGGTATTAAATAGTATAGATAAATTACTTGAAAAGTACGAAAACGGGGAAACATCGCTTAAAGAAGAGCAGCAGTTAAAAAACTATTTTTCGCAAGAAACTGTAGCGCCACATTTAGAAATGTATAAACCCATGTTTGCCTATTTTTCGGTAAATAAACAAGAACAATTTACTAAAGACCTTCCATTAAAAACTAAAAAGGTATTTAACTATAAATGGATTGCGGTAGCTGCAGTGGCTGTTCTTACGTTAGGGTATTATTTTAAAACACCGGTAATTTCTTCTTATGAAGAGTATACCTATGGCACTTATAATAATCCCGAAGATGCTCTTAGCGAAGTAACAAAATCTTTGGCTATGATTTCAGGTCATTTTAATAAAGGAGTTTCTACAGTAAATTATCTGGACGAAGTTAAAAAAGGAACTGTAACATTAGATTACCTGAATGAAATTGAAAAAGGAACAAGCATCATTTTTAAAAAATAACAATCAAAAATCGAACACATGAAAAAGTTAAACAAATTAAAAACAAACAAAATGAAAAAGAAAATATTAGTACTCGTAATGGCAATTATGTTATTGCCTCTTTCCGGAATGGCTCAAGATATATTTGATAAATACAATGACAATTCCGATGTAACCTTTGTATCCATTAAACCTAAAATGTTTCAAATGATAGCAAAAATGGGTATAAACGTTGACGATCCTGAAGCGAAAGCTTATATGGATATGGTAAGTAGTATCACAAGTTTTAGAACCATTGTTACAGACAATAAAACCATTTCAGCCGATATTACAAAATGGGTAAAGTCTCGTTCAAGTTCCTTAGAAGAATTAATGGAAGTTAAAGACGACGGTTCTCAGGTAAAATTCTATGTAAAAGAAGGTAAAGATTCAAACCATGTAAAAGAACTATTAATCTATGTAAATGGTATTAATAAAGTTATGAAAGAAAGTGTTGAAATTAATGGTGAGCAAAGACGTTTTGAAACTGTAGTGGTTTCGTTAACCGGCGATATTAATTTGAATGAAATTTCTAAATTAACAGATAAAATGAATATACCTGGAGGTAATCATTTAGAGGTGAAAAGTGAATATAAAAAGGGGAAGAAATAATAATTTATCAATCATGAAGAATACTTTCAACATTATTTTATTGTCCTTATTTACAATGTTTGTTACGGTGAGTTGTCATGATAAAGCCAGTTTGCAACGTTATTTTGTAGATAATCAAGAAACTAAAAACTTTTTAACGCAAGATATTCCAATATCCATGTTAAAAATTGATGAATCTAATTTTACAAAAGAGCAAAAAGAAGCGTATAATTCGGTTTCCAGATTAAATTTTCTAGGCTATAAAGCAAATGAAACAAATACTGAAATCTTAAAAGCAGAGTTAACTAAAGTTAAATCAATTTTAAGTGCCGATAAGTACAATGATCTTGTGGAGTTTAGCGATAAAGGAAATAAAATTATTGTAAAATATATTGGCAACGATGAGGAGGCAGACGAAGTAATTATTTTTGGAAGTTCTAAAGAATTAGGATTTGGTATTGTTAGAGTATTAGGTAATGATATGAGTCCGGATAAAATGGTGACTTTGGTTAGTGTTTTAAAAGGAGCAAATGTAGATGAAGGACAACTTCAAGATATTATGAGTTTTTTTAAATAACTTAGAGTTAAGTTACTAGAAAAAAGGTTTGCTAAAATTATTTAGCAAACCTTTTTTAATTTAGATCGTTTTGTTCTTCTTTTTTAGATTTAGTAAATACGTAAATCATATTGGATATAATCAATATAAAGATGATAGTTAAAATTGTTTTAACAATATAATTATCTAGAATTTCTAAAATTCCGGTAATAAAAATCCCTCCGGTCATTAAACCACAAAGAATGAGAGACTGTTTATTGCTTAGCATGTTATTTAAATTCCTGTATAATTACTAGGTGTAATACGTTTTAATTCATCTTTTATTGTCTTCGACACTTCTAAAGTATCAATAAAATTTGAAATGGAGTCTTTATTTATTTTTGCATTGGTTCTGGTTAATCCTTTTAGTGCTTCATATGGATTTGGATACCCTTCACGACGTAAAATAGTTTGAATAGCTTCTGCAACCACAGCCCAATTGTTTTCTAAATCTTCAGCAAATTTAGATTCGTTCAACAATAATTTATCCAATCCTTTTAAAGTCGATTTAAAACCAATTAAAGTATGTCCAAATGGTACACCTACATTTCTTAACACGGTACTATCCGTTAAATCGCGTTGTAATCTGGATAATGGCAATTTAGCCGATAAGTGCTCAAAAATCGCGTTAGCAATACCTAAATTGCCTTCACTGTTTTCGAAATCGATAGGGTTTACTTTATGCGGCATGGCAGAACTACCCACTTCACCCGCTTTAATTTTTTGCTTAAAGTATTCCATTGAAACGTAAGTCCAGATATCACGGTTTAAATCAATTAAAATCGTGTTAATTCGTTTTAAGGTATCGAACAACGCAGCCATATGGTCGTAATGTTCTATTTGAGTGGTAGGGAATGAATGATGTAACCCTAGTTTTTCTTGTACAAATTTACCGCCAAAAGCTTTCCAATCAATATTCGGATACGCTACATGGTGGGCATTAAAATTTCCGGTCGCACCACCAAATTTAGCGGCACTTGGTATATCGTTTAATAAATTAAACTGCTCTTGTAGTCTAACTACAAAAACTTCAATTTCTTTTCCTAATCGGGTAGGAGAAGCTGGTTGTCCATGAGTTCTGGCAAGCATTGGGATTGCCGACCAATCATTAGCTAACGCTTTTAATTTATTTAAAACTATCAAGTATTCTGGAACATAAACATCGTTTATAGCTT
>Ga0208305_10001300_pt1 | contig 11981 bp, 18 predicted proteins | sample ColrivemetaGS741_FD_187605 | JGI IMG/M metagenome (GOLD analysis project Ga0208305, IMG submission 187605) | Estuarine microbial communities from the Columbia River estuary - Flood tide ETM metaG S.741 (SPAdes) (version 2) | ecosystem: Environmental > Aquatic > Marine > Intertidal zone >... | reverse complement strand
GTAGCATAGGGCTGTTATTAAGCAAGTATGGAACTTCCATTTGACTTAAACAACTGTGACTACATATTAAATATAATGTGTTCATTTTATTCCTTTTATTATTTGCCTCTTTTTAATAGCCTCTTTGAGGTCTACTAAATATTCACCTTCTATCATATTGATGATAGTTTCAGTGACGCCTATTTCGTGTTGTAACATTCCTAATCTAAGCATTAATTTATCAAGTTCTTCTGTGTAGAACTGTAACTCTTTTTGTTTGCGTTCTTTCTCATCGTAAAGATCGCTAATATTAATAATGAATTTTTTATCTCCACTATTGTGACCAAATAAGTCTGCCATACAAAACTCCTTTTAGTATTACATAAAAAATATGTCCGCTAGCACTGTCCTATGGTAAAACTCTCAACATTTTACCGGGCCAAGTATACTTTTTACTTATTAGTATTTAGCAGTAAAAATACTGTAACCAATCTTATAGTCTATATCTTGTGCTTTAAAATCAACTGCTGAGTGTAACTTTCCCATATCAAATGTAATAGCATCTCCGGGTTGCCATCTTACTATAGATTCTACTGTTAATCCATGCAATGATTCGTATGGTACATGTGTTAGATATTCATTATATATTTGTTTGTTAAATGGTTCGTCTGTATATCCAACAATATCTGTATAGTCTGTTAAACTTTTGTTGTAATATGTATCTGGTACATTTTCCCATCCTCTAAAACATTTAACAGGGCCGTCTAAATAATACTGGTCAAATACTACAAAGTTAGTTGGCTTTGAAATTTCTAATGGTATCACAACTGTCTTGAATATGTCATATACCTTTTCGTGATAATCATCATTGTGTACAATATGTGGTTGTTCTACTCGAAATATATTACTACCCCATACTAGGCTTTCACCAATCAAGTTATCAACAAATCGTTGTACTGGAGCAAACCATTCTTGTAGTCCTTCTCTATCCGGACTATAATTCATTACAACTGGTCCTGTATTCTTTTCTATATGTTCTGCACTATTAAATTGGTTAAGCAAGTAATCAATAAAACCTTGATTTACAATATCTTTATGTACTGTTGCACTTTCGTACCTGTCAGTTATTACTTTCTTTTGTGCGTTTGTTCTCACCCTACAAATGCTCTTTCTACTACATACTCACCTGGTGTTTTACTGTCGCCTTCTGTAAACCCTTCGCCTTTTAAGTATTCAATTAATTCTGCATTCATTGGCATTGAGCCACATATCATTACTCTGTCATGCATTGGTGACAAATCTACTAGTCCTAGTTTCCTTTGAACATCGCCATTATACATTGCAGTTGTTACACGACCTGTATTCTCATAATCTTCACGTGTGCAAGTAAAGTATGTTTTAAGTTTACCTTCAGTTACTTGACTATATATTTCATCGCTATTTAACTCGTCTATAAGCTCTCTAAACGCCAGCTCTTTAGCTATTCTAGTACCCCATACTACAATGACATTATCATAGTGTTCGTATGTGTCTACGCCGCGTATAATACTCATAAAAGGGGCGATTCCTGTTCCGGTAGCCAGTAAGTACAGATTGCGTCCAGGCTTTAAATTTGCGTGTACTAGGGTGCCTACAGCCTTTGGATTAATTAGTATTTCATCGCCCACTTTAACATGTTGTAGTTTACTTGTAAGTGGACCGTCTTGTACTTTAATACTATAAAATTCTAGTGTTTCTTGATGGTTTGGACTTGCTACTGAATAAGCTCTCATTATAGGTTTATTCTTTTGTAGTTTTTCTGACCAGTTGTCTAATCCAATCATCATAAACTCACCATCTCTAAACCTTACACTACTATCTCGAGTAGTTGTAATATGAAATAATGTGTCTGTGTAATGTGTTACTGATAATACTGTTTCTTTGTGTGCTGCCATTATATCCTCTTATGTATAAACCAACTCTATGTTTGATTTTACTAATTCTTTCCAATTATTTATTTTATCCGACCCTAGCATTATAACTAGCTTTTCGTATTCTTCTTCATCATACTCAAATAATAATTTACCAATATCAATTATATGTACTGGGCAACATGTTTTTAGTAATTCTACATTTTCACGCTGGCCTTCCAAATTGTTTTTTAACAAATGTTTGTTTCTGTCCATACCATATGGCCTTAGTAGATTTGCTCTTTTTAGAATTTTTTCAAAGTGTACTTGATCTTCAACATCTGGTAGATATAAACATTTTGGTGTTACTGTACTCATTAACTGTTCTATTATATCTCCCTTTACTGCATGCTTTATGTTATGTACAAGATTAGGTTTTACTGCTATTTTAGTGTATGCTTGATCTGACTTATACATATCTACATGATCTTGCCAACTATGTTTCTTTTGATTTGCGTGTTCTGTATTTTCTGACTTGCCAATTGCACCTTTCCATAAGTTGTGATCTTCAACTGCAAAATGCAAAGGGTCATTTGACTTATCTCCCCAGAATTTATCTATTAGTGTATTTCTAGGAAATATATCAGAGTGTAAAAAATCATCGTGTTGTGACATAAACCATAACAAAAAGTTTCCATTCATACATGCAGTATGCATTAATAAGTGACATTCTACATTACTCATTTATTAATTCCATTCCGTACTTTAACTTTCTTTTCCAAAATAAAATAGGTTCAGTGCCTAAGTAGCCTAATACTTTATTATATTCATCGTCATCAAATTTAAACAATAATTTATCTATATCAATATTTACTACAGTGTGATATTTTTTTAGTTTTTCTACAGCTTGAACCGATGCTGCATGTTGTGATTTAATATAACCATCTTCAATATTATTTGTTGTTAATATTTTAACACGATTTTCTAATTTTGTTAAAAAGTCTATATTATCTTTATCAACTGTTAGATTTAAAATTAGTTTTGTTTTTATTTTAGATATGTTTGGTTGCTTTATTAATTGTTGTGGAGCATGTGTGCCTGGCTTAACAATTAGTTTTTCAAAATGTTTATTTGGACGCCATATTAGTTTCTGTTGTTGAGCTAATATATTTTCTATATGTTGATCCCATGTTGCAGTATCTAAATACCATTTATGATAATCATCGGGCCGTAAATGAAAATGCTCTACTTTGTTGTTTGTTATGCGATATTCTTCAGTATCATCTGCTACAGTTTTTCTAGCTCTAAGTGGTGCATCAAGGAATCCATTGTGTAAATTAAACAGCCACATGAACATGTTACCATAATAACCTTGACAGTGTGTAACTAAGTAGCAATCTACATCATTGCCTGTTATATTGCTCATTATGTTTCCTTTAAATTGGTATTCGGTAGGGGAATCGAACCCCTCTTGCCAGGATGAAAACCTGGAGTCCTAACCGATAGACGAACCGAACATAAAGTGTATTATAGACGAGTTTTCGTAACTTGTCAAGTCTTGCATTGGTTACAAGTATCTACACATATCAATGGCGGATTATCGCTTTCCCAACCCGTTGGATGAATATATGTTTGATATATTTTGTGGTTAATTATTTCTTCTAATGAATGATGTTCTAAATTGTTCCAGTCTGGATCTTCTTTTATTAGTTGTGATATTACTGGATCATTAAAAAACATTGCAGAGTCATCATTTAGTTGATTTGATGCTAACTCTTTTGCAGATGGATCCTCAAGTTCATCTGCATGCGTCATAAATCTCTTATCCCATGCATTACCAAAATAGCAACAAGGCCATACAAAACCATCTGGTCCTACTTCCCACATTCTGCGAGTACCTTCTATTGCAAAACAGCTTATATTGTATTTACTCATCTTGCTTATAATCCATGTTCTTTAATTATTGCATCTGCTTTTATTTGTGATTCTGGAGTTATTAATCCAAAATCTCTGTTATTATATCGTACCATTAAATCTATACCTATATCATTTGCCAAACTATTAGCCTCTGGTATTTGGTGCCAATTCCATTCAAATATTATAAACCACCAGCTGCCCCTTCCACCTGCAGACATGTAACTAGTCATATTATCTATTGCTCGGTGCCAATCGACTCCTTCTCTATACATCCAATTAACATCATGTGTAGCCCCATCTATTGCAAAATTAATTTCTAATCTGTTTTTATATTTCTTTGCAATAGACTCATACCAGTCTGGAGTTCGTAAGCCACCGTTTGTTGATATTCTAACAGATGGTGCAAATTCTAATGCAGTTTCTATAAACTTGTCAATTTGAGGATGCATCATAGGATCACCAAATTCTCCGCAAAATTCAATATCTGCAATATGTACATTAGGAGATGATTCTAATGTCCGTCTGAACACATCTAAATCCATGTGTTTTAATTGTAGCCAAGATTCTTTCTCGCCAGTTTGTTCGTTAGTTCTCGCACAACTGCGACACTTTGCTTGACAGTATGTTGTTAATGCAAAATCAATAGAGTGATTTGTATATTCAGGCACACCAAGATTCTTTTTTATCGCCATAATATTCTCTAGCGAATCCATTTTCAATAAGCATATATCTTAGACTTTTACCGTCAATGATAATATCGCCTAATACTCGCCCACCAAACTTATCCCATTTGTATATGGCTACTTGTATAACTGTTGCGCCATTTAATTGGTCTTTGGTAAACTGTGATGCTTGCTCACCCCATGCTGCTTCTGAGTCACATTCTGCTCTCCAGCTTTTTTCAGGTGTATCAACACCATAAACACGAATACTTAATTCTTGTTTAAGTGGTTCTGGCAAAAAGTCTGCTCTAAAGGCTACGGTGTCTCCATCTATAACTCTAGTTATCTCAAAGTCGTAAACGACCATATCAACTTCTTTAGCTGATGTTGTATTTGCAAAAAGGAATCCTAACATTAGCATTCCCATTACTATTAAACCTCTACCTATATTTCTATTCATAATTTAATTTCCTTTGTAGTATTTATTAAGTATTTCTTTGTACGCTGTATTGATTCTAATGAATTCTTTTTTATATTGTTCAGCTGATTGTATTAATATATCACTATTCTCAACTCCAAGATAAGAAAGTATAGTATCAATGTTATTAAACCAATGTGTACCGACACACAAATGATCAATGTTATTATCTTTTACATATTTTATTTGGTGAGCTTCTGCTTTTAAATCGCTAGTAGTTTGTTGATATTTCTCGTTAAACAATCTTTCCATTGAATAGTTTAATACAAATCCATTAAGTCCATTGGCTAATGCATGGTGTAAATCCCAATGTGCAAAATTTAATTGCCACATGTATTGCAATTTACCATCATGGAAATCTTGTATGCATTGATTGTGATAATCTCTGTACCATATTTCTTTCCAATCGTCTAATATTTCACCGTTCATTAGTTTATGATCTGTCCACCATACTTGACAATGCTCTTCTATCGCATCTAAATCGAGATTATTAAATGCATACTGTGTAACATAATACATAACACTATCTTCTATCGTTGATTCAGCAAATATAAGTTTATCACATGCTATAGTACTCATAGGATTATAAGTTGCTCCAAAGTAATTACTCCAGACTGGGTGTTTGTAGTTTTTTGTAAAATTAAAATAAGTAGAAGTACAATCTACTATTCCGTCTACTGCTTTTTTATTTTCCATTTCTCTAAGAGTTTCTTGATGAACATCATATAACTCTGCTGATATATCTTGGTCATGAAATGTAGGTTCTCTCATTTCTTCAACAATGCTTGTTAAATCTTCTTTTGAATTTGCTACCCACATATATAATTGTGGGCCAAATCGTGGGTCCTGTGCTAGCCACCAATGTATTGCTGGTGCATGTGCATTCACTGTCTGATATATTGCTATGTTCATTTATTTGTTTCTAAGTTTGGCTCCCCAGGCTGGGCTCGAACCAACGACAAACGGATTAACAGTCCGTTGCTCTACCAACTGAGCTACTGAGGATTATTATGTATATACTTTATTTATCTTGTTAATAATTTCCATCTTTATTAAGATATTTTGCAACTAACTCTTCGCCTGATTTAATATCATTAATTACAAGTAACTGAAAAAATCTTGTACCTTTTTCTCTTGTTATTCTAACATTAGGGTTATCTGAATGATTTACAAATCCGCCCAAGGGCATACGAACAAATTCATCTTGTACTACAAAATGCGATCTTCCTAGATTTGTTCCTTTGCTGATATCTTCTAAAGCAAACAGTCCTAGTTTATGAATAGGTGATTTTTTGATTGTTAAGAAAGCAGGAAGTGGTTTATACATACGGCTTAATGCTTTTTATATATCTATCTGCTATAAATTTATGGCCTTTGTCATTGGGATGACAACAATCATGTGTAAGTACATCATCTGTTTTATCTGCACTGATATGCCAAAATAAACCAATGTCATTGAAACCAACATATTTAAAACTTTTAAATGTTTTGTGTAGACTAGAATTCATATTATCTTTAATTTGCTTATATCCGTCAGCAAAACTGTAACAAACATTAATTCCCAAGGCATCTAATGCTGTCATATAACTTATTAATTTATTAGTCGCAAATTGTTCATTGTAAATATCTGTAAACAACCATTCTACATGTTTGCCTTTTGAAGTAGGAAATAATGTTCCACTTTTTTCACTAAAATATCTGTCAACATGTGTCCACTGTACCAATACAACATCATCTGGTCTAATATTACTTTTTTGAACATCATTTAATATATCTTGAAATTGCATATCTATATTTGTTCCAGGTCTACTTCTATTACTAAGATGCAATTTATAATGTTCTGCTACTGCATGTGGCCAACAAAAATCCTGATTATTAAATTCTACATATGGTTTCATAGAACCATTAAGTCCAAAACTACATGCATATACAACAAATCGTCTAACTCTTGGCATTATAGATACTTTGAAAACTTATCTGTATATAATTTTTTTCTACGTTGATATAATCTAGTATAATCAATTACATATTTTTTTAATCTGAATGATTGCATTATTCCTGTATAATCTAATATACTTTCATAATCTTCAAACCAATCATCGCCTACTACCATATAATCGGCTTCTGAATTAGCATATGCAAATAATGTATCTGAAAAGTCTTCTTCTTGTTTTTTAACTTCAAACAATCTATCGTGGTCATCTGCGTCTACTAGTTTAATATCTTCTTTGCCTTTTGATAACTGATCCATTAAATCGTGGTGTGCAAAATTAAGTTGCCACATATACTTTAATTTTTTATCTTTAAACGCTTGTAAAAACTCATCATGATATTTTCCATACCATACTTCTTTCCAATCCGAAGTGTTATGTTCGTTTGCCCATGATTGTGTTTGTTGTTCTACATCATCTAAAAATTCCAAACGAACAAATGCATACTGACTTATATAGAAAAATAATTGTTCTTCTAAACTATTATCTACAAGTATTGTTTTATCTGCTTTAATGATATTGTCTGGATTTGATAAATTGTTCGTGTAATTGCTCCAAAGAAAAAAATCAAATTGATCTTTAACATGTTTAAATGGCGACATTACATCAACAATTCCTGGCAACGATTTGTCTAATATTGCTAGTGATTCCGTATGTAATTTACTATGTTCTGCTTCTTCGTTTTCAATAACAATAGCACCTACATGATGTCCAGTAGGACGACCATAGCCTGTATTGAAATCATACAGTTGTGGTCCTATGTTAATTTCTTGCGAAAGCCACCAATGTATTGCTGGTGCACTTCCTGTATTATTTTGATAAATGGATATGTCCATGAATTATCCCCTGATTAATATGTATTATACAACATATTTAGCCATAAGTCAATAGCATTGATCGTAAAAAAACCCAGTACACAATTAAGTATACTGGGTTAATACTACTGTTTAGTAAAGATTACCAACCGTAAGCTTCTGCTACTAGTTCTTTAGAACCTGCTGCTGTAGTTGTGTTTGCACAAGATACATCAAACAAGTCTTTACGCATACCGTCAACGATGTTAAGCACGTGTGCTTGAGCTTCTGGTGTTGTTGCGATTGATTCTAGTTTCATTTCACCGATAGTTGAGTGAAAACCTTCGTCTTTTGCAATTTTGGCATAAGACTTAGCAATGAATGAATCTTCAATTGATTCAGCCATTTGTGACCATACTGCTGCTGCACGACCTTCAGCTACCATTTGGTAAACTGCAAGTGCTGCCGCATCAGAAGATGCCTCATAAGCTTCTAGTAAATCTGCACCTTTTGCCGTTGGCTTAGCTGCTTCATCAGCCATAGCTTTCGCTACGTCTAATTCTTCACCAGTGATTTTTTCGATGCATTCTTTTACCATACGGAAGTGGATTGCTTCGTCCATCGCTTGCTTAGATAGGTTTTGTAATTCAATTGGGTCTGCATCAGCAGGCATGTTAGCTACTTGACGTGAGATTTCAACCATGTTCATTCTCTCGTTAACCATTCTACCTGTGAAGTGCTCTACTAGAGCTTCCATTGAATTGTCTTTGCTTTCGAAATACGCTTTCACGTTCATTTTAGAAGCTTCGAAAAGTGCTTCGTTATCTTTACGTAGTTGTTCTACGAATTGTGTTGCTGTAGTCATTGTAATATTCTCCATTTGACTTAATGTAAGTTCACTTGTGTGAACCATGAATAAAACATTTATTCTTTTTATATAAAGGAAATAAATGAGTCACACCTTAGATTATATAACAGCTCTGTTATACACATGTGAATCAGTCGATGAGTAGCAAAGCTCTTTGCTACATAATTATTTATCTTCTGTTGTTATAAATTTAACAATAGGTTTATATCGTTTGGTATTGATATATTTCCACGTTCAGGATGCCAAACAACTGCACCAATAGTACCATGTGTCCAACTTTCGCAAAACCCATCTTCGTCTACTGCTAAGACTTTGGCAACCTCTGGTGGATTTTTTATCTGTAAATTGTGGAAACTGTTTACCTGTACTGTAGCATTATCCATTGTAACATTATGTACAGTATTATGATGTCCATTGCATTCAACAACTTTGCCGCCAAACAGTTCAGTTAAGAAAAATGCTCCATGGCAAACTCCTAATATAGGTTTAGCATTATCCATCATAGCACGAACTAGTTGTAGTTCTGTTTTAACACGCTCACTTGGAGCATTGCCGCCGGTAATAACTAACAAGTCTAAACTGTCTGCTAAACTTACAAAGTTTTGTGGATGATTTGGTATGGGTATAATCTCATGGTCATCAAAATATGTGTACCAATCTTGATCTGTTGCATCATATGATTGATTGTTGTGTTCAAATACTCGTTGTGTAAGTCCTATACGCATACAATTATTTAGTCAAAAAAAGAGAGCCAATGGCTCTCTTTTGTGTTTTTGGTGGAGGATAGCAGGATCGAACTGCTGACCTCCTGGTTGCAAACCAGGCGCTCTCCCATCTGAGCTAATCCCCCTTTATTTGAAATACTTAGTAAGCATTTCTTTGCGATCGTGTGCAGTAGACATCTTATCAAGTTCAACTTGAATAGCTTCCATTACATCACTGTGTTCGCCTATACCTGCAGGATTGGTTAAATATACTTCAACATTCATTTTGTGTAAATGAATTTCACTGTCTGCGTGTTGTATAGCTGTTTTTAACATCTCATTTCTAAGTTTCATTTATATATCTTTCTTTTTTATTCTGTCTATTTGTATGTCCGATTACAACTTGTTACAGTTGGGCGTCCTGTGCCACTCTCTCGTATTTTATATTTTCTTTTTATATGGTGCCGGTAGAATGATTCGAACACTCGACCTATTGATTACAAATCAATTGCTCTACCAACTGAGCTATACCGGCATAATTTTATTACCCTTTTATTTATGACTCAGTAACTTGCTCATGTAATTGCACTACTTTATCAAAAATATCGTGTCCTAGGGTCCCTTCTTTGATTGGAGGGTCAAACTCTAAAGTTTCCTCTAAAGCTAGATCTTTTATATACGAATTAAAGACTGCATCTTTATCGTAATAATCGTATCCCATTATTGTAGTTCTGGAAACATTTGCTTTATATAGTTTCTTACAATAACATTAGTGTCGTTGTCTACAGATTCTAATGAAATAGATTTAATACCTTTTTCTTTGACTTCATTTTTCGCTAATTGTAATAATTCACGCTTATTAAGTCTTTGTATCTGTGTCAAATTAACTGCGTTGCTTGTAAGAGCACTTAGTATATAATTGCCTACATCAAGTTCACTCATAGGAACTTCAATCTTAGCTTTGATGCGTTTTATTCCATCCTTGTATTCTGTTGCTCTCATTTTTTTACCATGTTAATATGTTTAATTGTTTTATAATAAGATTTTATGCTTATTAAGTACTACTATACTAGTAAGATAAGGTTTTGTCAACCGAAATGTCTTGTTTTTTGTGATTTACCAAGAAGATAACGAAGCTCTAAGCCAAATAGCGGTAGATCCATCAAAATCTGCGTTAGCTATGTATATATAGTTATTATCTGTTGCAATGTCACCTTTTTTATCGCCGCTTTTGCCTATTGAACTGCTAGGTACTGTTTTCATTATGGAAGTAGATGTGTTTAAGTTTGTTGTAGTTGCTGGCGGTGATGTAATTACTATTCCACTTTCTGCTAATCCAGTTATGCCAGGTTGTGTAGTATTTTGTGCTGCGGCACCTATACTTTTCTGTTGTACTGCTTGTAATGTTGATGCAGTCCAATCAATTACTCTACCACAATGATCATAAACTGGTTCTCGTCCTACTAACTGTATGCTAGGATCTCCGTCATTTTCTAACTTTGCTAATAATTCTGGTTCAAGTAAGTAATAAAAAATATTGTTTCCTTGATCGTCAACTGGATAACCTTTTAAACTATTAAACAATGCTTGTAAATTACTTGCATATTGTTGACTCTTTGCTAGTGTTAAATCTTCTGGAATCGCAACTCCTACTCCAGTGTTTATTCTATCAGTTGGTGCAAATAAGCTGCCGCCAGTTGAGCTAGTTCCTTTAAAGTTATTTTCAAATGTTATAAGGTTTTCTATGTCTGATTTAAATTTATTTAAATCACCAATGATTTGTGCTTTTACTGAAGCTGGCATTCCAAGTAGGTTATTAATATTAGCACCTAATTGTTGTAACAATCCGCCTGTAAATAAATCTGGAGTAAATTTTCCATCTGCTCCTATACATCCACCTATATCACCATCGGCCATAGTGCCTAGTGTATCTAATATACTTTTACCTGCGCCTGTGAAACTTCCCATTGCATCTTTCAACACATTTGGTATAGCTTTTGGTACTACTGGTGTTCCACAAAAGTTAATCATATTAGCAATTGCGGCAAATTCTGACATTGCTGCATTTAGTCTACCTAATGCATTGTCAATATTTGTATGTGCAGTAAAATCATCTAGTGCTTTTTCGGCTCCACTTAACGCATCTTGTAAATCTTCTAAGCCTGCGGGTATTTCAGGTATTAGTCTACCTATGTTAATTTTTAAACATATTTGTAAATTAGGTAGTTTTATACCATTTCCTGCTAGTAGGCTACAAATGATTTCTTTCAAGCTGTACGCTTGTGTTTGAGGGGTTACAGTGCCTGATTCTGGGTCTACATCAAACTTACCTGTAGGTATATCTATTTTAGTTGAGTTAAGATAATCACTTGCATCTTTTATTGGCTCTAGGAAGTCGCTCATGCTATGCCCCTATTTCCACATCTGGACTACCACTAGTTGCAGAAGGACCGCAATGAGCTCCGCCCGGTAATGGACATAATGAATCTGGTTCAGCACCGTTGCCGTTAAGGACAACTAGGATTCCACCAACCTTGACTTTATTGTTTGATGCATTTAAGTTGCCACCGCCATGCGTATTTGGATCACCGCTAACACTGATTGGCTGGTTGTTTACAAACACGTTAGAGTTGTTTGATGCAGTTGTACTTGCACCGCAACTACGTGAATCTCCATTTCTATGAACTTGTGGCAAGAGC
>Ga0208305_10001295_pt1 | contig 11992 bp, 6 predicted proteins | sample ColrivemetaGS741_FD_187605 | JGI IMG/M metagenome (GOLD analysis project Ga0208305, IMG submission 187605) | Estuarine microbial communities from the Columbia River estuary - Flood tide ETM metaG S.741 (SPAdes) (version 2) | ecosystem: Environmental > Aquatic > Marine > Intertidal zone > Estuary... | reverse complement strand
TCAATAAGTGTAGATAGAAAAACTATAACAATAAGTAATCCTTTGATTTTAACAGCCGTGCCTTCAAGCTACATTTTATATGTAAAAAACAGCGTTGCAGAGTCTTATGGTACATTAGGTTATTTCTTACAGTTTAAATTAACAAATAACAACACAGAATCTGTTGAGCTTTTTACTGTTGATTCAGATGTGTTTAAAAGTAATCCTTAGTTTTTGTATCTTTGTTTTAATGGAGGTAAGGAAATTAAATTCAGAAGATTATGATTCGATATTGGTAAATTGGTGGAAAGATTGGAGATGGACAGCTCCACCAAAAGATTTTTTACCAAATAATGGAGAAGGAGGATTTATAGTATACGACAAAGGAACTCCTGTTTGTGCAGGGTACATGTATGTAACAAACTCAAAAGTAGGTTGGTGTGATTGGGTTATTTCTAATTTTGAATATAAGGATAAAGAAAAAAGAAAAAAAGCTTTAGTGTTTTTAATAGGAGTATTAACAAATTCATTAAAGTTATCTGGATGTAAATATTCGTATGCTCTTTTAAAATCAAAATCACTAACTGAGCATTATGAAGAAAATGGTTACATTGAATCTGGAACGTACAACAAAGAAATGATTAAAGAATTATAATATGGCAGCATTTACAACAATAGCAGCAGCTACAGTATCAATAGGTGGGTCAGTCGCTAAAGGAGCTTTAGCAGGTGATGCTGCAAAAACAGCAGCTAGAGAAGCAGGAAGACTTAGATTAGAGCAAGAGCAACTAGAAAAAGAATCTGTAGCTAGATTAGAGCAGAATTTTTATGACGCAGTTAGAGCCACTACAGATGTATATGATAAGCAATTAGAGAGAGGCAATGTAATGGGTGCTCAAATATTAGAAGCTGTTCAAGAAGGAGACCAAAGAGGAGTAGCCGCAGCAGCAGGGAAAGTAAAACAGATTCAAGATGCTACCTTGTCGGATACTGCTGATAAATTTGCAAAACAAAAATTAGATATAGACATGGCTCGTGCTGAGGCAGGAGAAAGGTCTGCATCAGAAATAGCAGCGCTTCAAGATGATAGAGCAGCAGCAGCAGGATTAAAAGCTGATGCATTATCAGCTCAAGCTGATCAGTTGAGAGGACAGTCAACAGGTGCATTTATAGATGCGGGTGTTGCTGCGCTAAAAACAGGAGTTTCATTGGCAGGGTCTATTCAAGGTAAGGCTGGAGATAAAGCGGCTGAGAGCTTAGCTGAATCAGAGGGTATTAGTATAGATGAAGCTAGGTCTCAAATATCCAAATATACAGGAAAAGAAGTAAGACAATTTAATAGAGGAGATATTTCAGCAATTGATGTTTCTAACAGAAGTAATGTGACAGGGTCTGTTCCTTCGCCTGAAAGTATTAATACTAATAATACTCAAACGATAGGAGAAAACATTGCAGGAGTTTCAACAGCGCCACAAAATAATAAAAATATAATGACCTTTAACGGAATGAATGTTAATATGTCTCAAATAATGCAAATTGCTGAATATGAAAAACAGAGAAGAAATCAGCAAGAGAATAAGTCTGTTTATGATTTTAACAATGTATTAAGTTCATTTAGTACTATTTTTGATGCTAATCCTTTTAAAACAACAAAATAAATGGGCAATAAATTAGACGCTACTAGAATTGCATTAGAAAAAGGTTTTACAGGTGTAAGTGACCCAACAACTACACTCTCTGCTATAACCAAAGGGATGCAGGATGTTGCATCTTGGAAAAAAGGAATAGATGATGCTGAAATAAAACTAAAAACAGATACAGCCAAAGCCTATCAAGACGCTAAAAAACTAGCAACAGAGCGAATGACAGGCAATAAAACTGTAGATGCTGCTATTTTAGAAGCTTTAAAAAGTACTCAAGATAGATTGTATGACAATCAAAGAATGGTTCAAAAAGGAATGCAGACTCCTACAGACAACCTTATATTTAGACAAAACGCAAGCTCAAGTTACGACATACTTTCTTCATACTTACAAGATTATGACGCTAACTTTCAACAAGCAATAAAAGAAGCACAGGGATACATAGATGAGGAAACAAAGGAATTTATAAAGCCTACAGCGGGAGCATATCAAGCTGCTATACAAAGGTTTCAAACCACTTTAGGGAATCCTAATTTATACGAAATTGTAAGTAGTGAGAATGGAAGTCTTAATATGAATCTTTATAAAACAAAAATAAATACCACCACAAACACTAGGGAATTGGTTTTAGATGATGATGGAAATCCAATTATAGATCCCACTATGTCAGGTATTGGGGCCTCAGCTCTTTTAAAAGGTAAGAATCAAAAATCACCTAGAGTTTATATGGATGACAATATAAACAAGGCATTGGCTGAGGATACGGCAATAAGTAACGCTTATCAGGTAATGCAAGATGAAATAGGATATCAAAAAGTAACTGTTGACGACGTTAGGAATAATCCGAATATAGCAAGGCTTATTGATACAGCAGCTATATCAGGGACAACTACTGTAGAACAAAGACTGAGTATTTTAGCGGATAACATGCCTGCAGGTATGGAACAGATACCTGTCAACCCAAACGAGGTTGAGGGATTAAAAGCCCAAGGTATTGATTTAGATGAAAAAGTCAAATATAGTTACTTAGACCCTGCAACTGGAGGAATCGAGCCTGGGACTTACAATAAATATGTAATGTCTACAGTAGACAATATGAGCAAGTTGTTTATACCTGAAGAAACAGAGGATGCAAAGATAGCGTCTAAAAGAATATTTAAATCAGCTATATATGCAGCATTGGAAAGAAAAATAACAGGGAGGGATTTAAAACCTGTGGGCAGGTCAAGAAGCGCTGCAGAAATATCAGCGGGTCAGTTAATGGAAGACGCTACTACTATATTTGGGGCAATAAATGAGTCATATGGTGGAGAACAACAAAAAGATATTAGCGCTGCTGTAAGCACACTCCAAAAGTCTTCTGATTATAAATTTCAAAAACAAGAAGATATATATGATGATAATGATAATGATGAATTAATTGGAGTATCTATGACTGTTGCAGATGATGAAGGAAATACTAGAACTGAGCCCGTATATACTAAAGTAAAAAATGATAAAAATCAATACATAAATGCAACTGCTGATGAATATGGAAAACAATTGTATCAATTGTTTAAAACAAAAGATATGCCTTCATATGATAAAGCCAAAGCTAACTATGTTAAAAATAACGAATTTATTACAAAATTAAACGAAACAGCCAATAGAAAATATATTCCTAAAATTACGGCTCAAGAAACAATAGAGGCTAGAGTTCCTATTAATATATCAACTTCATTAAATAATGATAATGATAGCCCTGTTACTATTATTACACCAGCTTTAAATGCTATAGAAACAAGAACTCAAAACGTAAGAGACGATGAGATAAATAACCTGAGTATTGCTATAGATAAAGGTCTTACTGCTTCACAAACTAAATATGGAGAAGATGTTGATTATTCGATAATACCTGATACTAAAGATGAAAAAATTACTATTAATTATGGTGGCGGAAAAAGCGAAATTATAAACCTTACTTTAGATGATTTAAGCGGAGCTGCTTTAATTTCAGATATAAAACAAAAAATAAATAATGTTTTTAAAGATTTGTTTCCTGAAAGAGCAGAAAAAACAAGAACAGTAGTTACTCAAGAAGATGCAGGGTCAACTAGCGTCATAAGAAGTGTTCCACAAATTATGAAAGAAGATGAGGTAGATTATCAAGAAGCAATTAAAAGATTTAATGCACAATAATAAGTATGTTTGAAATTGAAGATTTATTTGGATTAACTGTTGATGGAGCTTTTTCATCTCTTGAAGAGTTTCAAGATTTTGCAAACCAAGTTGATAATGCTACTTTGTTTTCTGTAATAAAGCCAGGTGCTTTTGCAGATTTACAAGAATTTGAATCATCCTTAGTTGAAAAAAAAAATCAAGTCGATACTCCTTCAGGTGTAGTAGAGGAAGTTACGGAATCCACTATCGAAACGGAAACAAGTCCTGGCTCTTTGGATTCTTTACAGGGAAGCGATGAACAACCTGTTGTTACAGACGATTATGATTATTTAGAAGATGAATTTAATATTTTAAATAATCCTCCAAAAGAAGAAGTGTTTTATAGTAAAGGTTTTGATGGCCCTCAATTTGTTCCTGTTAAAGAAAAAGAAATTGATTCAGTCTTAAAACAAAAATTACTTTCTGATTTTAATATATCAAAGGCATTAGAAAATGGAGTTATAGACGAAAAACTTATTGAGTCAGCTCTTAAAGGAAATAAAAATGCTATTAAAAAAATACAAGAATTATCTGTAAAAACCCCTGAAGAATACCAATCAATAATAGATAAAGGTGATTTAAATAACCCTTATTCTTATACAAATAAATCTGATTTAGTTGAGTTTGTTTCTAATCCCGAAGATGAATTAAAAAAACTAGAAGCTATTCAGGCTACACAGTCTTTTGATGCCGAAACAAAAAAACTTATCGATGCTAACCCTGACGCTACAGAAGAAGAGTTAGATGCTATATTCAATAGAGAAGGATCTCCTACAGAAGAGCAGTATGAATTAGCTGAAGATGACTTTGTGCCAACAGGTTTTGAAGATACAGAGGTATCGACAATGTATGATGTTCAAGACCTTAAGAAGGTAAAGGGCTTTAAAATTAAAGACTTTGATGGGTATTTAAATGAGCAAGGATATAAAGAGGAGTATTTAAGGCTTTTAGAGGATGAAACTATTTCTGAAGACGGAAGGTCTTATGATTTTTCAGGAAACTATAATCCCTCGCTTGCAGCAGAAAGATTAAAATTACAATACCTAACAAACTACATAAACAAACAAGTAGAGAGAAACGTTGAATCTCAAATTGTAAACTATCAATTAAAAAACAAAGGAAGGCATCCATCTTTTGATGGTGTAGAAATTTCATTTAGTTCAGGTGTAGATGACGAACAATTAGGTGAATTCATAGAAAAAGACTTTCCAATAATTACATCCAAGTTAAAGGAAAGAGACGTAGCAAACGAAGAGCTTTATCAAGACATGAAAAATGGAGAGGTTAAAGGGGTTGGTCAAGCTTTTAAGCAAGGATATAGGTCTTTAGAGGACAGATTGAGTACTTTTAGTGCTGGTACATATGATTTATTTGGATTAGACAGCGTTGCTGATGAAGTAAGAATGAATCAAGCTGAAACCGAACTAGAAAGAGAAGACTTCATGCGATACACTTACGCAAGTGGTAAGGAAAAAGATATAGATGGAACTACATATTTGGTTGATGATAAAGGTCAAGTATATGATAAAAACTTAGGAATAAGAGTTACTAATGTATTAACTCCAAGTGAATTGAATTATATTCAAAAAGAAGTGCTATCCAAAGGAGTAAAGGGGACATCATTTTCCACAGCAGGAATGGTTATACAAGGTACAGGTATTGTAACAGATATGATGTTTCAAATAGCCCTCACAAAAGGAGTTGGTAATGTGGGAGCTGGTATAGGCGGTGCGTTGTCTTTAACTGATAAAGGAGCTAAGGTTGTTAATTTTATGTCTAAAATACCAATGAAAGCAACAACAGCATCTGCTATGGTTGCTCAGGGAACTTTGTTTGCAACAAACTTAGCAGAACAATCTTATAAGCAAGCATTAGATGGCGGAATGTCTATTGATCAGGCAGAAGAAATTCAGTCTATAGCAGGATCACAAGGGCTTGTATTAGGTGTTTTAACAGCACCCCTATCCACGCAGACTTATGCTATGGATAAAATATTTGGGAAGAACGCGAACAATGTACTTTTAAAAGGAGCATTGGAAGCATACGAAAAAGCAGGAGCAAAAGGAGCCAAAGCTTATTGGACAAAAGCAGGATTAAAAGCCAAAAGATACCTTTTAGAAAGTGGAAAAGAAGTTGTTCAAGAAAATGTTCAGCAAGTAGGTCAAGCATATGTTATTGGAGATAATGTTAATGAGTTTGCTAAGAAGGAAATAATGGCCAACACTATTAGTGGCGATGAATTTATTAATACCACAATACTTTCTGCAGCTGCAGGATTCTTTATGCCCTTTGCAGGAAACATGTCTTCTAATATAAAAACAAATTACAATAAAAGATTTAGACCAGGGGTGGCTGCTATAGATAAAATGAATGCTTTGTATAATTTATCTAAAGATGTAGATAAAACAACTAAACTTTTAAATAGTCAGGTCACTAAAAGAATTTACACCGAAGAGCAGGTAAAAAGAATATTATCAGACATTGAAGTTTACAGAGAAACAATAAACAAAATACCTAAAGGATTAAACGCAGAAACATCTTTAGGTGTTATGTCTGTGATTTCAGAAATAAACAAACTAAAAGCTGAAAGAGATGGTTTAGATGTTGATGTTTTTACTGATAAAGTTCAAGAGATAGATGACAAAATAGCTTTTTTGAAAAACGCAATAATTGACATTACTAGGTCTGGAGCTAAAAAAGTTGTTGCAGATAAACGTCCTATAGGAGAAGAAGAAATTGTAGAAGAAGAAGTTTTTGATTTAAGTGACTTAGAGTCTGATATTGAAAAAGCTGATAAAGAGGGAACATTACTAGATAACCTTGATAAGAAAGGATATAGCAATGGAAAAGAAGGTACGATAAGGGTTGATAAGGAAAACCAAAACACACTCGTATTTGAAACTAACGATGAGATTATAGAGCTAGGGAGAAAAGATGAAATTGGCGATAATACATTGGCTTCTGTAGATATAACTTTAATGCCGCCAGAGGGTGTTGACGTTGCTCCTGTTGGAACTACTAAAGGAGACAAGCCTTTAGATGTGTTTACTGTTGATGGTGTTGATTATACAATAACAGGTAGGCGTAGAGATAAAAAAGGAAAAGCCGTAGTTAGAGTAAAAGAAGTTGAAAGTGGATTAGACAGAAGGCTTGTTGGTGAAAAAGCTGAAAGAATACTAAAAGACGAGGCGTTAAGAAGAGAGAAGAAGCCTCAAGAAATAAAACTTACAGTAGAAGGAAAAGAAACTGTAAAGCCTGTAGTTAAAAAGAAGTCTAAAAAAGAAGCTCAAGAAGAATACGACAAAAAGACTTTAGCTGAAATTGAGGCAATGGAGAAACAATCTGAAGAAGATGTTGCTGCGTTTGAAGAAATGGTTGTTGAGGAGGCTGCGTCTAAATCTAGTGACAGAGATGTTGTTCAGGTTGGCGAGAATATATTTCAAGTTACAAAAAAGAAGGACGGATCTTTTACTGTGTCTCAAATGAGAGATGATGGAAAATTAATCCCGGTAAAAGATGAATCATCTAGAAAAAAACCAATAGGTGTTTTTAAATCTAAAAAATCAAATGAAGAAAGAAGAGCTATAACTGAAGCCGAAAGATTAATAAATGAATTCAAATCTCAAGAGCAGGACAAGATATTAGACTTTTTAGATAAAGCTATATCAGCAACCTCAAGCAATGGAAGAGCTTTTGATGCAACATTAGGTATACCTATGTTTGCTGCGAACAATAGTCTTAAAATTGTTAGAGCATCATATAAAGCTGGTAAAACTATTTTACAAGCCATACAGGATGCACTAGAAAGCTTAAGGAGTCAGGGCTACAATCCTAACGAATACACCTATAAGCAATATGTGTTTAACCAATTAAATAATAAAAAAGATGCCATTCAAAAGCCAAGCACAGAGGAGCAAGTGTTACCAGATGATGCAGGAAGCAAAGAAGAGGGGGGAGACTCCGAAGTGGGACTGCAACAAGTTCGAGAAGGAGACACTCAGCAAGTCACTACCGACACGCAAGTCGAAGAAGGTAAAACGCAAACCGATACAACTAGCGACACGACTACGCAGACAGATACTGAACAAGTAACAGAGCCTACCTCAACAGAGGAAGGTATGAGTGTGAAAAAGTCTCCAAGTGTAAACAAGATATTAGGAAAGAAAAGAACTAAAGTTACAGTTGATGAGTACTCTGCATTAAAGACTCAGATTAAATTAGAAGCTAGAGCTGCTAAAGGAGCTGTGCAGGATTTAAAAAAGAAACGTAAAGCAGTAAACGCTGTAATAAAGTTATTTTCTGATAAGAGAAAAGGAGTTATCTCTCCACAAAAACTTCAAGCTGTTCTTAATAAAAGTGAGAGAACAAACTTTTATACAGAAAAATCTGTAGATGAGTTTTTAAACTATATGGAAAAAGTATTTAATGATGCCGAACACATTATTAAAGAAAAAAACGCAATAAATATTCAAGGCAAAATAAAAAACGCTATAAACAAAAAAACAAATAACGACTTAAGATTATCTGCATTAGCTTTCTTGAATATAAACCCTAAAATGGTTCAGGATATTGATGCTTATTTAATTACCGCCAATAATATTCTTAATGGATTAAAGCCTACAAAAGTATCTAAAAAAGGAGGTAAGGTTTCATTAAAACAATCTAGCCCTTTTAATATACAAGAAGTAAATTCTTACACATCTAAAGAAAATGATTTAAAAGAGCAAAGAGACTTAGATAGAGCTAGAGAGTATTTTCAAAAAGTAACTGGTTTAGATTCTTCGAACATGACTTTGGAGCAAATGCAGAAACTATATACCGAGACAAAAGAAAAAGAAGTTGACAATATTGAAATAGAAAAAAGAAAAAAAGAAATAAACAACGCGTTGTCTCAAGCATTTGCTGACGCTAAGAATAATTTAACTGCTTCTAATAAATCAGATTTAAACAAGCTACTAAACCTAGACTTAGACTCTCTTAACACCAAGACAAAAATGCAGTTGCTAGACATATTAATTAATTTTAATGTAAATGGCACCTTATCAGGAGCAAGGTCTGTAATAGCTAAAGCAAAAGGGTCTCAAAATATAGATTCCATGGTGAAAAGAGGTATAAAAGCTGTTGAATCATCTAACTATCTTGGCAGAGGAAGAAACAAAAATTTAACAACATTAAATCTTGTATTTAATTTAATGTTTAAAGGTGAGAAAAAAGCTGGAATGGTAATGGACGAAATGGGTTTAACGTCTATAATAAACGGAGCAAGCGATGGAACTAAAAAAGTTGAAGTATTTGTCAAAAAATATGCCGATAAATTTAAAGATAAAAAAACAAAGAAAGGAAAGTATTTAGATACATATAATTCAGTTGAAAGACAAACAATTGCTGAGTTAAGAAGAGTTGAGGTTGATTCAGATTTTTCAGAAGAACAACAATTTGAAAATACAAAATCTCTTTTAAAAGAATCATACAAAACATTATTAAATAGCGATAAAAAAATAGAAAAAGATTTAGGTAAAATTTATAAAGAAGCTTACGACAAAATTGTAAAAAATTCTTCAAATATATCTGAAGTTGAATCTAAAGCTGATCCTGTAAATTTAGAAGGAGTAAAGTATTTTACTGAAGAGTGGGCTAAATATTATGATGCTATTTCTGATACTCAAACATCTATTTATAATTCAAAACTTGGTCAGGATATTAACTATACACCTAGAGGATATACGGTAATAGATGCTGATTATAGCGAAAAAGCAAGTGATGATGTTGATTTAGAAAAGCCACTATTTACTATTCCCTCAAGAACAAACCCATACGATAAAAAGTCATCGGTTTTATTTGAAGCCAATAGAACAGGGAAGCTTCCTCCAGGGAGAGTGTTGAACCTTAGTTTTGAAACTAATAATATTAATAAATTAAAAGCCGCCTTAATAGACATTAATACAGCAGAAGGTATAAGACAGGTTCAAGGTGCTTTTGATTCGCCTAGCTTTAATAAGTTATTTCCTAATAGAGACAGTAGGAACATGATTAAAAAGAGAATTGCTAAGTATATTGATTTAAAAAGAGGAAACAGGTCAACTACTGAATCAGAACAAAAAGCATTAAGACAGATTAATAGAATTGCTGCAGCAGGTGTGGCAAGGTCTTTAGGTGGACCAACACAAGCAGTCAAGCAAATGGTTCCTTTCGTCAATACAGTTACAAACGCAGGTTTAATAGCAACAACACAAGCTGCTAAGGTTATGCTTACAGAAAAAGGAAACAAAATTATTAATGATTCTGGTATGCCAATAGCAAACAGAGGTATTCAGTCTCAAGGAGATATAGATAGCTTAAATTCTCTCATAGAAAAACAAGCTAGAACCTTGGTTGGTAAAGGATTTGATAAGATAGATAAATTAAATAAAGCGTATTTAGATATCTTTTTAGTTAAGTCAGATGTCATGACAGCTAGAACATCATTTTTAGCCTACTACATACAAGACATGGCTAGGAAAGGAGTTTCTTATTCAGATATAGATTGGACTAAGCCTCTTGACAAAGACTCTATGAATACGGCTCAAAGAAAAGTAGATAGACAGCAGAATACATCTGATCCTGATTTACAAGGAGATTTATTTACAAATCAAGATATCAGTAGTCAATTGGTAAGAAAAACTTTATTTCCTTTTGCTAACTTTTTGATAAATCAAAAAAATAGAAGTTACGCAGATGTTAGTACTTTATTTTTTAATCCAGCTGCTTTAGAGGGAGAGAAGGCAACAGCTTTAAGGTCTATTGCTGGTCTTGGAGTTGAAACAGCTACCTTCGGAGCCCTTGGTTATGTTATAAGTAATTTTTTAGCATCAACCATAGCTTCTTTGATGGGAGGAATAGAAGATGAAGAAGAAGAAAAGAAAAGAAAAGGATATCAGGTAACTGGTAGAGTTGGAGGCGCTATTGCAGATATAATAGTTCCTTTACCTGTGTTGAACGATGTTTCTCTTGGCTTTGTAAATGATGTTATGGGAATGTTTCAAGATGGAGAAGATGAAGGAGATGTATTTAAATTTTTTGCAAAAGATCAAAAAACTTTCTTAGAGCAATTAGGTGTTTTAGGTATTTCTAGTGGAAAAGCAATGAAAGCATACGAGATGGTTCAGTTAGCTAGAACAGGAGTAGCGAAAAATGAGTATATGGGCAACAAGTCTACTGCAGAAATAAGCGAAGACGCTAGAGAAAGAATGGGTACAGTTGCTATGATTTATATATTAAATCAATTGGGTATTGGTACGTCTGAGATGAATTATATGTCAGAAAGGGCTTTAAAGTTAGCAAAGAAAAGCAGAAATCCTGAACCTATAAAAGTGGATGCACCTAAAAAATCTAAGCCAAAAAAGAAAAGCAGCACCTTTACTAAACCTTCCTCTAGTTTTGGCTCTAAGAAAAAGAAATCTTTTAATCCATCAAGGTTTGGTGATTAGAATTATCAAGCAACTGTTGAAGTTTTCTTATTAATTTAAAATCAGGTCTTGGCTTTAGTTTTTCTTTTAAAATTTGATTAACAATAGTTGATTTCATTTTAATTCGTTTTCAGATATTTTTTTAAGATCTCGAAGTATATAATTAATTTCTTTAATTTTAATACTTAATTCTTCATAATCTCCGTCCGCCAAGCATTCATATATATCGTCAGTAAGATTATTAATGTTTTTCATTGTAACATTAATGAATGGTATTGGTAGAATTATCTTATTATTAGTAGGCATTGTGGGTTATAAAGCTACAAAAATTTTATGTATCTTTTGACCTCTCTCTATTCATTTTACTGAGCTTCGCTTTCAAGGCTTTTATTTCTCTTTCTTGATCGCGAAAAAAATCCGCATAACCTTTATAAAAAACACCTTTATCTATAAATCTTTCATTAGAAAATCTACTAAGCGCCTCAACAGAAACATAATATCTTTCATATATCTTGTTTAACTTATCCAATTCTATTGAGTCTAGCCTATTTCTTTTAGCTGAGTCTTTTACTTTTTTTATTTCCTTTAGTCTTTCTTTTAGTAATTGTATTGGCTCTGTTATCATTTTATGTAAATATTATTATTACTAATTACATCTAAGTAATCATCTAAACTAATCTCATATACATCGACTAATATAGATGCCGATGTTTTTGCTCTAAAATA
>Ga0208305_10001292_pt1 | contig 11998 bp, 11 predicted proteins | sample ColrivemetaGS741_FD_187605 | JGI IMG/M metagenome (GOLD analysis project Ga0208305, IMG submission 187605) | Estuarine microbial communities from the Columbia River estuary - Flood tide ETM metaG S.741 (SPAdes) (version 2) | ecosystem: Environmental > Aquatic > Marine > Intertidal zone >... | reverse complement strand
GGATCTATCAGGTATTCCTGAGGACCTCAAGATTACACCACCACCTATTCCTCAATCTGGATCTACAACTAAGGTTAGCTCAGAAGATTGGCTTCGTTGGGGCAAAGAAATTGACTCAACGGGTGCCGTAAGTGCTGCTACTCGTAAGGAAATCCAGGATAAGATGGGTGCTGATGAAGTAATTATTGAGCAGATGATTAAAGGCCGCAAGGCTTTAGCTAAGCAATCTTGGGATGATGCTGCTTCGGTTGTCGGAGGCAATGATAACCTTAAACGCATGTTTAAATGGGCCCAAGATAATCTAACAGCTGAAGAAGTTGCAGCTACTAATCGTGCTCTACAAACTAATGCCTATAAGAATGTCCTCCTGGGACTTAAGGCTAGATTTGAGCAACAAAACCCACCAAAGGCTACTACAAAGGAACCTAAGCCAATGGATAATCGGGTCAATCCTTCACAGGTTCCACAATCCGTACAGGTATTTAAAAACTTTGCCGAACAACAAGCTGCTTTAAGAGATCCAAGGTATCGCGTTGATACTAACTACAGAAAAGCAGTAGAAGCAATGGTTATTAATTCATCTCGTTACGGTTATAGAAATCGTTAACTCCGTACAATCCTGTAAGAAATATTAATATAATTTTCTTACTAGGACACGGAATAATTAAGGGTTTCTCCTTCGTTTTAAAATTTTAATATAATAGAGAGTTTCTATATAAGGAGAAACAAATATGGCTTTAGGTCCAAGTGAAACAGGTCACAATGTTGACCCAATCTTTCCAGTAGGTACAAGTGTCGGTTCATGGCCAGATGGTGGTTCAGCGGCTTCAACAAGTTCTATTCCATCTGTATCTGGTGCTTCTGATCCAAATTACTGGCTTCCTATTTGGTCAGGCGAAGTAATCAATGCTTATGATTCATATAATATTTTTGAACCACTTGTAACCACTGAAACTATTACTTCAGGAACAACTAAGCGTTTCCCAGTAACTGGTACTGTAGGTCACATTGGTAAGTGGAATGCTGGTATTGAGCTTCTTGGTGATTCTACCATCTCAACTCCAGGTTGGTTCGACATCTCACTAGATGAAAGACCAATGGCTGCATTCTTTGAACTTGACGATATTCACCTCATGCTTACTCAGTGGGATTATCGCGCTGAGTTAGCTCGTCAAGCTGGTCTACAACTTAGCTATATTCGTGATAAGCAAATTGCTTGCATGATTGCTAAGGCTGCATTTACTGCTGCTAGACATCCACTCAATAACATCAGAGGTAATAACCTTGCTGGTATGAATCATGCTGATGCTGGTGGTATTCTTCCAGCTGATGCTAAGTTTAATCTATTAGGTCTTCGTGGTGCTACCACAACCGAAAGAACAGACGCTGCTTTACTTCTTCTAGATTATCTAGAGCGTTACATGGTTCGTCTATCAGAAATCGACGCAACTCTTGGTGACGTTTATTGTGCTGTAACTCCACAAGCTTTCCATGACATCCGTGCTCTTGGTATTGCTCGTGATGCTACTGGTCTAGTTGGTGGTGCTGGTCGTCCATTCTTCGGTGGTGTAGCCGAAGCTGGTGGTCTTGGTGCTCCACTTAACCAAAATATGTTCGGTATTACCGAAGCTCTTGAGTACATGGGTGTTAAGATCATTAAGAGCAATCACCTTGAACAACTTGATCATGCTAAGGTTCAGTCTGGTATTATTACTGATGGTGGTACAGGTACTGCCAACGTTGTAAGAACAGGTATTAATACTGCAACTGGTCAATATGCTCAGGCCTCCACTGGAGATAGAGTATCAGTAATTACTGATCTTGGCGATGCTAAGTATAACTTTAACTGGTATAACGGTACTGAAGCAAATGAAACTGCTGTAGTTGCTGCTACTGGTGCTCCAGCTAACACCGCTGCTATGAAACCAGTTAAGGCTCTTATCTGGCAGAAGTCATCTGTATGCTCACTCCGTCTTCAGGGTATGAAGGTTGAGTCAGTTAAGGATGTTCGTCGTGGTACTTACTTCACTGTAAGCTCCATCATGGCTGGTGCTGGTGTACTACGCCCAGAACTCTGCGGCGTAATTCAAGGAACTTATGCTGTTCCAGCAGCCTAATCCTAGCGTTAGCTAATTACATTTTGATATTTGTACCTAGGGGGTCGAAAGGCCCCCTAGGTATTTTTTTCGCAAGGAGAGTTATGAAACCATTTAATCCAATTTCACATTCTAAAGGTCTTGGCGATACGGTAGCTAAGGTGGTAAACAAACTTGGTTTCAAAAAAACAGAAGATTGTGGTTGCCAAAAACGCCAAGAATTACTTAACAAGTTAGTTCCATATGGAAAGAAGGGAGGAAAGTAATGGGGTTATATAGCTATACAGATGCTATTAACCATATGTTACTGACTTCAGGAGAACACATAATTAATGATTTAGTAACAGACGCTGGTGTAGATACCAGCGTTGCACAGTTCATCCTGAAGCAAGCCATTAAGTCCGCAGTATTTAGGGGAATAGCAAATAATAGATTTATTCTCACAATTGCTCCTGATGTTAATGGTAAGATAATGCTTCCTTCTGATGCTTGCTATGCCCAGAATGTTGAACCTCTGTTCGATCCTACGACGGGGGAGGTGATCCAAACTACAATTAAGTCCAGTCCTGCAAGGTTGTTCAACATCACCAAGCAAACAGACGTTTTTACGGAAGAATTAGACGTAGAAGTTATTGTAACATTAGGTAATGAAGCTAGTAATTATGGTTGGGATGATATTGATTCTGCTCTTCAACGAGGTATCATGGAAACTGCAGCAAGACAATATCAAATGGTAACTCAAGGGGATCTAGATGTAGATAAACAACTAGCCCAAAGAGAAATGATACACATGGCTAGAGGCAAAGCCTCTGATATAAATAAGAAAAGTAGAAATCTTTTCTGGAGTGGAGATCCTGGTACACGGTCAGCCGTGGATCGTAGAGGAATCCTATCCAATGATCCATACTTTACAAGAACGAGGTTCTAATGGCATTTACAAGACTTCCAATTAATACCCTAAGTGGTGGAGTAGGGAGACAAGCACCTACAAAAAGATTAACCAGCGAAGCTGAGAATATTGATAACTGCTTAGTTACTATTGAGAGGTCTGTCGAAAAAAGACCACCATTGAATATGGTAGAATCAGGATCCAGTGCTTGTTATTTAGATGTTGCAAATCTAAATCCTGCTACCGTATTCGATGGTGGATCGACACCAACAAACTTTAATACAGATAATCTATATTTTCATTTCTTAGATATTGATGGTTATAATAGATACTGTATCATTATAAATAGAGCTGGATATACCTTTGATCCAACTGCAGTCCATAGTTTTACTAATGGTGGATCTTCTATTAAGTTAGATAATTTCTTAACTGTATATAGAATTGAACCAACTGAGTGGGTTAAAGAAACTGTAGATAATACCTCTGGTGATGCAAATACCAGTGGTTTTAATAGAGCTATCTATGAATATATTACAGCTGGGAATAAAACAGTAACTTATAATTATCCTATAGCTGGAAGTACTATATCTTTATCAGAAACCAATACATCTAGTACATTTGGTTCTATTGATTTTGATATTGGTATTATTCTGTGGAATAAACTTGTACCACTAGGATATCTTCCAGATAATTCTGAATTAGAATTAGAAGCTAATTCAAATCTTTGGGATGATTCTTTTGCAACAAACCAATATATTCACTCAGGAGATGAGGTAAATTATAAAAGAACATCTCCTCCAAATACATTATCACCTTTATCTGAGGATGATGTAGATGACTTATCTGCCTACTGGACTAATGTTCGTGATGATGTTTCTTTCTTTATTAATGCTACAACACTTGAAGAAGAAGAAACAGGACAAAGTTTAGAGAATTTTGAAGCCTTTCCTTATCGAACAGCTTCTGAAGTTTCTGCTGATGTAAGGGATTTTAATGGATATAGAGCATGGAGAATGCTTAATCAGTACTATGATAATCCAAAAATCATTCCAACCCCAGGTGGAGTTATTGATTTTACAAAGGATCATTACTATAGATCATCTCCATTGGATGCTACTGATCGTGATGGTAATATTGATTATCTTGGTTTAGGTAAGATTTACTTTGCTAGAAATCCCTATTTAACTTTTCCAGCTGGATTTTATAGAGCAACTAGATATGAGAAGAATCCCTATCTAGAGCGTATTAGAGCAGAAAGCCCTAATAGTGTATTTGACCATAGAAAGTTTCCTTTAGTTATCTATAAAGATACCGCTACTGATGGTAAATGGCGTGTAAAACATATGCCATTAATGCCCAGAAGGTCTGGTACAGAACTAAGTAATCCTGGTCCAAATGGAGTAAAGAGACAAGAACATGTCCAATCAATGGCTATTTGGAAGAATAGATTATGGATAGCTACAGATAATACCTTATTAGCCAGTCGTACTAATAGTTACTATAACTTCTGGGTAGATGATGTCTTTAATATTGTAGAATCAGATCCAATTGATGTTCAAGCTAGTGTTGGAGCATATAATAAACTAAGTCATATCGTACCTTTCCAAAATATTTTATTTGCCTTGAGTTCTGGTTCAGTTCAATTTGAAGTACGAGGTGGTTCAGCAGATGTAGGTATTTCTCCATTTAACGTTGAGTTTAGACCTACTTCATTCTTTAGTACTTCTAAGTTAGTAACACCACAAAAAATGGGTAATAACGTTTTCTTTGTCAATGCAAGCAAAATGTATATGTACCTTTCTGGTAGTGCTTTTAATGATGAATACTCAACTTCTATGGATATTAGCAATAATTGTAGAGGATACTTACCAGAAGATATTTCAGCTATTGCAACAAGTTCAGCTACCAATACAATGTTTATGGTAGATCAAAATACACCATATCATGTGTATAATTTTACATTTAGAACTAATGGTGATAAGATAATTCAACAAGCTTACCATAGATGGATTCTATCTTCTTTAGATAATATTGTTGCTATGCATGCCTATGAAAAAGATTTCTACATGGTAACTAAACGCATACAAACTACAGGATCTACAGTTAAGAAACTAGCTGTATACTTCATGTCCTTAGAAACAGTACCTTCCTCTACTCCAATGTTAGATTGGTTGGTAAAGGTTCCTGTAGTTGATATGGTTTATAATTCTGGTACAAATAAAACAGTATTTACTTTACCTTATTATGATCCTGAAGTTGATTATGCAATCAAAGCTCCTGAATGGGGAACTTCTGCATATACCGCTTATGATCTAAGTGATGTCTTTGTAGATATCGGTACGGGACTAACTCAAGTAGCAGTCATAGGTAATTTAACATCCTTTCCAGTATACATTGGTAGATCATACGAAATGAATATTGAATTGTCTCAGTTAGTCCAAAGAGCTAATGATGATCCTTCTGCTGTCTATGAAGGCGTATTAAACCTTAAGAGAATGACTACCAGACACCTTAACTCTGGTAGTTATGATCTATTAGTTGAACGTAGGGGTCGTACAGGCACTTTGACAACATTCTATCCTACTGATATCAATAGCCTAGTATCTAGAAACGATCAACTTAAAATAGATACCGTTGGTGAACATTTCATTAAATTATTATCCTACTCTGAGGCATGTAAGATTTATATCAAATCTTCCTACCCAACCCCATGTAATATTTCAAATATAGAAGTTATTGGTAACTGGCGATCCAGAAACACCAGTATTGAATAAGGAGAGATTATGGCTTGTTACAGTTACTCAAGTGGAACACCCATTTTATATAATAACAATGTTGAGATTATCTATACCGCTTCTGGTAATAACTATAGTTATAGTTCTATTGCATGGCTCTGTGAGTTACCAGTATCAGGTCAATTAGCTGTATATACTAGACCTACTTCAATAGGAACAGAAACTCTAAAAATTCTGAATACAGATTATACAGTTAATACAAGCACACAGAATATCCAATTTACAAGTACACCTACTGGTCAAGTAGTTATTAGACGAAATACAGATTCTCAAAAGATGTTATTTAAGTTTGTAGATGGAGCCAAACTAACCGCTGAACAACTTAATGCATCATTACATCAGTTATTATTTATAGTCCAGGAAAAAGAATTTGCTGGGTCTACTTTTAATTATTTTAATACTGGTGGTATTCAGATTACTGGTGGTCCAAATCCTGTTGTATTTAATTTAACTAGTCTTACTGTGGGTGCTGGTCTAGTGTGGAATGGTTCTCAGTTTGTTGCTCAATCATTTACTGGAAATCTAAATGCATTGACTGATGTTACTATAGGTGCTTTATCTACAGGTCAAATACTAACACACAATACTGGTACTGGTCAATGGACAAATGTTTTACCTACAGTTGATATTACTCAAACAAATCTTTTATTTGCTGATAGAACATTTTATAATAATGGTGGATTTAATTCATATAATACAATCAGTACTATTTCAGTATCTGGTAAAACCCAATTAAATGGTTTTAAAAACGCTAGTAATAAATGGGTTCTTACTGATCCACCTACAGTATATCATATTCTTAAAAAACTAACACCAAGTGAACAAGATCCTGAAACATTTTTTACTAGTATTGATACAGCTATTACTGGTTTAAGTGCTAATGTTACTAATGCTGTTAAAGCTAAGTTCTATTGGGATTTAGGATTAGAACGTAGAGATATTGTAGATACTGCTACAGGTCTTTATCTTAGTGATCTACCAACTACTTATTGGGATAGTCCACAAGAATTATACTCAGCATCTGGATATGATCCTACAGCAGTTTCTGGAGTTAAGTTTTATGGTGTTACAGCAACTGCTACACAACATCGTAGTTCTCCTTACTTCTATCAAGTAGTAGGTACATCCTTTGTAAGTAAAGTTCGCGGCTATGGTATTAAATCATTCTATCTCAGTATTCCTGAAAGTTCATGTTCAGCTTTCTCAGATATTCCAGCAATGGATCCTGGAACACCAACTAACTACTTTACAGTTCCAGGTACTGTAGCAAACTTAAATACATTTACTAATGCACTAAATCAAGTAGGGACCGAAAGTGAAGTAACATATCGTGATTATTACTTATTAGCTTTACGAGATATGGCTTTTGCTGGTGTTCGTGAAATGCCTCCTGATGCTAATAATGTAAAGAAAAAAGATGCAATTTCAAGAAGATCAAAAGGTCTTTTAATTACGGCTGACTACAATGGTTTTGAGAATATTTTATTTAAAATGTTGGAAAATGTTTCTGATCTTGGATCAAATTGTTTATGGAAAATCCCAAAACAAATAATCTACTACAATAAAGCTGCTTTAGCTGTTGCCAATAAAGATACAGTAGAACTTACAACTTCTAGTACTATAACAGCAGATAAACAATCAGTACGATTTACTGGATATTCAGAATTAGCTAGAACTAAACCATCAATTGCTTCAAATATAGAAACAACAAGTGGTAAATATTTTAAAGCCGATGTTTATTGGAATGATTGGTGTGCTCGTTGGAGTACAGATAGTACAGCTGAAGATTATAGATTTAATGAAGCTGACATTGATTGGTATGTTAGAGGTGTAGGAATTGGTTCAACATCACTTGGATTATATAAAACATATTCCTGGTTGGCCCCATTTACCTATAATTTTGGAACTACTGGTGCAAATGCACGTTCAAAACACGTTATACCTTGGCCATTTAGACCAAATGATTATAGAGAAGCAACTTCTGGTACTTACGATAATCTTAATTTTGTTGGTACTCAGTATTTTAATATTGATGCAAATTGTTTATTTTCTACAGCTACTAATTATATTCCAGATCCAGTTGATGAATATGTTTATAGAATTGTTACTAAAAAGTCATTGCTTCCATACTTTAAAGATGATGTAGATACACACCTTAAAACTGCAATTATCCTAGAATATGGATTTACAGATCATAACTTTAATGCAAAAACAACAGCATTAACTACTAAAGCTGACATTTTTAAAAAAGGTTTATTAAGACCAGGACCAAATCGCGCTTTATCTTTATTAAATAAAAATAATGTTAAAGTATACATCAAAAATGAAACCATAGAAACTATGGGTTCTGATACTAGATATGTTATTACTTTAGCTATTCAAGTACCTAGACTTAAATCTATTGGATATGCAAGAGTTTTTAGAAAACTACTTCCAGGATCAGTTAATACAAGCTATCCACAATATAATTCAACTGCTGCAGATACAGAAATTGATTCAGGACCTTGGAATTATGGCGATATGAGTGAAGATTATTCTAATTATGATTTATCTAGTACTGGTTTTTGGTTGGGTGGTGATGGTGTAAATACATATTGGGTTAATCAAGAAGGAACACTAAGTCCATTTGATAATTATTATGTAAATACATCTACAACTAACTATGCAATTGATAATCAAGTTGTATCTGGTCGTAATGAATGTGCTGTAAAGTTTACAAGAATGGGAATCCCAAGTAATCTTTGGATTCGTTTATCAGTCCTTAACACAAACGGGAGTTTAGATCTACTCGACTCATCTGGTTTAATTAACAATTCTGAAACATAAATAGGGGAAATCGTATGCCACAAGATAAAAAACAAGATATTTTACAATTAGCTCAATTGCTTGTAATAGCAGCAGGGGTGTTTGGCTTTTTTATTGATATAGGTAAACGATCCCAATTGATTGATAAAACAGATAAGGATCTTACTGAACTAAAGGTTATTGTTCAGGACTTAGTAAAAGCTCAGATTCAAGTATCATCTAATGATGCAAGGCATAGTGCTTTGCTAGATGATCTAAAACAAAGAGTTGTTGAACTCGAAAGGAAGAAACTATGAATAATCGTAATACAACTATTGCTGGTATTGGTGCTATTTGCGTTGCTATTGGTGGTGTACTTACTGCACTATTTGACGGTGATCCAGCTACTACTGCTGACTTCGCTTCAGCCGTAGCCGCTGTTATTGCTGGTGTTGGTCTTATTTTAGCTAAGGATGCTAAGAACGGAACCAATGCTTGATAGAATACTGGCGCAAATTGCTTTGGCCTTATTCGATGTATTGGCTAAAAGAATTGAAATGGGAAAGGTATCTATGGATTCTGACATTGATCGGGATCGGCTTATTCGTGCTGGTCGTAGGATTGATGAGTGGTTGCGGAAGCAGAACAGTCCTGATATCGGAGGATAGTCCAATCAGAATGGGCCCTAATGTTCAGGCTAAGGTATATACCCTACAACAAGGGCAATGGATCCTTAGTAGTAATCAAATCAAGATACCAGAAGGATGGTACTGTGTACCTCCTTCATTTGTAAATGAAAGTAGAGAATTGGTCAATGAAGGAAAAACTAAATGATATGCAGGAAAAGTTACTGGATTGTCTAATCAGTGATCTCAGTGATCCAGATAGACGAACTCCAGGTCTATATACCGTAGTTCGTGGCGTACTCAGTGATCATAAGGATAAGGTTAATACTATTCCTAATGAAACAATCGAAGCCGTAGAGGCAGCCATGAAGGATGCCGTACCATTTAAGATCAAGAAAGCAGCATACTGATGAAGGTTCCCCAAGAAGTTATTGATGATTTTAGAAACCACTTGTATTTTTGTTTTAAGCATCTTGGCCTTGGGGAACCTACCAAAATTCAGTATGAACTAGCCCGAGAGATCCAAGAAGGTCCTTCAGATGCCATTATAGCCGCAGGACGAGGTACTGGTAAGTCTACCATTACCGCTTGTCTAGCCAGTTGGGAATGGCTTAAGGACCCCAATCTAACCTTCCTAGTATTATCTAATACCCAAGGTAAGGCTATAGACTTCGTATCTCAGGCTAGAAAGATCTTATCGGTGGTTCCCTATTGCAAGTATATGGTTCCACGGGATGTAGATAAAGATAATGCACTTGGTTTTAACCTAGCGGTTAGAACCAAGTTTACACAAGATTTGAATTGTGCTGCCCGAGGCATCACAGGTCAGATCACAGGTCTACACGCAGATCGTGTAGTTCTAGATGACATTGAGATTGCTGGTAAGAATGAAACACCAGTTGGTAAAGAAACATTACTTAAGAAACTAGCAGAACTAGAATCTATTAGAAATAAAGGTTCTAGGGTTATCTTCCTAGGTACTCCTCATTATCAAGACTCAGTTTATAATGTCCTAAAGGAATCCTATCCCATGATTAAGTACCCAGCCGAGATGCCAGACACCTCAGTTCCAGCCGAGGTTGAGAACGTGGCTCCTTGGGTCCTAGGATTGGATATAGAGCCAGGGGATGCTACCCAGCCCGAACGGTTCGACCGAGATGAACTTGGCTCCAGAAAGGCTAAAATCGGCCCTAGTCACTATGCCCTGCAATACAAGTTGGTTACCTCCCTTGCTGATGCCGATAGGTATCCACTAAAGCTTAGAGATCTAATAGTCATGGATCTAGATCCAGAGATCGGTCCAGATAAGATTGTATGGCAAGGACAGAATCCTATGAAGGATATGCCTAACTTTGGTATCTCTGGGGATTTAATCTCAGATCCTATGTACATTAGTAATAATTATCTTAAATACAACCATAGTCACCTAAGTATAGACCCTAGTGGCCGAGGAGCTGATGAGACTGGCCTATGTGTATCCTCAGTCCTTAGTGGTACTATATTCATACATGAACTCCTAGGTATCCAAGGTGGCTATGATGATGCTACTTTAAATAAGATTGCTAAGATTGTAAATGAATATCAATTATCCTTAGTCCGTGTAGAGTCTAACTTTGGTGATGGTTTATTTACCAAAGTCTTGATTCCATTCTTAATGAAGAACTGTCCCCATCAGGTTGGGGTTGAGGAATATAAGGTAACTGGTCAAAAAGAATTAAGAATTATATCTACCTTAGAACCTGTAATGGCTATGCATCGCCTAGTCATGTCACGCAAGGCGGCTAGGGATCAGAATAATCAAATACAACTAACTAGACTCCACAGGGGTCGAGGGGCTTTGAAGCACGACGATAGGGTGGATGTGCTGTCAGCAGCCGTAGAGTATTATAAATCCCATATGTCTACCGATACCGAAAAAGCTACGGAAGATTATAAAAAGAAAGAATGGGAAAAGAGAGTCAAGGACTGGGCTAATAACTTTAGAGCCAGTGACTATGCTCCAACTAGTGGTGCTACACGGGTTGTTGCTACTAATCAAAAACCTAAAAATCGTAAAAGCCAGTGGGGCTGGTAAGGAGTAATTCATGGAACCCATGACAATGATGGCTATTGGATCTGCCGTTGCTGGTGGTCTGCAATCTATTTTTGGTGGACAAGCACAGGCTGCAGCTATGGAAAGACAGAATGAACAAGCATTTCAAAATTGGATTGCTTCTAATACTCAAAAAACAATGAATAATGCTAGAGAACAGTTTCAATCTACTTATGCATTTTCACAACAACTAAAACGTAATCAAGCTATTGCTGAAAATGCCTATAACTACCAATATGAAGCAATGTCTACTAGTAAGTATAATAAATTATTAGCACAAAGAGATATGTCTTCTGCTATAACAAGTAATAGAGCTGCTTTACTAAACTCGACATTAGCAAAAGGAATCTCATCTAGTAGTGGATTATATGGAATGATGGCTACAGCCCAAGCATTAGATGCTATTAATAAATCATCACAAGCTAATATGGCTATTAAAGCTGAACAAGAACAAATCAATCAACAATTTAAGGGTATGATGTCTCAACAAACAGAAAATATATTTATGCCTAATATTCAAATGTATGATGCTGAACCTATTTATGGTGACGCTAGTGCTGCTGCAACTGGTGGATTGATTTCTGGTTTAGTTCAAATTGGTGGGGCTTTGGGTGCTGCTGGTTTAGAAGGAATGAAAAATACACCTACAACTACATCTACAGTAGGAAAATCAAATCAATATGGTACAAATCTAAGTAAAGCACCTAATGGTTATA
>Ga0208305_10001285_pt1 | contig 12043 bp, 13 predicted proteins | sample ColrivemetaGS741_FD_187605 | JGI IMG/M metagenome (GOLD analysis project Ga0208305, IMG submission 187605) | Estuarine microbial communities from the Columbia River estuary - Flood tide ETM metaG S.741 (SPAdes) (version 2) | ecosystem: Environmental > Aquatic > Marine > Intertidal zone >... | reverse complement strand
AAATATGGGAAAACGTGGGAGAGTTTAAATGCCAATTTGCCAAATTACCCAATAAATGTAGTAAAAGAAGATCCTGAAGATGAAAATATGTTGTATTTAGGAACAGATAATGAGGCGTATGTTTCTTTTGATAAAGGTAAAAACTGGCAACTTTTCTCAAATGGAATTCCTAAAGTTGCAGTTCATGATTTGATAGTTCAAGCTAATGCAAAAGATTTAGTTATTGGTACTCACGGGCGCTCTATATACAAAGCAAACATAACGTCATTACAACAATTCAATAAAATAAAAGATAAAAATTTAGCCATTTTTGAAATTCCTACAATTCGTTACTCATCACGTTGGGGAAGTTCTTGGGGACAATGGTATGATGTTAATTTGCCAAGCGTAACTATTCCATTTTATGCAGCAAATGATGGAAGTTTTAAAGTAATTATTAGTACAGAAGATACTACTGAATTAAACCAATTTGCTATAAAGGCAGAAAAGGGGTTTAATTATTTTGAGTATGATGTATCAGTGGTTGATAAAAAAGCAATTATAGCACTTACAAAAAAAGAAGCAAGCTATAAGAAAGCTAAAAATGGCGTTTATTATTTACCTAAAGGAACATATTTTGTAAAAATTGGTGAAGAAAAACAGTCATTTGAAGTTAAGTAAATTATGAAAATACTCCCAATTTTTTGCTTTCTAATTATGTGCAGTAATTTAAAAGCCCAAACTAATTGGGAGTATTTTAAAAAACAATCTACACCCATTAAAACTTGGGTGTTACTACATCCATTTAAAGCAAAAAATGCGTATGCTATTTCTTTAGAAGCTCAAAAAATTACAGATTCAATACTTACAACTACGTTATTAGATAAAGACGCTTCAGGCGGTCAAGTAGATGCCTTTAGACATGCTTTTTGGATGGCAACTTTACAAATTGAAATTGGAAAATGTGCGGCAAAATCTTTAGGCAAGGCTCATGAAAGAGATAATAATAGAACGTTTAAAAAACGGAAGTTAGAAAATGGAATATTGCCTGATAAAGCATCAAAAAAAATGGATTTATATAATAATAAAGTCGGTTTAACATTTTCTAAAAAGGGAGATTCAATTTCAATTAAAAGTCTTATTTATAAAATCTCCAATTCAATTCTTAGGGGAGATTTAAAGGTGATAAAAAAAGATAGTTTGGGGAATTATTTAACCTGTGCAAATGAAATTATTCCTTCAAAAGAATTGCAGCACAAATGGAAAAATAATAAATGCTTGGTTTCTTCAAAAAAATAATTTTTTAAACACAAAGAGAAATCTGTTTTTATAATCATTCTAAATAAAGATTTGATTATGATTTATCTTTTAATAGAAAAAATGAAATAGTATATTTGTAGCTTTAAAAAAATTATATAAAAAATGAGCGGATTTTTATCTTCATCAATCGCAAGAAAAGTAGCAATGGCGTTGTCAGCACTTTTCTTAATTTTTTTCTTGATTATTCATTTAGCAGTAAATTTAACATCGTTATTTAGTGTAGAAGCTTTTAATGAGGCTTCTCATTTTATGGGAACAAATCCATTAATTCAGTTTGCGTTGCAGCCTGTACTTATTTTTGGAGTTGTTTTTCACTTTGTAATGGGGTTTGTTTTAGAACTTAAGAATAGAGCGTCAAGAAACGTAAAGTATGCAAAATACAATGGTGCAGCAAGTGCTTCTTGGATGTCAAGAAATATGGCAATTAGCGGCGGTGTTATTTTAGCATTTATTGTGGTACATTTTCTAGATTTCTGGATTCCAGAGTTAAATACTAAATATATCTTAGGAGATATGTCTGGTATGCATAACGGGGAGTTTAGATATTATGCAGAATTAAATCACAAATTTGGTAGTCCAATAAAAGTTGGAATTTATGTAGTTGCTTTTATATTGTTGGCATTGCATTTAATGCACGGTTTTCAATCGGCATTTCAATCAATGGGCTTCAATAACAAGTACACAAGTTGCGTAAAATCACTTGGAAAATGGTATTCAATACTAATTCCTCTTGGGTTTATTGTAATAGCATTATTTCACCATTTTAATCAATTAAACCATTAATCTAAGAGCATATGACTACTTTAAATTCAAGAGTACCAGAAGGTCCAATAAAAGATAAATGGACATTATACAAAGATCACATTGACTTAGTAAACCCTGCAAACAAACGTAATATAGATATTATTGTTGTGGGTACAGGTTTAGCAGGAGGTTCTGCCGCTGCTACTTTAGCTGAGTTAGGATATAACGTAAAAGCATTTGCTTACCAAGACTCTCCGCGTAGAGCGCATTCAATTGCAGCTCAAGGAGGAATCAATGCAGCAAAAAATTATATGGGCGATGGAGATTCTAACTATCGTTTATTTTATGACACTGTAAAAGGTGGAGATTACCGTTCACGTGAAGCAAACGTACATCGTTTAGCTGAGGTTTCTGGAGCAATTATAGACCAATGTGTGGCGCAAGGGGTTCCTTTTGCACGTGATTATGGTGGATTGTTAGATAACCGTTCTTTTGGTGGTGTTTTAGTTTCTAGAACTTTTTATGCGAAAGGACAAACAGGACAACAATTATTATTAGGATGTTATTCTGCAATGAATCGTCAAATTGCTCGTGGAAAGATTGAAATGTTCAATCGTCACGAAATGTTAGACGTTGTTAAAATTGATGGAAAAGCAAGAGGAATTATTGCGCGTGATTTAATAACTGGTGAAATTGAGCGTCATTCTGCTCATGCAGTGGTTATTGCTACTGGTGGTTACGGAAATGTTTATTTCTTATCTACCAACGCAATGGGTTCTAATGCAACTGCAGCTTGGAAAATTCATAAAAAAGGAGCGTATTTCGCAAATCCTTGTTTTACACAAATTCACCCAACGTGTATTCCACGTTCAGGAGATTACCAATCTAAATTAACGTTAATGTCTGAATCATTACGTAATGATGGTAGAATCTGGGTTCCAGCAAAAATTGAAGATGCAAAAGCAATTCAACAAGGAAAATTAAAACCTACAGCAATTGCTGAAGAAGATAGAGATTATTTCTTAGAAAGAAGATATCCAGCTTATGGAAACTTAGTTCCTAGAGATGTTGCTTCAAGAGCAGCTAAAGAACGTTGTGATGCAGGTCACGGTGTGAATGCAACTGGTGAAGCAGTGTATTTAGATTTTGCTGCTGCCATTCATCGTTATGGAAGTACAAAAGCTAAAATTCAAGGACTTCATAATCCTTCAAAGGAAGAAGTTATTAAATTAGGGGAAGCGGTTATTGAAGAAAAATACGGTAACTTATTCCAAATGTATGAGAAAATTATTGATGAAAATCCATACAAAACTCCTATGATGATTTATCCGGCAACACACTATACAATGGGTGGTGTTTGGGTTGATTATAACTTAATGACAACCGTTCCTGGTTTATACTGTATTGGTGAAGCAAACTTCTCTGATCACGGAGCAAACAGATTGGGAGCTTCTGCACTAATGCAAGGGTTGGCCGATGGTTATTTTGTGTTACCTTATACTATTGGCGATTATTTAGCTGATGATATTAGAACTGGTAAAATTCCAACAAATTCTCCTGAATTTGATGAAGTTGAAAAATCTGTTAAAGATCAATTAGAATTTTTCGTTAATAATAAAGGAACACATTCTGTAGATTATTTCCATAAAAAACTAGGTTTAGTGATGTGGAATAAGGTTGGAATGGCTCGTAATGAAAAAGGATTAAAAGAAGCGATCAAAGAAATTCAAGATATTCGTGAAGATTTCTGGAAAAATGTAAAAGTTCCAGGAAGTTTAAATGAATTAAATCCTGAGTTGGAAAAAGCAGGTAGAGTAGCCGATTTCTTAGAATTAGGTGAATTGTTTGCGAAAGATGCTTTAGAGCGTGAAGAATCTTGTGGAGGTCATTTCCGTGAGGAGCACGTAACTGAAGATGGTGAAGCAAAACGTGATGATAAAAACTTTGCGTATGTTGCAGCTTGGGAATATACAGGAAAACCTAGTGAAGCAATTTTACATAAAGAACAATTAGAATTTAAAGATATCGAATTAAAAACTCGTTCATATAAATAAAAAGACATTATGAATTTAACGTTAAAAATTTGGAGACAAAAAGGACCACAAGATAAAGGTCAAATGGTCGAATATAAAGTTACCGATATTTCAGAGCATATGTCATTTTTAGAAATGATGGACGTGTTGAATGAACAATTGGTAGCAAAAGATGAAGTGCCAATTGCATTTGATCACGATTGTAGAGAAGGTATTTGCGGTATGTGTTCATTACATATTAATGGTGAGCCTCACGGACCAGATAGAGGAATTACTACGTGTCAGTTACATATGCGTACTTTTAAAGATGGTGATACAATTTATATTGAACCATGGAGAGCAAAAGCATTCCCTGTAATTAAAGATTTAATTGTAGATAGAATGGCTTTTGAACGCATTCAACAAGCTGGTGGATATATTTCTGTAAATACATCAGGAAATACACAAGATGCAAACGCAATTCCAATTTCAAAATTAAATGCAGATTTATCTATGGATGCTGCTGCTTGTATTGGTTGTGGAGCTTGTGTGGCAAGTTGTAAAAACTCAAGTGCCATGTTATTTGTTTCAGCTAAAGTATCTCAGTTTGCATTATTACCACAAGGTAAAGTTGAAGCTGCAGATCGTGTTAGAAATATGGTAAAACAAATGGATGAAGAAGGTTTTGGTAACTGTACCAATACTGGCGCTTGTGAAGTTGAATGCCCGAAAGGAATTTCATTAGAAAACATTGCACGTATGAATCGTGAATATTTAAAAGCTAGTATTATTTAGTTTTAAAAAAGTATAAAATCAATTAGAAAAACCTGTTTCAGAAATGAAACAGGTTTTTTGTTTTATATGCCTAAGAAATTGTAAATTTAGATGCTAAAATGTATATCAAATGCCTTCTTATAAATATCCTTTTAATTCTAAATTACCAGAAGTGCCAACCTCTATATTTTCAGTAATGAGCGCATTGGCTCACAAAGAAAATGCATTGAATTTAGCACAGGGATTTCCAAATTTTGAAAGTGATTCAAAATTGATAGAATTGGTAAATAATGCAATGAAAACGGGAAGCAATCAATACGCTCCAATGCCTGGAATTTTTAGTTTGCGAAAAGCAATTGCTGAAAAAATGGAAAATTTGTATGGTGTTTCCTATAACCCTGAGTCAGAAATTACGATTACTGCTGGAGCTACACAAGCTATTTTTACAGCAATTGCAGCAACAATACAAAAGGATGATGAAGTAATTATCTTCAAACCTGCCTATGATTGCTACGAACCAACAATTGAACTTTTTGGAGGAAAAACAATTGCTGTACAGCTAAATCCAGAGGACTTTAGAATAGATTGGGAATTGGTTAAAAGCTTGATTTCTGATAAAACTAAAATGATCATCATTAACACACCACACAATCCTTCAGGAAAAATTTTATCTAAGCCTGATATGACTGAGCTTGAAAATATAGTAAAGAATACCAATATTTTATTGTTAAGTGATGAAGTATATGAACACATTATTTTTGATGGTGAGCAACATCAATCTGCTGCATTATTTCCTACTATAGCTGAAAGAACCTTTATTGTGGCTTCCTTCGGAAAAACATTTCATAATACAGGTTGGAAAGTTGGGTATTGTTTGGCTCCAAAAGAGCTTATGTCTGAATTTCGAAAAGTACATCAGTTCAATGTTTTTAGCGTCAATCATCCAACACAAGTTGCTTTGGCCGAGTATTTAAAAACTCCCAATAATTATCTTGAATTAAGTGGTTTTTATCAGCAAAAGAGAGATTTATTTTTAAGCCTACTAAAAGATTCCCGTTTTGAGTTTTCTCCTTCAAATGGCACTTATTTTCAATTGTTAAATTTTAAAAATATTACAAATGAAAGCGATTATGAATTTGCAATACGATTAACAAAGGAGAAAAAAATAGCAGCGATTCCAATTTCAGTATTTAATGAAGATGCGTTAGATACTCATGTTTTACGTTTTTGTTTTGCAAAAACAACTGAAACTTTAAAAGCAGCAGCAGCTATATTATGTGAAATTTAATTTGTAATTTAGAATAAACTAAAAAGTTAAAAACATGAAAACAATAAAAATATTAATAACCATTATTTTATTATTTGGGGTTACAATTTCACAAGCTCAAAAAGTTGAATACAATGGAGTAAATTATGTAGTGAAAAAGAATGCAATTTTTATGGATGGTAAAGATATAACAACCTCTCTTTCACCTGAACAGCAGGCAAATATTAAAAATAGATTAAGCCAGCAAATTTTAGCAGATAAAAAATTAAAAGAAGCACAAAAAGAGCAAAAGAAAGCTGAAAAAAGACAAAAAGCTGCTGAAAAGAGACAAAAGAAGGCGGAAAATGAAATAAAGAAAAAAGAAAAGGCTAAAAAAAATTATTCTGATGCTCAGGATCGTTATGAAAAGCAGGTAAAGCGTCATGAAAAATTAAAAAATAAAGGTAAATTATCTCCTGAAGATGAAGTGAAATGGCAAAAAAAGTTGGAGGGTTTACAAAAACAAATTGAAAAAACTAAAAGAAAAATGTAGTCTTTCATTGTTAATTTTATGCAAAGATATTTAAAAATAACAATTCTTCAGTCGGCTATTATTTGGCAAGATAACAATCAAAACTTACATCAGTTTTCAGAAAAAATAAAGAAAATTGAATCTGAAACTGATATCATTATTTTACCAGAAATGTTTACTACAGGTTTTAGCATGGAACCTCAAAAAAATGCTGAAAAAATGAATGGGAAAACCATTCAGTGGATGCAAAACATTTCTAAACAAAAGAATTGTGCAATTGCAGGAAGTGTAATTATACAAGAAGAAGACAAGTATTACAATCGGTTTTTATTTGTACATCCATCAGGAAAAATTAATCAGTACAACAAAAGACATTTATTTACTTTGGCTGGTGAAGATAAAATTTACACCTCTGGAAGTGAAAAAGTGATTATTGATTTTAAAGGATGGAAAATTTGTCCACTTATTTGTTACGACTTACGGTTTCCTGTTTGGGCACGAAATATAGAAAATTATGATATTTTACTATATGTAGCTAATTGGCCAAAGCCAAGAATTAGTGCATGGGATGCATTACTTAAAGCAAGATCAATTGAAAATATGTGTTACACAATTGGAGTAAATAGAGTAGGAGAAGACGCAAATAAATTAGAGTACAACGGACATTCTGCTATATATAATTGTTTAGGAGAACAACTTTCTGTAGCTGAAGAAAATAAAGAAATTACTTTGAATGTAACCTTAGATAAAAATCACATTTTTGAAATTAGAGATAAGCTTCATTTTTTAAATGATAAGGATTCCTTTAAAATTATATAGATAAGTAGCTGTCTAGAAAGTAAAATATTCGTCAACCTGAACTTGATTCAGGTTCTCATAATCATTAAATATCAATATGGTGAGATTCTGAATTAAATTCAGAATGACGGGTTTGATTTTCTTTAGGCAGCCTCTTTCTGTTAAACTAATGGATTCATCCATTTAAAATCATAATTTGTTTTAGGAACTACTATTCTTTCGGTAATTCTATACATTCTATCAGGAAGATTCATTAAATAATCTCTTGCTTTTTCAGCTTCAGATGTTAAACCGGTAATCTTGTCTATTTCCCAAGAAGCATTTAATTTTTTAATTATATCAACATAATCAAACCCAGTGTATACACCAACTCTTTGTGCAACTGCTGAAAATTGATCAAAAAGACTTCCTTTCGCCTCATTTGAATGTCTTAAATGCATTGCAGGCATTACAATTTTATGCTTCATCATATGTTGAAAAGCCAACATCATTTCACTTGGGTCATGTTGAAAAATTTGTTTAACAAATTCAGTATAGGCTAAATGATGACGCATTTCGTCTCCAGCAATTATTTTAGACATTTTAGCTAACATTTTATGCCCATTTTTACGTGCAATTTTAGCAACGTTGTTATGTGAAATATAGGTTGCTAATTCCTGAAAACTTGTATAAACAAAGTTTTTGTAAGGGTCGCGTGCAGTTCCAATATCAAAACCATCACTAATTAAATGTTGCGTAGTAATTTCAACTTCACGCATATTTACTCTTCCTGATAGGTACAAATATTTATTTAAAACATCACCATGGCGGTTTTCTTCACCTGTCCAGGCCCTAATCCATTTTGCCCATCCATTATCACCACCGTTTTCACTTTTTTGTGTAATCCCTTCAATATCTAATAACCAAGATTCATACGTTGGTAAAGCTTCTTCTGTAATAGTATCTCCTACTAAAACTACCCAGAAGTCGTTATGCATTTCTTTAGAGAGTTCCTGAATTTCTTTTATTTCATCTAAAAAAGTGTTGCTTTGGGAATTAGGCAGAAAGTCTGTTGGTTGCCATATTTTTTCAGGAGCAATTAAAAATTTATCAACAAAAGTATCTATATTCTTTTCCAAGGTGAGCATGACCTCTAACCTTATATTATGTAGTGACATGTTTTTGATTTTAGTTTAGTAAGGCCTAAACTACACTATTTTTTATGGTTTTTTCAACTTTTTCAAAAAGTTTAACAAATTCCATAGAGTCTGCTTTTATAGCTTCATGAAATTCAAAAGTTATATTCACGCCAATTCCTAAAGGGAACATGCCATATTTATTAACTTGCCAACAATTATTAATAGTTACCGGTATAACATACGCAGAAGGTGTAAATTTGGTTAACATTTTTAAACCATTTTCTGAAAACCGTTTTGGAACTCCATCTTTACTTCTTGTTCCTTCAGGGTAAATTACTGCAGTATACTTATTTTTTTCAATATATTGAGCGAATTCTTTTATTGCGGATAAAGATTGCCTTGGGTCTTTTCTGTCTATTAAAACAGAGCCTCCGTGCCTAAGATTGTATGAGATACTTGGGAGCCCTTTTCCTAGTTCTATTTTAGAAATAAATTTTGGATGTCTTTTTTTAAGAAAACATGACATAGGTGAAATATCATGCATACTTTGATGATTAGACACAATAATTAGTGGAACATTTTTGGGAAATTCAAACTTACTTATAAATTTAACCCTATTGCCTAATATTAATAAAAGGTATGTAAAAGTACAATTCATTAAATCAACTGCTATTTTATGGCCTTTGTATTTTCCAAAAGTATTTCCAATCCATTGTAAAGCATGAAAAACAAGTAGAAGGAGCCCGTAAAAGAAATAGAAAACGGAAGATAAAATGTATGAAGCTATTTTTTTCATATTCAATAAATAAACGCTAGCTGAAAAGTAAAATTTACGTCATTCTGAAAATGTCACACTGAGCTTGTCGAAGTGTTGATTCAGAATCTCACTATACTTATAATCAATGATTATGAGAACCTGAAACAAGTTCAGGTTGACGGTTTTCAATTTTTTTCAGATAGCCTCATTAATTTTTTTAGTTAGAAAACCATTGTGACCAAGGAATTCTACTTAATATTAAAAGTAAAGCAATTCCATAAAATATAGCAATTGTTTTGAATTTTGCAGCATCGGTAGTTTTCTTTTTGTGCTTTGAAAATCCAATGGTAATAAGTGTAATAGCTATAATTCCTACTAAAGGGTGCTCTACCAACACTTTTCTTAAATCGCTATTTTTCATTACTTCACCCATTCCAGCACTTCGCATTGTTAAATAAAAATCGGAAGTATAATAGGCAATAAATCCAATAACTAATTGAATGTGAGATGCAATTAAAGCAAATAAGGAAATTTTTAAATCTTTAGCAGTAAATTCTTTTTTAGAATTTAAACCCATAATGGCATTTACAATGGCGAAAATTAATATAATTAGCACAATATAAGCCCAATAAGAGTGTATCATTTTAGTCATAGTTGTAGTTTTTTAGTTGAAGGTAAAAATAGGAAATAATTTTTTTTATTTAAGATTAAATAGGTTTTCTTTTTAGAATGCTCAATTGTGATAAAAAATTGCATTTAATTTTTTATCACAATTCTCTAGGATAGTGAAGTGCCTACCTTTGAGGTTACTATTTTTTTATGACTATAAATTCTATATTTGAATTATAGCAAAAAAATATGACAATGATTTTAAGGTTGTTATAGTTGAACTATTACAATCTGGATTGAAAGCAAAACAAGTTAGTGATGAGTATGGTTTAAATGCTAGTATGATTGTACGTTGGAAAATAGAGTACTTATCTAAATCTGGGGATTTTTCTAAGGAAAAAGAAATAACCTTAGAATCTCAAGCACTTAAATTACTAAGGAAAGAATTAATTGATGTTAAAATTGAGCTTGATATCTTAAAAAGGCGTTAAGTATTTTCTCCAAGAGCGACATCTAATATATAGCTTTATTTTAAAGAATAAGTTTGGTTATTGTCTCAAAATTTAATATTTACCCCTCTTGATTTAATTTTTATAACAATTACACAGGCTTGAAGAATGGCAATGAAGTGTGTTTTACAACCCCTGTAGTTTTCTAATATTTTTAGTATATCTAATTTTGAGGATTATATACTTGAGTCGTCCTAAAATAGGTTGACGATTATTAAAAAAATTAATGAAAACCTGTGAAGATATCTTCACAGGTTTTTTGATGTATAAAGTTAGGTGTTTTCATATTAAGACTCAAATGCGGTCTTTTGTTATTATAAGTGTTAATTGATTCTTTTACTAATTGTTTTAATTCCTTACCATTATTGCATTTATTGATCAAAAACTCTTGTTTTAGTATTCCGTTAATTCTTTCAGCCATTGCATTTTGATAACAGTCATATCCATCTGTCATAGAAGGAAGTATTCCATTTTCTTTGAGTGCATTTTGGTAAAGAGATGAACAATATTGCAATCCTCTGTCTGAATGATGTATTAAAGACTGCTGTGTTTTTCTTTTAAGAACTGCCATATGTAAGGCTTGAACTACATTTTCGGTAGACATATCATCACTAAGTTTGAACCCCATAATTTTTCGGCTATAAGCATCGGTTACTAAGGATAAATAATGTGTTTTCTCTCTACTTTTAATATAAGTTATATCACTAACAAAATACTGTTCTGGTCTTTGAGCTTTACCCCCTAACATTAAATTAGGATATTTTCTAAGCCAATGTTTAGAATCTGTAGTTTTTGTATAATTTTTCTTTGGTTTTATTAATAAATGCTCAGACCTTAAGTAATCAAACAATGCATCTCGTCCTATCTTTATACCCAAAGCGTCAATATCTGAACGCAATAAATAATAAAGTTTACGAGTACCTAATCTGGGCATTTCCATCCTAATAGTACGAACTAACACTCCAACTTTAGAGAGTTCTTCTGTTCTTTTTATGGTACGTTTGTTTGATTGATAAACAGCTTGTCTACTTATCCCAAACAGTCGACAACAGCGTGATAAGCTTATTGGTTCGCCTTGCCTGATTCGTTGGATTGTTTGGGTAAATACTTTTTTCTAATACTTGTACCATATTGTTCGTCTGAGATATCTATCAAAGTATTAAGAAGTTTATTCTTCAACTTCTCATCCGATAATTCTCGTTCTAAACGCTTAATTCTTTGAGCCGGAGTTTCTTTTGATTTAGGCATTGATTGAAGTTTTGGCTTATTCCAATCTAAAGTACCATGTTTTCTTAACCAAACCAAAACAGTGCTTCTACCTTGAATACCATATGCCTTTTGGACTTGCTTATAGGTCATTTCGCCTTTTTCTACTTGAGATACTACGGCTAATTTAAAGCCTAAATTATAATCTCTTTGGGTACGCTTCTTACGCGGTTTCTCTGAATAATACATAATAAGTTGATTTTGTGTCAACTTATTTTAGGACGGGACATAGCTATAAAATAAAAAGCAGTTAAAAATATATTTTTCACTGCTTTTTTGTGTCTAAAAATTTCTGTGTTTTTTAGTAATTTCAAAAATATGTTCTAAAATTCGGATTTCTTTTTCATCTAATTCCACATTTCTTCTTTTATATACCAAC
>Ga0208305_10001276_pt1 | contig 12075 bp, 11 predicted proteins | sample ColrivemetaGS741_FD_187605 | JGI IMG/M metagenome (GOLD analysis project Ga0208305, IMG submission 187605) | Estuarine microbial communities from the Columbia River estuary - Flood tide ETM metaG S.741 (SPAdes) (version 2) | ecosystem: Environmental > Aquatic > Marine > Intertidal zone >... | reverse complement strand
TAAAGATCTTTTTTATTTCGTATCGCAACTTATTGACTACCTGAAATGATGTCCAATGCAACGGTTTGTCAATTAACAGTACTTGACCAGACAGATAATCTTCAACGCTTAGCATTATATTGTGGTTAGGGGATAAATAAAGAAATGAATCAATAATAATCCAATTCCTAAAATAATACGGTAATAACCAAAAATCTTAAATCCTCTTTTGCTCAGGTAATCGATAAAGGATTTAATGGCGATTAAAGCGACTATAAATGCCACTACATTCCCTATAATTAAATAATTTATTTGATCACTACTTAACTCAAAACCCGCCTGATAGTAGTCGTATAATTTTTTAGCTGTTGCTCCAAACATAGTAGGAACTGCAAGAAAAAACGAAAATTCAGCCGCCGTTTTTCTGTTTAGTTTTTGTGTCATGCCTCCAATGATGCTGGCGCCACTCCGAGAGGTTCCAGGAACCATAGCTAAACATTGGAAAAACCCAATTTTTAAAGCGGTACTGTAGTTTATTTTAGTGTGTGCTTCCGGATGAGCTTCATCGAAAACTTCGTTTGCTTTAAACCAATCATCTACTTTTAGTAATACAAAACCTCCTACAATTAATAAAACAGAAACAATTATGGGATTTTCCAAGAAGTCATCAATAACATCATTAAACAATAACCCTAAAATTACCGCGGGAATAAATGCCACTAAAAGTTTAAAATAAAAATCTAAACTTTGAAAAAAGCGTTTCCAATAGAGGACAAGCACAGATAAAATAGCCCCTAATTGTATAACTATAGTAAATAGTTTGGTAAAATCATCACTCGCAATTTTCATAAGTGATGAGGCTATAATCATGTGTCCTGTAGAAGAAATCGGAAGGTATTCTGTAATACCTTCAATAACGGCAAGTATAATTGAGTCAATTAAATCCATGCGGCAAAAATAGAGAATAACATAACGTATTCATAACGAGAAAGTATAAAAAGTTTGTTACAATTAATTAGTGTGAGAATTAAATAAAAATCCATCCTAAAATCATCGTCAAAATAACACCAACCAATCCTTGCAGAAGTGTTGAAACGGATTGTGTCTTTAAAGCGGTGGTGGTGTCCATTCCTGAAAATTGAGCAACAACCCAGAAGTAACTATCATTTAAATGAGAAACCGTCATAGCACCTGCGCCAATTGAAAGTACCGTTAAGGCACGGCCCATTGAAGACTCTAAACCGAAAGATTCTAAAATGGGAGCCATAATTGCCGCGGTTGTGATAATAGATACTGTTGAAGAGCCTTGTGCGGTTTTTAAAATGGCAGCAATTAAAAATGGCAGCAACAGACCAATTTCTAAATCAGAAAATCGATCACCAATTATTTCACCAATACCCGTAGCCTGCAATATGGAACCAAATCCGCCACCTGCTCCTGTAATTAAAATTATAATTCCAGCTTCTTTTAATCCGCTGGTAACCCAGTTGAAATGAGTGGCTTCTTTATCATTGTTTTTAAGTTTAAAGGCTAGGAAAACTCCAATAAATAAGGCTATAACAGGATTTCCAATAAAATTGGTAAGGTCAAACAGTATGTCTTCACCAAAGGGATGAGTAGGATAATTTGAGATTGATTTAAGTGCTATTAAAATAATTGGAATTAGTATAGGTAAGAATGCAAGTCGTGTTTTAGGGAGAGATTCCTTGGTTGAATCAGGGATTAAAATAGAATCATTTGATATAAATTTATAGTTGCGCTCTATAAATTTGGCCCATAAGAAACCGGTGAGAGAAACAGGGATTGCAATAATAAGTCCTAAAAATATAACCAGTCCTAAATCGGCATTTAGGGCTGCAGTTGCAGCCAATGGACCAGGAGTAGGAGGTACAAAAACATGGGTAGTATATAATCCTGCAGCTAATGAAACAGCCAAAACAGGCAATGGGATTTTTGTTCGTTTGCTGATTGCTTTATTTAAAGAAGACAGAATAATAAATCCTGAATCACAATATACTGGTATAGAAACAATAAATCCAGTGAGATTCATTGCTAATACAGATCGGTTTTTACCTATAGTGTTTATAGCCCAGTTGGCCATGGTTTTGGCACCGCCACTTTTTTCTAAGTAAGCACCAATAATGGTTCCAAAGGCAATAATAATTCCAATACTACCTAATGTTTTTCCAAAACCGTTAGTTAAAACGGTAGTTATTTCATTCTCATTTAATCCACCAATAAACCCCATAATGATGGCGGCAATTAATAAAGAGAGAAAGGGATGAAATTTATATTTAGAAGCGGCAATTACCATTAAGACAACAACTACTAATAGTGAAATTAAAATCTCCATACTTTCTTATATTTGTTTTGAACTAAAAGTACTAATTAATTTCATTTATGAAAATTGTGCTGGCACCAGACAAATTTAAAGGGTCTTTAACAGGTTTTCAATTCTGTAAAGTTGTGGAGCAAAACATAAAGTTGGTGTTACCTCATGCAAAAATTATAAAACTACCTCTTGCTGACGGAGGAGATGGTACCATAGAGATATTGGAATATCATTTAAAAGGGAAACGGATAAAAGTAAGGGTGAATGACCCATTGTTTAGAGGCATTGAAGCATCATACCTGTATATGGATTCAATAAAAACGGCTTTTATTGAAATGGCTGAAGCTTCTGGAATGTGTCTTTTAAAAAAGGAAGATCAAAATTGTTATAACACCACCACTTTAGGTGTTGGAGAAATTATTTTAGATGCTATTCATAAAGGTGCTAAAACTATTATTCTCGGCATAGGTGGAAGTGCAACGAATGATTGTGGAATTGGAATGGCTTCGGCTTTGGGCTATACATTTGAAGATGAGAACGGAGTTGAACTTAGTCCGGTTGGCAAGAATCTCTGTTTAATTAAAAATATTAATACCAATAATGTGCTTCCGGAATTAAAATCTGTAACTTTTAAAGTAGCCTGTGATGTAACTAATCCTCTTCATGGAAAAGAAGGAGCTGCCTTTGTTTATGGACCTCAAAAAGGAGCTTCTCCTAATGAAATTATTGCCTTGGATGAAGGATTAAAAAACATTTCGAAATTATTTAAAAAGCAATTTGATAAGGATGTTCAAAACATAAAAGGAGCAGGCGCAGCCGGCGGCATGGGAGCAGGTTCTTTGGTTTTTCTTAATGCAAAACTACAATCAGGTATTAATTTAGTTAAAGAATTGGTTGATTTTGAAGAAAAAATAAAAAATGCGAATTGGATTATTACAGGGGAAGGCAAATTGGATTCCCAGACTCTTTCCGGAAAAACCATTCTAGGTGTTTTAGAATCTGCAAAAAAACATCAAATTTCTGTGGCAGCTCTATGTGGGAGTTTGTCACTTTCAATAGAAGAGACTAATAAGATGGGAATTACCTATAGAGATTCAGTCATAGAAAATGCGCTGGATATAGAAGACGCCATGGAACATACCGAAAAACATCTTTCAATAATGACCAGAAAATTCGCTAAGAGTTTAAAAGAGAATTGTTAGTTTTTTGGTTTTGATTTATGATCAGGATTTAATAAAATAGCATAGATCTGAATTCCAAAACCAACAAGCACCAACATTGGGGCTAATCTAATTCTGCGAAAACTAAATATTTCAGGATTAAAAACATTAGGGTCATCACTACCGCCTCCAGCCATTAAAATAAAGCCCAGAGCAATACAAGCAATCCCTATAAACATAAACTTATAGTTTTTCTTTCCAAAGATAAATACACTCTCTGAAACTTCTTTACGTTTTTTCTCTCCCATGATTATTTAAAAGTAACGATGCAAATTAACATAATTATTTAAAAACTATACGTTAACGCTATTATAAATTGTTGGTTTTATTCTTTTGGTTGTGTATTGCGTTAGGGATTGCAGCGGCATCCTTTTTTGCTATTAAAATCAAAAAAGATAAAGCGGAAAGCCCGACCCTCGCGGTAACGCTCAAATTTAATAATACAACTGGTCTGTTTTTAAATTTAAAAAGCGTTGTGTGGCAATATGTGTACTTATCCAAGTAATAATGATACCTAGAGTAAATACAAAAATAAACAAGAGCGCAACCAGAATAGGATTACTTAATAATTCAAGCTCAGGGAATGTTTTGTTGAGATAAAATAAAACAATAGCCATTCCAAAAAGGGCTAAAACACCTCCAATAATTCCTAAACGAACACTTTTCCAAACAAATGGTCTTCTAATAAATTGCTTGGTAGCGCCTACCATTTGCATGGTTTTAATAGTAAACCTTTTGGAGTAAACTGCAAGGCGAATGGAACTATTAATGAGTAAAACAGCTATTAAAGTAAAAATGCCACTAATCACCAACACCCAGAAACTTATTTTTTTTACATTATTGTTCATTAAAGTTACCAGATCATTATCATAAGTCACTTCATCAACAAAGTTTTTACTTAAGGCTTCTTCAGAAATTTTCCCCAATTGATCAGAGGTTACAAAATCTGCTTTTAAATGCACATCTATTGAGTTTTGTAACGGGTTATAACCAACAAAATCCATGAAATCTTCACCATTTTCTTCCTTCATAAACTCTGCAGCCTGTTCTTTTGAAACATATTCTGTGGTTTTTACATAGTCCGCCATGGCCAAACTTTTTTCCAGCTGCTTAATTTCAACTTCCTTGGCAGTGTCTTTCAAATAAATGGTTAAAACCACCTGTTCTTTAAAATGATCAGATACTTTTTTTGCATTCAGCACCAGCATGCCTAATAAGCCTAATAAAAACAAAACCAAGGCAATACTTAACACCACAGAAAAGTAGGAGGAAATAAGACGACGCTTTTGGAGATTTTCAAATGATGCACTCATAAAAATGGATTAATGATGTAAAAATAATAAAGTATATTTAATCTGTATTTATATAAACTAAAACATATGAACATTGTTGTCATTGGTGCTGGTGGTGTTGGCGGTTATTTTGGTGGAAAATTAGCAAAAGCGGGTTTTGATGTAACTTTTATTGCGCGCGGAAAACACTTGAAAGCTATAAAAGAAAAGGGTTTACAAGTAAAAAGTGTTTTGGGAGATTTTAAAGTGCACCCTGAAGTTCTTGAGAATATACAAGACATAAAAAATCCAGATCTTGTGATTCTTGGTGTTAAATCTTGGCAGGTATTAGGAATTGCTGATCAATTAAAATCAGTTATTACGCCTATAACTATGGTGTTACCACTTCAAAATGGTGCAGATAATGCAGATACTTTATTATCTGTTTTACCCAAAGAGAATGTTTTAGCGGGTTTAAGTAAAATTGTGAGTAAGGTAGAATCGCCAGGTGTTATTAATCACTTTGCTTTTGAACCTGAAATTATCTTTGCAGAATATAATAGCGAAGATACCATTCGAATTAAAGAATTAAATGCTGTTTTTGACAAGGCAGGTTTTAAAAACACACTTTCAAAAGATATTCAACTTGATATCTGGCGCAAATTCCTGTTTATAACCATGGTAAGCGGTATAGGTGCTATAACCAGAGTTATTTATAAATACTTGCAACAAAGTGACGAAATAAAAGAGATTATATGGAAAACGGGTGAAGAAGTTGTTTCTGTTGCCAATGCAAAAGGAATTCCATTAAAAAAGCAAGACATAGAGAATTCAATGCAGGCATTTATTAATTCAGTACCAAATACAACGGCTTCTATGCAGAGAGATATGATGGAAGGCAAACCCAGCGAACTTGAAAATTTTAATGGATATATTGTTGATCAGGGTAAACAGTTAGGAATAGAAACGCCAACAAATGCCTTTATTTATCATTGCTTGTTGCCACAGGAAATGAAAGCCAGGAGCTAAGGATTTTGTTTTTTGCTTACCAGATATACACCGGAAACAACGAGTAAACAGCTGATTATTTTCACTAAATTAATGTCCGCCTTATAAGTGTCATAGCCTAATAGTAGTGCCGAAATCAAAACGAGCACAAAACTGATAGCGGGTTGAAGATATACGTAACTTCCGGCAATTGATGGTGCCACATGCTGCAAGGCGTAAATATTAAAAAGGTAGGTTAAAAAGGTGGTGCCAATAACCACAAAACCAATACTTAAATAGGTTTGTATAGTAAACGCTTCATAGTCGGTATGGATCACATCGTTAATCCCAAAGGGTAATACAAAAATAAACCCTAATAAGAACACCCAGCTTATGATGGTAATTGGGTTGTATTTCATCATTAACGGCTTTATTAAAACAAGATAAAGCGCATACGAGCAGGTATTTATGAATACCAGCACATTACCTAACAACGAACTGGTACCTTCCGTTTTATTTCCATACCAAACCAACAAAAAGGCACCAAGGCCTCCAATAGCTATTCCCAATAACTTATAATTAGTAATTTTTTCTTTTAAAATAAAGGCACTAAAAATTAAGACCATAACTGGAATGGAGGTGCTGATAATAGAGGCATCAATTGGAGACGTTAAACTTAATCCGTGAAAAAACAGCAACATATTGACTGCAGCCCCAAGTATGGCGCAAAGTATAATCATGGGATAATCCTTCTTGTCAATAGTCTCTTTTATAAATTTTTTTATAATCCAGAATAAAAGGCCTGCACCAATGAGTCTAAAAACCACTAAAGCAGAAGGGCCAATTTTATTAGGCATGATGCCTTTTGCAATCATAAAATTAGCACCATAAATGAGGTTGGCTCCAAGAAGGGCTAAATGGGCTTTGAAATTGCTTTTGGTCAAAGTTATAGTCTTTAAAGTTCCAAAAGTAAATCATAAAGTAGAGAAAAACCTCATTTTGCTAAAACAATCAGCACTATTAATTAGGGTATAAAGGTTTTACAGTTTGTTTATAAAGCGTAAATTTGCGCTTTAAATTCCGTCATTACGAGGAGTGAAACGACGTGGTAATCTTTTGAAATTAACAGATTGCTTCACTTTGTTCGCAATGACGTTAATATTTATATTATAGGATGAAGTACCATTTCAACGAGATAGAAGCCAAATGGCAAAAATACTGGGCAGAAAACCAAACGTTTAAAGCTAAAAATCATTCAGCTAAACCAAAGTATTATGTGTTAGATATGTTTCCTTATCCAAGTGGTGCGGGTTTACATGTTGGGCATCCGTTGGGATACATTGCTTCTGATATTTATGCGCGCTACAAACGCCATAAAGGCTTTAATGTGTTGCATCCACAAGGCTATGATAGTTTTGGATTGCCGGCTGAACAATATGCCATTCAAACAGGGCAACATCCGGCTTTAACGACTGAAGAGAATATTAAAACCTATCGTCGTCAATTGGACCAAATAGGATTTTCATTTGACTGGAGCAGAGAAGTACGTACTTCTGATCCGAGTTATTATAAATGGACACAATGGATTTTCATTCAATTATTTAATTCCTGGTATAATAATGATTCGAATAAGGCAGAAGATATTTCAGAATTGATGAAGCTTTTTTCTGCTAACGGGAATAAAAAGGTAAATGCGGTTTGTGATGATAACATCCCCTCTTTTTCTGCGGAAGAATGGAAAGCATTTTCATCTGAAGACCAACAAAAGATATTATTACAATACAGGCTGACTTATTTAGCTGAAACAGAAGTGAACTGGTGCCCGGCTTTAGGAACGGTTTTGGCAAATGATGAAATTGTTAATGGGGTTTCTGAGCGTGGTGGTCATCCGGTTATTCGTAAAAAAATGACCCAATGGAGTATGCGAATTTCTGCCTATGCAGAACGTTTGCTTCAGGGTTTAGATACTATTGATTGGACTGATTCACTAAAAGAAAGTCAGCGTAACTGGATTGGAAAATCCGTTGGAGCTGCAGTTACTTTTAACGTCATTGCTAGCGAAGCGAAGCAATCTGTCTCTAATAAAAAATATGTTATTGATGTATTCACAACACGTCCTGATACCATTTTTGGGGTGAGTTTTATGACACTAGCTCCGGAGCACGAGTTGGTTTCTAAAATCACAACCGCAGAACAAAAAGCTGAGGTTGAAGCCTATATTTTAGCAACGGCAAAACGTAGTGAACGTGATAGAATGGCCGATGTAAAAACCATTACTGGGGCGTTTACCGGTGCTTATGTCGAGCATCCGTTTACAAAACAACCCGTTCCGGTTTGGATTGGTGATTATGTGCTGGCAGGTTATGGAACCGGAGCAGTGATGTCAGTGCCATGTGGTGACCAACGTGATTATGATTTTGCAAAACACTTTAATATCCCAATTCCTAATATTTTTGAAGGGGCTGATATTTCTGAAGAAGCTTTCGCTGATAAAGACAAAACCATCATTGCAAACAGTGATTTTTTAAACGGACTAAATTATAAGGAAGCAACCAAGAAAATTATTGAAGCACTAGAAAAATTGGGGCAAGGAGAAGGAAAAACCAATTATCGTTTGCGTGACGCAGTGTTTTCAAGACAAAGATATTGGGGTGAACCTTTTCCAGTGTATTATGTAAATGGTATGCCGCAAATGATTGATGTGAAGCATTTACCAATACGTTTGCCGGAAGTTGAAAAATATTTACCAACCGAAACGGGCGAACCACCATTAGGAAACGCTACCGTTTGGGCTTGGGATACAACTGGGAATAAAGTTGTTTCAAATGATTTGATTGATCATAAAATGGTATTTCCTTTAGAGTTGAATACTATGCCGGGTTGGGCAGGAAGTTCTCAATACTTTAACAGGTATATGGACCCAAATAATGATAACGAAATTTTCTCTCAGGAAGCGATTAACTATTGGCAACAAGTAGACTTATATATTGGTGGAAGTGAACATGCAACTGGCCATTTATTATACTCTCGTTTCTGGCAAAAGTTTATGTTTGATAAAGGCTTAGTGCCTTTTGATGAATTTGCAAAAAAACTCATTAACCAAGGGATGATTTTGGGAACGAGTGCGTTTGTTTTTAGAGTTGAAGGAGAAAATAAGTTTTTATCAAAAGGGCTAATTGAAGGTAAAAATGTTCAACCAATTCATGCAGATGTCTCTTTTGTAAATGCGTCAGATGAGTTGGATATTGAAGCTTTTAAAAATTGGAGAGAAGAATTTAAAGATGCTGATTTTGTTTTAGAAAATGGAATTTATAAAGTGGGTAGAGACGTTGAAAAAATGTCCAAATCCAAATACAACGTGGTTAATCCAGACCAGATTTGTGTTGATTATGGCGCAGACAGTTTACGTTTGTATGAAATGTTCCTAGGGCCTTTAGAACAATACAAACCTTGGAATACCGCTGGTATTACAGGTGTGCATTCGTTCCTGAAAAAAATGTGGAAACTCTATGTTGGTGAAAACGGACTGAATGTAAACGACGCGGAACCATCAAAAGACAGTTTAAAAACGCTTCATAAAACCATTAAAAAAGTAGAAGAAGACATTGAGAATTTCTCATTTAATACTTCGGTTTCTACGTTTATGATTGCTGTAAATGAATTAACCGCTCAAAAATGTACAAGTAAAGACATTCTGGAACCCTTATTAATTCTATTATCACCATATGCGCCACATATTGCAGAAGAACTATGGAATCAATTAGGGCATAAGCAATCTATATCAACAGTTCCATTTCCAAAATTTGATGCCAGTTATTTGGTAGAAAGCACAAAAAATTATCCTATTTCTTTCAATGGAAAAATGCGTTTTACTTTAGAGCTATCTTTAGATTTATCACAACAGGAAATAGAAGCGGCGGTGATGGCGCATGAAAAAACACAGGAACAATTACAAGGCAGAACGCCTAAAAAAGTAATTATTGTACCTGGTAAAATTGTAAACATTGTTGGATAGTTATATAGAAATCATAGGTTTTGTAGCAGCGTTTTTAACAACAGCTGCCTTTTTACCTCAGGTTTATAAAACCTGGAAAACGAAAGATGTTACTGGGTTGTCATTACCTATGCTGTCTATGTTTTTTGTTGGTATTTTAGCATGGTTAGTTTATGGGCTTTTAAAAGACAGTCCTTCATTGATTTTTGCCAATTCAATTACTTTAGTGTCTTCATTTATATTAGTATATTTCAAAATCAAATACCATAATAAATAAGAAACTGACAAAATTTCACTTTAAAAAAGTGGCTTTATTTTTGCTACATTTAATTTAAATTTTAAAGACCAAAAAAAATGATAGGATATTATATATTAATAGGTGCCATAGCTTTAGTTAGTTGGTTAGTAAGCAACACCTTGAAACGTAAATTTGAAAAGTATTCAAAAGTTCAATTGCGTAACGGCATGAGTGGAAAAGAAATTGCTGAAAAAATGCTTTCAGACAATGGTATTTATGATGTGGAAGTTATTTCAACACCAGGACAATTAACGGATCACTATAATCCGAAAAATAAAACAGTAAACTTAAGTGAATCTGTTTATAACCAAAGAAATGCGGCTTCTGCGGCAGTGGCTGCGCATGAATGTGGACATGCAGTGCAACATGCCAAAGCATACCAATGGTTAGAAATGCGTTCTGCTTTAGTGCCAGTGGTGAGTGTTACCTCAGGAATGTCTCAATGGTTAATCATTGGTGGATTGGTACTTGGTGGCGCAGCGGGCCTTGGCCTTGGTTGGTATGTGGCAGCAGCAGGGGTATTATTAATGGGATTTGCTACAGTTTTTAGTTTTATAACGTTGCCGGTTGAATATGATGCAAGTAACCGTGCATTGACTTAGTTAAAGAATAAAAACATGTTAAGTCCTGATGAATATGTTGGTTCTGAAGATGCTCTTAAATGGGCTGCAAGAACTTATTTGGTTGCGGCAATTGGTGCCTTAGCAAACCTTTTATATTGGGCACTTCAAGTATTTGGAGGTAGAGATTAAAAAAACATTGAATTTTATAGAGAAAGCTCTGAATTGTTTCAGGGCTTTTTTGTTTCTTTATTTATCAATCAGAATAATTTATGAATGATCCTTTAGAATACTATACAAAACAATTAGAAACATATCGGCTAGAAGAACAAAAAAGGGGCAAGCACATAATTCTTTTAAGCACCCTTAGAGTATTGGTGTTTATAACAGTTGGGTTTGCAATATATATATTGTTTGATTATTGGCAGTTAGCCGCTTTAGTTGGTTTGACAGGGGTTATACTATTTACCTATTTGCTGTCTAAATATTCAAATGTTAAGAAAGAAAGAGCTTTTTATAAAGAACTCATCAAAATTAACGAAGAGGAAATTACAATTCTCTCAGGTAGTTTCTATCATAGAAATAAAGGACTAGAATTTCAAGAGGCTCATCACTTTTATAGCGCAGATATTGACTTGTTTGGTCATGGTTCCTTTTTTCAATATATCAACAGAACAACCATTTCAGAAGGCTCTATGAAGCTGGCGGAAGCTTTAAAGGTGAATGATATATCTAATATCAAACTGCGGCAAGAGGCTATTAAGGAGTTAAGTTCAAAACCACAATGGCGTCAGCATTATGCCGGTACTTCAAGTCTTGTTTCAGTGGAGACTTCAGCTCAAAATATCATTTCTTGGTTGTTAAAGCATAAATCTTTTTTACCTGGAATAATGAGATGGTTGCCTGTCAGTTTTGGCATAATCTCTTTAGTTATATTAGGATTGACCATATTTAATATAATTGATCAATCTTGGATTGGCTACTGGTTGCTTGTTGGATTGGCGGTTACAGGAATTTATCTTAGAAAGATTAATGAACTATCTTCAAGTTGTGATAAGGTAAAGGGAACCTTTCGTCAATATGCATCACTTTTGAACCAGATTGAAAACGAAATATTTTCTTCAAAAGAATTACAGGAAAAACAGAATCAAATCAAGTCAAATGGTAAAAAAGCATCCCTTATTTTTAAGGAATTTTCAAAAAGTTTAGATGCACTAGATAACAGAAACAACTTAATTTCCGCCATTTTTGGGAATGGGTTATTCCTTCTGGATTTAAAAAACAGTTATAAAGTTGAAAAATGGATTTCAGAACATGCCAATAAAGTGTCTGATTGGTTTGAGGTGGTTTCCTTTTTTGATGCCTATAATTCTCTGGGTAATTTTGCCTTTAATCATCCTAAGGGTGTTTTTCCGGAAATTATCAAAAACGGAC
>Ga0208305_10001271_pt1 | contig 12094 bp, 30 predicted proteins | sample ColrivemetaGS741_FD_187605 | JGI IMG/M metagenome (GOLD analysis project Ga0208305, IMG submission 187605) | Estuarine microbial communities from the Columbia River estuary - Flood tide ETM metaG S.741 (SPAdes) (version 2) | ecosystem: Environmental > Aquatic > Marine > Intertidal zone >... | reverse complement strand
TAAGATAGAAAATTGGTCTCAATTCAACCAGTCAGAGAGTTGAACATGAATGAAACTACACGACAGCATTTGATTGATCAATTGTGTGAAGAGTATGGAATAGATGGTGACTTTGAGTACATGGCACTCGAAGAGTATCGTCTCATGCTAGAATGTTACAGTGATCAAGATTTACAGAACACTATGGAGGGCAACTCATGACTAAACACCCACTGACTGACAAACTTTGTGATCAAATCGTATGCTCAACCCCTCCATTGCCTCGCGACCATCAGAACCGAGTCCTCAGTTATGACGGTCGGATCCTCGATGGCATGTTTGAGGAATGTTTTGAAGTAGAGAAGCATCAAATGCGAACCGCTGCTGATTGGCAGTTGGAGCAGGTTATGAAATGGTTGGACAAAAACCTAAGAAACTACACCGATGACACTTACCTGGGTGATTGCTACCCACTCCACATCTTAAAAAAACATTTGATAGAAGCAATGCTCTCACAGGAGGAAAACTCATGACTAAACACCCACTGACTAACAAGAAGATATTCAAAAAGTTTTGGGATCATACTGTTGATATAGATATGGGTGACTGTTTTTACACACCAGATGGTATGCGAGCCGCTTATGACTTAGGTCGTGATGAGCAGTTGGAGAAAGTGATGAAGTGGTTAGACAAAAACCTTAGCGATTATTCCAACGACACTTACCTGGGTGATTGTGAATCTATGAGTCAATTAACGCATGACTTAGAAGCAGCAATGCGTCCCAAAAAGAAGGGCAAACGATGAAAACTAAAAACCTTGACAACATTCCACTAGGAACATGTGTATGTTCATCATGTGGTATACGTAAATCAAACATTGAATATTCTTTTTATGGAACTAGATTCACAAAAGATGGTTATCGTCTTCGCAGTAACACAATTTGTGATAGTTGTAGTTCTCTTAAATCTAAGGAACTTACTGCTATTAAAAAAACGCTAAAGAGTCATCCACGCCCTGCATATGGAGAACCATGTGCAATATGCACCAAACCAGTATATAAGAACAAAAAAGTTGTACCTGATGGTGTGGATGGTACGTGGGGATGGCAATGTGACCATGATCATGATACTCAAGAGTTTCGTGGATGGTTATGTAAGAAGTGCAATACGGGTATGGGAGCACTGGGTGATGATCTTGAGTCATTGCTCCGTGCGGTCCAGTATCTTGCCAAGCAAGATAACATGGAGATATACACCGTATGGAATGGTGGTAAAGACCGTATCACATGTAAGGTTGATCTCACACGCGGAAACTGAATACATACTACTATGAATTGCGCTTGACAATTCAGACGAAATGATTTACACTCTATCCGTTACACCCTTTCCACCATGACTACTACAATTATTGACCGAAACGTCTATTATATTGATGAGTATGCGTATAAGACCGCATTTGAGTGCGATCATGAAGAAGAAGGATGGTACGTTGAACTATCTTTCAGCGATGGTGGTTATGATGTGTACGGACCATATTATTCTAAAGAGGAAGCAACCAATGTTTTTTGACTCTACCTATGACCTATTTGATAAAAAAGCAGAAGAAGAGGCACATCGCTGTGCATTGGAACTAGAACGGTATGCTGCCGAACTAGAAATTACTGTTGACTATTTTATTGAGGAATTTGACATTGATGAATTCACGATTTGATCTAACATCTCAGGAACTGTCTATACTGATCACATCGATGCAGTGTATGACGAAACATGAAGAGGTACATTCAGGTCCACCTAATATGGTGTCCCGCCTCTATAATAAATTAACTTCACGCCATGAGTTTCTTCTCAAACTACACCATGACTACATCCACGACATTTGACCAGGATATGGTGTTTGCTCCTCTGCCTATGAGGAGACCAGCAGCACCAACACTACGATCAGTACGTGATTCATCGCATACATGGAAACTGACACTGCATATGCAAGACGGTACAAAACTTGTACGCTTTGCATCAACAAAGAAACATGCACTTGCAGTAGGACAAACCATTCACAATGGTAAAGACCGTCCTACCAAGATGTTCCACATTGAAAAGGTATAGACCCTATGTCACAACAAATCTGGAGTCCACAGAAAGAGATTAAACTCTTAAAGAAAGCACTGAAGCAGGATTATCTGTATAGTGATGAAGAATTACGTAAGATGAAAGTACGCTTACGTGATATGTACATTGTCAACAAACAAATGAAGAGAGGACCAGGTTTTGGCAGAGCATCCTGAAATTGCAGAGTACGATTGGATTGATGATTGTTTCCGAGTATGGGAGACCAGATACGGATGTTGGCAATCAGAGACCAAGGAAGGCAGACGTATGCTCACTGGTCTGCATAGGGAGAATGTCATTCTCATGACACGATGGCATCTCAAATGTGAACAGGAGGGTTGGCCAGAAGGATCAGTCCGAGTATGTAACATTTCACCAGGAGTCAAGTTATGAGTACGAAGAGTCGTATCACTGAGAAGGGTGATATGTGGGAGTGGGAACACTCTCCTGAAACTGAAGAAGCATTGAAGCAGTTGCATGATCAGATAGATCGTGCTAAGATGAAGACCGAGGACGATACAAAGGGATACGATACGTATTCCAAATAAAACGCTCTCTAACACCTCTACAATCCCCTACAACACGCCTTACCCCCACATTATGTACGAAGACCTCACTATGGAACTAATGAATGATTTTAATGCTGATGGAGATTACTGGGAAGAGGTAGCATTGCCATGGGATGACTATGACGATTACCTTCCTACTGACGGAATAAATAACCCGTCTTATCTTAATGACTATGAAATCACGAAAGATAGAGATGTATCCATTGAATAATGAACATGCTAGCGTCATCAGGAATTTGCTCCACAATGAACGACTCAAGTATCAGGCAGTTGACGGAGTATCCAGATGTGACGGACACTACTACAACATCATTACCGATGCCATTGAACGAATGGAACATCCTGAGCGATATTACCCAACTTAAATTGAATGAGAGAGTATTGCATCAAGGGAAACCAGGTGTCGTTACATTCATTGATACATTATATGCAGTCGTCACTCTTGATGGTATGCAGTATGGTGTCCTCGTTTATCCTGCAAATGTATCACGTGTTAGAATTAAATCCATATCTTCGTGAGTTAGATGATTATCTACCTAAGTTTCTATCAGGTGAATTATCTGTAGAAGATCAGGTAGTATTCATTCAGACAGTCATTGATCTTGATCTACAGGATCGATATTCATTACATCAAGAGTGTAAATACTTTATACTCGAAGGTTTCTGTTACGAGGTATTTCTAGGCAATGACTAACAATCAAGTTCCAGCAGCATATTACACCACTGTATCGAATGGATTTATTCAACTCCGTTCATCACAACGTAGTGGTGTCATTCAAACATTTGGTACTAATATCCTTACAGCAATTGTACAAGGAGATCAAATCGTTGCTACGTCCAATACAGGTGTTACATACATCTATCAAATTGTAAACAACTACGCTACACTTAAAAAAACATTCTGGAGATGAATTTATTATGCAATCAAAATTTGCTATGCCTTCCCCACCCAAACCAAAGAAGGAACTGACTAATGTATGTGATTTGAAAGCAAGGTTTCCTACGTATGAAAGGGATCGAGATCGACATCTGATTAGTATTATTAAGGAATGTCTTGATTGGAGAATTGCTCATGGTAGAGAAGATGATGGTTCCAACTTCTGTGTAAGAGATTCTGTAATTTACAAGTATCTGCCTTATATCAAAACACAAAGAGATATGGCAGGTGTGAAAAAGAATATTTGTAATAAGTTTAGTACTCGCAAAGATCATCCTGACTTTCATCATTATTATCAGTATAAGGAACTAAGTACAATCTTTAAAGATCAAATTAGTTTCAATCCATTGGAAGGTATCGTGTATGATGAGTATGATACTGAGGAACAACAGGAGTTATGTTTTACACCTTCACCTGGATCTACTATTGTAGAAACTAATGATACTACAGGTGACTTTATAATTGAGTTTGGTACACGTCATGTATTCAAGGCACCAATCATGAGTGAGTCACATTACTTTGAATGTGTAAAAGTGTTTAATGAAATGTGTAGATCTTATATTTGATATGAAATACGTAGTACTGTTTAAGAGACAAGATCGAATACCTAATATGGATCAATGGTTTGATACTGAAGAGGATGCGGAAAAGAGAAGAGAAGAACTACAAGAGATGTTCAATTGGTTGTATGAAAGGAATGATAAGGTGGAAGGAAATTGTATTGTATGGGTGGAAGAGAAGAAGTGAACTAAAAATGTTAAGGTTTTGTTAATTTGTTTTAATATCAAATTAAATATACTTTGTTTTTCCACAATCCTGTGGAAAACTTTGTAATATCTGTGGAAAACCTCTGAGGAACTGTTGGCTTAGCACGTCAGCACACATCTGTCAAGTTTCCACAGACACTGCAATAACTGGCACATATCAGTATTTCTGATGGTTTCCGAGGTTTTCCACAGGAATCTCAAAAACTGTGGAAAACTGTAGAAATGTGAGAATCCTGACAGAAACTGCACAGCTTGACAGATACCTCTAAGGTGTGTATAATAACCTGGTCAAGGTTGATAGATATAATATAGAGTTAGCTTAGAGAACAGTGTACTACATTGTTAAAGTATTAGATAATGACTTATATGTGTGGGTGCCGAAGAAACAAGGATTCTACCAAGAAGTAGTCATGCCATACCATTCAGAGGAATTGGTGAAAAGTGTATGGAATCGATTAACTCTGAGATATAATAAGAAATTCATAGGAATTGTAGATTCTGAGAGTTTAGAGAAACTTAAAGAAAAATGTAATAACTGGGTAAAAAGACCAGATAATTACAATGTTATCAGAGGTGCCAATTATAATATCAAAGGTGAGATAAGAGGTGCTAATTACAATGATGGACCACATACGAATGTGGGTAATGTAGGGTGGATGAAGCATCGGAAGAAATACTACAACAGATTCTGGAAGTTTCCTGAGGTATTGGACAGTTAGGACACTGGTCCATAGGGGTTGACAGGAGGGGAAATCTGATGTATATTAGGTGAGTCGTTAACCACACAACACATTATGAACATTGAATTTTCTACATCTTCCATGCTGCAATCCCCAGTGATTGTTGATACTGACGCTGGAACTGCAACACTGACGTATAAGAATTCAGGTAAGGATTACACCTACAATTGTGATAACAACTTCGTGCAAGATTTGCAGGAAACTATTACTAACGAAAAAAGTGTTGGAAAGTTTATCTTAGCAGCACGAGCAGATCGTCGTCTCACTGAAGTGGTCAGTGTCTGAAGTGGCATAGGAGGGGTTACCTGAGGGGTTCCCTTCCTGTATATTAGATGAGTTCCACCAATTCTGTTCAATTATGGGCACACGTTCTCGCATCGGTCTCGTTCTAGACACTGATCACATTGTTTCAGTATACTGTCATTATGATGGATATATTCAACACAATGGAAGGAAACTAGTTGAGTTGTTTAACACTCAAGATTTGGTGGAAGATCTTATCAATGGAGGAGATATGTCCTGCCTTGATACAATCCACACGTGGGAGTCAGCACCACTTAAGCAGACAATCATCCGAGAGGATGGCACTCAGTGTGTTGATTATCCACGTGATAGTGATGGAAACTGGATCTATTCTCCAGTGAAAAGTGAGTCATCCCCTCAGTATTATTCTGAGAGGGGTGAAGATGCACCCCCCCAATTTACATCTTTCGATGAGTTTATCTCAGGAAAGAATGGAGAAGAATGGTGTTATCTTTACACCCCTAATCAGGGATGGCAATGTTGGAAACTTGGGTGGGGTGAAACTAACACTCAAGAGTATAATTTAACTACCGAGGAATGCTTATTGGTTTGTGAATGATTGTTTGTTTATAGTTTCATGTTTAAAATATAATTAACTTACCCTGCTGGAGTGATGACCAGTAGGGTATTTTTATGTCTTATGCCCCTCCCTCTTGCCGCCCACGTAGCATAGAGACAGCAGGTCTCAAAATCAAGAGGCAGTGTGCCAGTTTGCAAAGTGGTTTTTAGGGGTAGACAGATCGGTTCAGTGCTGATAAATTGTATTCAAGTCAAACCACACCAGACCATGACCGAACGCAACATCGTCTCAATGTTCCTACAGGCAACGCCAGTTGACATTCAAGAGGGTACAGTTTGGTATAACAACGCACATTCAGTTTGTGTTAAATTGGCACAATCTTACAATCTTCCACTATCAACTGTGGTCGGTGTTGTGAGTGCATTGTCCCCCAATAATAGGTGGGAACGTAACATTCTCGACAGTGAGCAACTGATCAGAGCATATGTTTGTGAGTACGATTATCCTAAGGTTTGTACCTTCACAACTAACAAAGATAAGGCAATCACTATGTTAGAGTGTGAGATTGGGTCTAGTGATAACATCTGCAAGATTCTTAAGGGTAACAAAACCACTGCATTCTTTCGTGGGATATTCACCAATGGAGAATGTGATGAATTGACTGTTGATGGACATGCCTTCAACATCTGGCGTGGGATGTATACTTCATTGAATGAAGTTCCTACTATTAATAACAAACTCTACAAGACAGTGAGTGATGCTTACAAGGATGCTGCTGAAACTATTAACAACTTAGAGGGTACTAAGTATTCACCAGCACAGATTCAAGCGATCACATGGGTTGCACATCGTCGCATTAATGGCGTCACTAAGTGATAGAATATATCATGGTGATTATCTGTGTTCAATTAATCTATTGGGCACTGATTCACTTCCTAGCACTATTCAAACACCATCACTAACTAACACTCAATGAACATTAAAATGATTAACAACGACAACCTTGAAATGTTAACAGCACGGGAACAATTAATGGAGGACATTGATTGTATTATAACATCACAATATATGGATGATAAAATTGATGAAGATGATTTTGAAGATTTAATTCGTGTCCTATGTGATGCCGTTGTGAAGAACTTCCCCTCTAACTAACACAAACTCAACTCACACTAACTAACACTTTTTTCAAATGATGACTATCAATCAAATCGATCAACTCAAGAATGCTTATGCAGAGATGATTGTGGAGGGAATGGATATGAACTCTCTGATTACATTTGCTGTTGAAAGTATTGAACAGAATATCAAAGATTATGATATGGAAGATCTAAAAGAAGAGATTATCGATTGCTATGGTGAAGAAACTTGGACTGATATGAATTCATAAGTAACCCTTACTCAACTCACACTAACTAATACTGAAAACGGTATCAACCGATACAGAACGGTCTGCCGATCCATGCCATAATGAACTCAGTTCAAAAGAAACACATGTACGAAATCACTTGCCCTGCCCTTGGTGAAACCGAGATGCTCACTGATCTCGACCGTGCAATGGATGTATGCTTCTCCATGCACGATGAGTCAGGATCCTATGCGTTCATTCGCGACCACCTAGGCGAGATTGTCGGTGAGTACGGCAACGTCATGGAGGCAATCGATGCTTGCCTAATCTGAAGAGATTGTTAAGAGGGTCACACTGACCCTCAAAATGCTCTATACTAAGCACATGAACAAAACATCATTCTTTCTCACTTCCAAAGATCCTTCCCCTAAGATGCTGACCGTCATGGAGAAGATCCAACGTCAGATGCAAGCAGAGCACGAGTACAGGCAGGCAGTCCGTGCTGGTCGCATCCAACCCGACCACTCCAGCAACTGGAACATCAGCGACCGCCACTAGGCGTCTGACCCTGTAGAATAATCACATGAGAAACGAAACCATGAACGAACCAAAATGCATCGCCGTCATCGGTGGCATTGATTACGAGGGGGCAGAATTCAGCTCTCTTCGTCTCTTTGACTGCCAATCAACGGCAGATGCCTACAAGGAAGAAATCAAAGATGATTTTGATTACGTGCTGATTAAGGTCCTGCCCATCTCACAATACAGCATGATGATGGGAGGGACAATCGGATGAGTGGCACAAGGGCAGAGATGCCCTTTTTATTTTGTCTTCCATTTTGAAAATGGGCTCTACCTCCATTCTAGAGCCTAGGGGGACTAGAACCCGGTCTAGGTGTGCCACTTCTACAACTGGTTTTTTACCCTTGGCCGCGGCGTCTGATCGACTAGGATAAGCACAAGCAAATCAACCACAATGAAAACGCTTCTCATCTCTCTTGTTGCTCTCACTGTCGGCTACGCCTATGGTCAGTATGTACTGGATGGCATCAACGCTGGCACCGAACTCATCCAAGAGCAACGCCAGCAATCCTGATTCTCTTAACATTTCAGGGGTTGCATTCTGACCCCTACCGACTATACTAAGCAAGTCAACCAAACACGACACCATGCGAGTCACTGACGCCTATCTAATGGAACTTCAGATCGAAGATCTTATGTACGATCTAGACCAGGTTGATCTCACTGAGATTGAAACCGAACTGACAGAACTGGATTCTGCCATCGCTGACGCCATCGCTACTAACTGAAACCATGACTAAGAAAGAAACTTTCCAAGCAGCACGCAACGTGATCACATCCAAGAATGGAGACGTGACACGTAAAGCATTGCAGACCACTGCAATCCGTAAGGGTCGCACAGCAGAGCAAGCAAGCAAGGCGAGCACAATGCGACTCGCGTTCTGGGCATCAGGAGCACCAACAGCAATCTAGAATTGCTTAAGGTTTGGGGTCGCCATTTGACCCCTCCATCCTGTAGAATAATCAAGTCACAAACAACCAAGATCATGACAACCGACATCCGCCACTTCAGCACTGAAACCTACAACGGTTGGGCAAACTACGAAACGTGGAACGCTGCTCTGTGGATCGGCAATGATGAGTTTCTCTACAACACTGCCAAGGCATGTGTGAGATTCGCTGAGGGTGAGACCCCTTGGGAGAAGTTCGTCCGTTGCATGACTGCCGGACAGATCGGACGCTTCATTGGTGAGACCGGCGATGGTGTTCGCTGGGATAATTCCGCAATCAATGCCTCCGAGATGAATGCCTGCCTAGCAGAGATCTTCAACGAAGACGACTGATTCTCTTAAGGTTTGGGGTCACCATACGACCCCTCCATCCTGTAGAATTCAAGAGTCAAACAAACACGACACCATGACTAACATCAACCTCTCCACTGCTAATTGTATTCAACGTATCACCGGCAATGTGAGATTTTATGTTTCACGCCCTTCATCTGCACTTAGTGGAATTGAGTTCTATCCACTTAGTGGCGTTGCCTATTGTGATTGGAAATCTGGTTCAGAATCCATGCATAATTGTAAGAAACGCCACATGCTGTTAGCATTAGTCCCATTCGTAAGTTTGGGTCGTCTCGCTAACAAGATTAAGACCAGCACTAAGTAACACATAGTGAGGGGCACTAAGTAACACTCACTGTGCCCCTGCTATGTTATACAACATGCGAACACTAAGTAACACAAACTCCACATCACTAAGTAACACATAGTGACCGGCACTAAGTAATACATAGTGACCGCCACTAAGTAACACTTAGCGCCGACACTAAGTAAAAACCAGTAATGGCGATTAGCGCCCTTATATGTTACCGGCCGCTACGTTTAAAATGCATGGGTCCCTCCTAACCTACAAAGGTCCCCAAGCGACTTCTATATATCAAATAATCCCAAAAATTTTCTGAGGTAAAAAACCCTCAAAGGGGTGATATATAAAGTGGTATGCTACTTAAAGGTATGGATGATTTGGACTACGAGGATTATTTAAAGTTTATTTACGATGAGGACAAACCGATGACCGGACCAAAGATCGAGTATGAATCAAAGATTGATAAGTTCATCTTAGATTCGCCAGAGGGCGAGCGGTATTATTTCCGTGACTATGAGGGTGCCGAGGACTTTTGGATGTTAAACTTCAAGGAGGATGTAAATTTGGATGCCTAATTATAAGGAAGTTGTCGAGAGTGTCGGCACGGGGTCCTCACAAATTGATATCAAGTATGAGGTAGGTAATGCAGTAAATCTCAGTTATCCTGTGGTAGCAGGTACAGGGCAAGGAAAATATTTTTCATTACCTGTAGGAACGTATCGTCAGACATGGAAAGTACCGAATGCGGTTACGACGGATCCGTGTGACTCATCAGGTGCAAGTTGGTATGTATCGGGGTATAGTACTGAGACAGATCGTATTGTGTATGTGGGAGAGGATCTGAGTGAGAAGTTAGTGAATAATTATACAGGGTGTTGTTTTGATGGGGATGGCAATCAATATAGTGAACCATCATTAAATCAGGCAAGGACGACTGATATTGTATTGGAGGGTGTCCAGTATGATGTATATGGTAAGATGAACACAGCATCTGGTATTGAGTATAAGAATGGTTGTACAACCGTTAGTATGGCATCTACCAGAGCAAGTGAGACATTTACCGTAACATTCAATAGCATGGTTCCAAATATTGGGAGTAGTGCTCCATATCTGGACGATGATGTCACAGTCACATTATTGCGAAGCGATGGGAACAGTGTGACTGCCACGTCGAGCAGTGGAACTGTGAGTATAAGTGCGGTAGCACCACAGACGGTAACAATTAAGTTCGGGGGAGAGTTCGGAAAAAAACTCTTTCCAGAGGAAACCTGGGAGTATTACTATGAAAAAAATTCGGAATACATACCAGATAGTAATCATTTAAATTTTGAGATGGATCTACCGGAGAGAGGAGAAGATCCAAATAACTTTATCGAACCTTATCGAATTGATAAGGACAATAATGGAGGATCAATTGATTTAAGTGATGAAGTACCGACCGGAGTATCATTATTAAAATATGAAGGAGATATTACCGAACGTACTGCCGGGACGAGTGATGATCAAACCAGAGAGGGTCATCGTGATATGGTATTCAATTTTACAGTGACGAGTAGTATTGCAGGAGTATCAACACTTACCTGGGCAATTGGAGCGACACTACCTACAGGATCGTATGTATTGAAGGGTGGAAGTACTTATCATGTGGATGTAGGTGGAACAGTCAGTGGAGGCACTCCAGGCACGCCTGGGAACCCTACAGCAGTACCTCCGGTGCCATCTACACCTGGTACACCAGCAGACACTGGACCGAGTGGTACAGGCATCTTTGTAGACGAGAGTGGCATTACCTATCGTTATATTCCACCAGAAGGATTACTCACAAGTATTGGTGCCGGAACATGGAGTACTACACTATATGTGATGAATGATTATTTGGTAGGGCAGGCACGATTCCAAGAGATCCTGAATGCATCTGAAGCAAGGAGAGTAAAGTAATGCCAATACCCGTAGTTTATACACCAATACAACCAAGTTCATCAGTAGTAATGAAACCAGTGGTATGGTTACCTAATGTATGGCAAGGTGTGATGTGTCCAGGTACGCCACCTATTCCTGAGATATGGAGTATTACTGTAACTAATTTCAAACCCCTGATTGCACCTGCACCATATAATGGTGATCCTGGTATTACTTTATCATTAACACCAGGAAATGCTACATCTCTTGGTTCTGGTATTATTACGACAGGACCATTAACAGGACCAGTCACTGCAACATTAAATGCTGCTGGTACATATACTGACTATTTGTTTCCGAATAAGCAATATAAGTATCGTAGGGATGTTCTGAGTCCTACACATGTTCCAACACCTGTTGTATCGCCTTCTGGGTACGTTGCACAGTACGGTACATTGAACCAAGGGTCTGCTCTTCAGAGAGGTTCATTCTTAAATCCGATTGGTGGTTTGCCTATTGCAGGTACTCCTGCTCTTGGACTGATTAATGAGATTGGCACAACGGATCATATGCAAGAATATAATCCTGATCCCAATTACATGGTAATTGCAGAATATACATTAGTCATTACAAGTAGTTGTGGTGTTGGTGCCGGTACGTTTACAATTCGACAAATTGTGTATGATGACAAGGATATTTCATCACAAAGGTTTGTAACTGCGGTAAATAGTCAGACAGGTCGTAATCCTATTAATCC
>Ga0208305_10001260_pt1 | contig 12153 bp, 10 predicted proteins | sample ColrivemetaGS741_FD_187605 | JGI IMG/M metagenome (GOLD analysis project Ga0208305, IMG submission 187605) | Estuarine microbial communities from the Columbia River estuary - Flood tide ETM metaG S.741 (SPAdes) (version 2) | ecosystem: Environmental > Aquatic > Marine > Intertidal zone >... | reverse complement strand
CGAACGTCCCTATTTGAAGGATATTGAAAAGCTCATCAAACAACAAGTGCCTCGTATGGGAGAACATCCTTATATGGAAGGCGCAGATGTGGTTGATGGTTCGCTTGATAAAAAACCTCAAGGTAGGAACAACAACCGAAATCGCCCCAATAACAAAAACCGAAATAACAATCGAAATAGGAATCGGAATTGACGATTTCTTAACTTTTAAGCTTTACAATAACAACTCCAAATAAGCGATTCGGAATACTATTTTTTTTTAAAAAAAACATACCACACCCAAAAAGTGGGATAAGCTTCCCAAGAGAACAAACACATGAAAGATTGCGTGGTTGTATTTGACTTTTTTTGTAGAATACATTAGGGCTCCAACGGTATAAAAAACACCGCCCAAAAAAAGAAGCTGTACCCCTTGATAGGGAAACTTTTCTATCAAAGGATTGATTACAAAAAGAATCTGCCATCCCATAAAAACATACATAAGGGTAGATAATTTATCAAACCTCCCCGTAAAAAATAACTTCAAGATAATTCCTAAAAGAGCAAAGGTCCATGTAAATCCAAAAACAGTCCATCCCAAAGTTCCTTCTAAAACAATAAGTGTAAAGGGAGTATAGGTTCCTGCAATTAAAACATAGATAGCTGAATGGTCAAGGATATTCAATTTTCTTCTCAATTTGGGTTCTTTAGCAGAATGATAAAATGTAGATGCTGCATACAGTATAATCATACTTATTCCATAAATAATCAAACTCGCTGGCTTCCAAAAACCACCGTAATCAAAGGATTTAAGAATAAGAAAAGGTAGGGCGATTCCACTCAATACCAAACCTAAGGCATGGGTCATGACATTTAATCGTTCTTCTTTTTCAGAATAGCGGTGATTCATATCCTCGCTCATTTTTAAAAAAATTAAATGCGCGTTTATCGTTTTTTCAAATCCTCATAATACAATGCAAGCGTTGAATTATGCCAAGGAATTACCGCAAAAACACCTACAATCAAACACAACAACCCCAAAAGATACCATGGAATAAAACGCAAATTGAGCTCCAATAACTCCATCTTATTCCCATCAGTGAGCTTCCAACTTTGTTCTAAAGCGGACTGAAAAGAAATCTCTGGATCATCAGCAATAATATAATAGGTCATGGATAAACCTAAAGCTACAATTATCCCAGGCACTATTAATAAAACCAAACCAATAAGGGTAAGCATTGTAATAATACCGTAGCAAAGCAATACGGTTACTAAGGGTTTAAACCCTTCAAACAAGAGCTCAAAACGTGTTTCTCCTCCCCTAACCAAATTCAAAAAGAAAAAACACAGGCCCAATTGTAGTGGTCCTGCCAACAAAAAACTAATCATTTCCCCATAGCTATTAAGCTCTGCAGGAAGGGCAACAGCCAGGCCATAGACCAAACAAACTCCAATAGCCAGCAGCCAATGGGGTTCTAACAGGGCCCTTCCCTTTCGCATTAGTTGTAGTAGATCCATAATTGACTTTACATTTAGGGTTATTAGATCATCTATTCGTTACGAATTGACGATTTTTTCTTGTTGATTGATTGACTCTTGGTGAATCGCTTTAAATACACGTAAAATAAATTCTTCAGATAAATTTCGTTCTTGACCTTCTAAAATCATTTTACCTAAAATCTCATTCCAACGTTTGTTTTGCAATACAGCAACATTGTTACTCTTTTTTAGAGTTCCAATTTCAATAGCTGTTTTCATACGCTTGCCCAAGATATCTAAAAGGTTTTGATCTACCACATCAATCTGCGCTCTCAAATTATTCAAAGCATGATGGTAGGCTTCCTCATCGGTTGTTTTCTTTCGTACTTTTAAGTCTTTCATTATTTCAACCAAGCGTTTAGGTGTGACTTGCTGTGCTGCATCACTCCATGCGTTATCTGGATCAATGTGAGTTTCAATCATCAAACCGTCAAAGTTTAAATCCAATGCCGTTTGAGAAATATCAAAAATCAAGTCTCTTTTTCCACCAATGTGTGAAGGATCACAAATCATCGGTAAATCCGGAAATTTATTTTTTACCTCAATCGCGATCTGCCATTCTGGAATGTTACGGTATTTTGTTTTCTCATAGGTTGAAAACCCACGATGGATTAAACCTAATTTTTTAATGTTTGCTGTATATAAACGTTCAACACCTCCTAGCCATAGAGCCAAATCAGGATTTACTGGATTTTTAACCAAAACAATCTTATCCGTTCCCTCCAAGGCATCTGCAATTTCTTGCATGATAAAAGGACTAACGGTTGAGCGTGCACCAATCCAAAGAATATCAACATCATTGTCTAAAGCCAATTTCACATGGTCTTTGTTTGCCACCTCAGTAGCGGTCAATAAACCGGTTTCTTCTTTTACTTTTTTCAACCAACCGAGCCCAATTGCTCCTACTCCTTCAAACATCCCAGGGCGGGTTCGTGGTTTCCAGATTCCAGCACGGTAAACCGTTACATCGGTATCCTTCAATTCGTGTGCAATTTTCAAGACTTGCTCTTCAGTTTCAGCGCTACAGGGCCCACCGATTACTAAGGGGTGATCTAAGCCAAAATCGGTTAGCCATTGGCTCATTTCTTTTTTGTTTTCCATGATTTAAATTATTGTTTGGTTATATTTTTTTCGTTTATCCCTGCCAAAATGGACTTAATGGCATTGGTGCTTTTCATTTGTTCAAAAAGTTGATTATAATCATCTGCACTTAGTAGACGTTCAAAGTCTTCCAAATTGGTTATATACTCTCTCAAAACCTCTAATATATTTTCTTTGTTCTGTTTAAAAATTGGCGTCCACATATCGGGTGAGCTTTTAGCCAATCGGACGGTAGAGGCAAATCCACTCCCTGCCATTTTAAAAATAGCCCGTTCATCTTTTTCTTTTTCTATTACCGTCTTCCCTAACATAAACGATGAAATGTGCGAAATATGTGAAACATATGCAATATGCTTATCGTGTGCCTCTGCATCCATTTCGTGTATTTTCATATTCATATTTCGAAACCACTGAACTGCCCATTCCAATAGATCGGGACGTGTTTTATGGGTTTCACACAAGATTTGTGCTTGCTCCACAAATAATTCTGAGAAAGCAGCAGAGGGACCAGAAAATTCTGTTCCTGCAATGGGGTGTGTTGCTAAAAACTGATTACGTTTGGGGTGTAATTCCACAAGTTTACAGATTGCAGCCTTAGTTGAACCCGCATCTAGCAATAAAGCATTATCATTTATCTGATCCAAAAGAGGAAGTACCACCGTAAGACATGCATCTACAGGAATCGCCAAGAGGATAACATCCATAGAAGCATAATCTTCCTCCTTAAGGGGGTAATCTATAATTCCCAAACTCAAAGCTTCTGCCATGTGCTTTGGATTGTTATCACGCCCATAAAGGCTTGCCGCTATATTAAATTTTTTTGCTGCTAAAGCAAAAGACCCTCCAATTAATCCTAAACCGATGATACCTATTCTCATGATTCAATTCGGTTTATAGCTTCTTCAATTGTGGTTTCTGGAACACACAAAGAAAAGCGAATGTATCCATCACCTTGACTTCCAAAAATGGTTCCTGGAGTAATAAAAATATGCTGCTTGTGTAAAATATTATCGATAAACGTTTCGGCGTCAACGGATCCTTTTGGTAACTTTGCCCAAACGAAGAGGCCTACACTTTCAGAATCAAATTCAGCCCCTAATTTTGTAGCTAGTTTTTCGACCAACTTTCGGCGTTTTCTGTAAATGGTATTGAGGCTTTCAAACCAGGACGCGTCAGCTTTTAAAGCCGCAATTGCCCCTTGTTGAATTCCAAAAAACATTCCAGAATCCATATTACTTTTTACTTTTAAAACAGCTTGTATAAGTGCTGCTTTTCCAGACAACATACCCACGCGCCAGCCAGCCATATTAAAGGATTTACTTAAAGAATTTAACTCAATAGCAACTTCCATCGCTCCGGGACGAGACAAAATACTCTGAGGTTTTTGGGTCAAAACGAAACTGTAAGGATTATCATTTACCAATAAAATTTTACGTGCTTTTGCCCAGGTAATTAATCGGTCAAAGGTTTCTAGTTGAGCTTCTGCACCTGTAGGCATGTGGGGGTAATTAATCCACATAATTTTTACACGAGAAGTATCCAGGGCTTCCAGGGCCTCAAAGTCAGGTTGCCAATGACTGGCAGCGGTTAAATTGTACAATATCGGTTCTGCCTCAACAAGTTTGGTTACCGAAGCATAGGTAGGATATCCGGGATTGGGAAATAACACCTGATCCCCTTTATTCAAAAAAGCCATTGAAATATGCATGATACCTTCTTTAGATCCCATTAAGGGAAGTACCTCTGTATTTGGATCTAAAGCAACCTGGTACTGGTTTTGGTAAAAATCAGTAATCGCAGAACGCAGTTCTGGAAGCCCTTGATAGCTTTGATACATGTTTGCTCTAGGATGAACCATCGCATCGGATAAGGCTTTAACCACCTCTGGATGTGGAGGCAAATCAGGGCTACCAATTCCCAAATTGATCACGGGATGTCCCTCCTGAACCATTTGGGCTACTTCGCGCAACTTGCGTGAAAAATAGTATTCCTGTACACTTGCTAAACGGTTTGCAGTTGCTATCATCTTATATGTTGGGCGTACTCACCTAAAATTTTAAATTGTGATGCCATTATGGTAATCAGTTTACGTGCTTTATCATAAAACTCAAATTCATCAAAAGTTACATCCACGAAAAAGGCATATTTACCGGGAGTTTCAATCACTGGTAATGATTGGATTTTGGTGAGGTTAAGCTGACAATCACTCATGACATTTAAAACCGCCGCTAAACTCCCTCTCTGGTGGTCCAAAGTGAATTTTATAGCCGCTTTATTGATGTTTTTTTGAGGAACCAAAGCCCCTTTTTTCTGGATAATCACAAAACGAGTGACATTATTTTTAATGGTCTGAATGGAGGGTGCTAAAATACTCAACCCATACAAAGCTGCAGCTTCCTTACTGGCAATTGCAGCTATTCCAGAAATGGTATTTTCGGATATGCGTCGGGCTTCATCGGCGGTATCTTCTGCTTCCACCAAACGAATATGTAGATAGTCTTTAAAAAACTCTTTACACTGCAATAAGGCCATAGGATGTGAATGCACTTCTTTAAGATCAGCAAAAGTTTGTCCCGGAAGAACCATCAAGTTATGATGAATACTGAGGGAATATTCACCCACGATCTGTAGGTTGTTTTGATCAATCAATGCATAGTTCGGAATAATAGATCCCGCAATAGAATTCTCAATTGCCATAACTGCCTGCTCAGCAGAATCATCCAAAAGTGCCTTAACGGTTGCGTCAAAAGTTTCACATTCAAGCAGTGAAAAATGCTCCCCATAGTAGCTTTGTGCTACCGCATGGTGGAAAGATCCCTTGACCCCTTGAATTGCTACGTTTGTATGTTCTTTCATTTGTTCCAAAAAAAAAGTCCCGATAAATCAGGACTTTTTTGTTTTTATATATCGTATTCTAAATACTACAAAGTCCTTCCTGCTTCCGTATAGAAGTAATAAAAGTTGTTGTAGTAAAAGAAATTTGTATTCATAATGATTTATAATCAATGCAAAAGTAGCATAGCTTTTGTCAAAAACAAATTTTTGGTAATTTTTTTTACTCATCACTATTAAATTTCAACGAAACAATTGAATTTTGAATTCATTTTTCGTTCACATATTAAAAGTATATTTAACTTTATTTTCAAATTAATCACGATTGATACTTCCCATAATTATTGTCCTTTGTACAGTTTTATTCATCCGTTTTATAGAGCAAAAAGAGCATCCTTGGCTAACTATCTTCTTTAATTGGATTCCTTCTATTTTATTGGCTTATTTGATTCCTGCGGGAATTTCTGCGGGGATTCAGAAAGACTTTTCAGGAGCAGATATTCATAACCTCAGCAAAGCACTTTTTATTCCCCTTGCTATTGTAGCCGTGATGAGTAGCTTGTCTCTTACCCAACTCAAATCAATTGGATGGAAACCCATCTTAGTTTTTCTTTCAGGATCGTTTTGGATTGCTGTTTTTCCCATTGGCTTGCTTCTCCTTTTCAGAAACAGTGCTTTTGTACAAGATTTTTTAATCACCCAAGAATTCTGGAAAGGTATCCCTCCGGTGGTGGGAAGTTGGATTGGAGGTAGTACCAGTCAGTTAGTACTAAAAGAACTTGTTGCCTGTTCTGAGGCGGTCTTTTTAACAATATTGGTTTTGGATAATATTTTAGTCAATATTTGGACCATCTTTATGTTCCAAAGCATCAAAAAAAGCAATTCCCTCAACCGACTCCTTTGCATTGATGGACTTTCCCCTCCCGACTCCATTCAAGCAGAAAACGAAAATAAAATAAACCCCTTACTTGCCTCGATTATTTTATTGGGAAGTGTGGGGATGGCTCATTTTTTCATTGCCTCTTTTGTAGTTAAAATTGTGGTTCTTTCTTTTGTTGGGATTGCGTTGAGCAACCTCATCAAAAACTGGAATTTTCAGTTTGTCCTCAAGCTTGGAGGAATATTAATCCTCATAGTTATGGCCGTATTGGGATTAAAATTAAAATTCAGTTTAATACAATTTGATGCTATTTTTATGGGCTTTTTGGTGGTCTGGCTACTCAGTCATTTTGTGGTTATGCTGGGTGTTGCCAAACTATTGAATGTTAATTCCGCTTGGGTTCCAATTGCGAGCATGGCCAATGTGGGAGGAATTGCCACAGCTCCCGCAGTTACAGCTGCATATGAAAAAAAATGGATGCCTCACGCCATCATTTTAGCAGTACTGAGTATGGCAACCGGAACGTTTTGGGGGTTGCTCACCATTTCACTTTTTCGAATTTTAGTACTTTAACAGACGATTTTAACAGATGAAGAATCAGCATTATTATTATCTCCTACTTCTCAATCTAGGGATGCTTTGTATTAGCACCTCTGGACCCTTGGGACGTTTTATTCCTCTGCCCCCTCCCCTAATTATCTGGTCTAGAGCCTTTGTTGCTTTTTTCGTTTTAGGAGCTTTCTGCTTATGGAAAAAAGAAGAAATCAAAAGTGAATTTATAAAGAATAGAACTACCCTAATATTAAGCGGATCCCTACTCACCCTACATTGGGTCACTTATTTTTTTGCATTACAGTGGAGTGGTGTTGCCGTAGGGATGTTGTCCATGTTTACTTTTCCTATTATCACCGTTTTCCTTGAGCCCCTGTTCTTTAAAACAAAACTACACCCGATTCATCTACTTTTTGGTGTACTTATTTTAGTTGGAATCTATCTACTTGTCCCTGCTTTTGATTTTGAAACCGAACAAACCAAAGGGCTCTTTATGGGTTTATTCTCTGCTTTGGCCTATGCTCTTAGAAACTTAATCATTAAAAAAAGAATCAAAAAAATCAATGGATCATTGCTTATGTTTTATCAAATGGGCATTACCATTCTCCTCCTTTTTCCTGTGGTATTGGTTTATCCCTTGGATACTTATGTCGCCCAATTCCCTTATTTATTGTTTTTGGGTCTTGTGACCACCGCTGTTGGACACACTTTATTCTTAAACAGTTTGACCTATTTTACGGTAGCTACCGCTAGTATCATGAACAGTATTCAACCCATGTTTGGAATTCTCCTTGCTTTTTTCTTTTTAAACGAAATCCCTCCAGCAAGCAGTCTTATAGGGGGAGGAATCATTTTAATAACTGTTGTTATAGAAAGTTTACGATCCCGTAAGGTTTAAAAAAACAAACCCCTTATCTTTAAATAAAAAAAACAGATGTCGCTTCTTCTACAAAATGTTTCCAAAAGCTACGGTACCGTTAAAGCATTGAAAGGACTTTCTGTTGAATTAAAAAGAGGAGAAGTAGTTGGTTTATTAGGACCTAATGGCGCAGGGAAATCTTCCCTGATGAAAATACTAACAGGCTATTATAAAGAATGGGAAGGGCAAATTTCATACAATGGCTTGGACTTAAAAACCGACTTGCAAAGTATCCAAAAACAAGTGGGCTATTTACCCGAGAACAACCCTCTCTACAATGAAATGTATGTGGTAGAATATTTGAAATATGTGGGTAGTCTCTACAAACTTAAAAATCCTCCCTATAAAGAAATTCTAGATAAAACTGGGCTATTAGACCATCAAGGGCATAAAATTCAAACGTTATCCAAAGGATATCGCCAAAGAGTGGGTCTGGCTGGTGCTCTTGTTCACGATCCGCAATTACTCATTTTGGACGAACCCACTACTGGTTTGGATCCCAATCAATTGGTTTCTATACGTAAGTTAATTCGCGCGTTAGGGAAAGATAAAACCGTCTTACTTTCAACCCATATTTTACAGGAAGTAGATGCACTTTGTGACCGGGTAATCATTATCAATAAAGGAGAAATTGTTTTGGATCAAGCTCTAGAAAAATTGCGAAACAAACAAGAACAGATTATTGAAGTAAGCTTTGATTACCGTATTGAAATTGTTGCTTTAGAAAAACTCCCCAATGTACAAAAGGTGGTAAACACCCATGATTTTGATTATGAATTAACCCTCAGTGGAACTAAGGATATGCGCCCTGCCGTTTTTGATTTTGCTCATGATAATGGCTTGAAAATTTTAAACCTCCAATTAAAAAACGAAAGCTTAGAGCAGCTTTTTAAGAAATTAACAGTTTAAAATACCCCCTCCGCAATTTTCTTTATGTTATCCGATTTCCCCATAGAGTAATAATGTAAGAACGGGACATCAGCGGACATCAATTCTTTACTTTGTTGTACACACCATTCAACCCCTACTTGGCGTACCGCTTTATTATTATTACACTTTATCACTTCTTTAATCAAGGCTTCCGGTAAGTCCACATGAAAGCGGTGGGGAATCATATTGAGCTGTTTAAGGGTAGAAAGAGGTTTCAATCCCGGAATAATCGGAACCGTAATACCTTCTTCTCGAGCTTTGGCCACAAAGTCAAAAAACTTTTGATTGTCAAAAAACATTTGGGTAACGATATAGTCCGCTCCGGCTTTAATTTTTTTCTTTAAAAAGTGTAGGTCACTTTCCAAGCTCGGTGCTTCCATATGTTTTTCTGGGTAGCCAGAAACACCAATACAAAAATCGGTTTTGTGCGAGTTAAGCAATTCCTCATCCAAGTAGGCTCCTTGATTCAAATCAGAAATCTGCTTAACTAATTCATTAGCATAGGAATGTCCTTCGGAATTGGGTGTAAAATAATTTTCAGTTTTTATGGCATCACCCCGTAAAGCAACCACATTATCAATTTCTAAAAAATCCAAATCAATTAAAAAATTCTCAGTATCCTCTTTAGAAAAACCGCCACAAAGAATATGAGGCACCGCATCGACATTATACTTCCCTTGAATCGCTGCACAAATACCAACTGTTCCAGGGCGTTTTCGAATTACTTTCAATTCAAGTAGTCCATTCCCACGGTCTTTATACACATGTTCCTCACGGTGATAGGTAACATCAATAAAAGGAGGTCTAAACTCCATTAATGAATCTATTGAATTAAATAAAGCGTTAATATTTTGTCCTTTCAAAGGCGGTAAAATCTCAAAAGTGAATTGCGTTTTCCCTTTGGCTCTAGCGATATGTTCCGTTACTTTCATCTAGTCTTATATTAAATTAGGATTAAGCCATTTTCGGGCTTCGTCCAATGAAATTTTTCTTCTCTGGCTGTAGGATACCAATTGATCTTCTTTAATTTTTCCCAGACCAAAATACTTGGCTTTTGGGTGTGCGAAGTAATATCCAGAAACAGCTGCTGCGGGCCACATGGCTAGACTTTCTGTAAGGGTTACTCCTATTTCTTCTTCTACCTTTAAAAGATCCCAAAGGGTCTTTTTCTCCAAGTGATCGGGGCAGGCAGGATACCCTGGGGCGGGGCGAATGCCTTTATAGGTTTCATTAATTAATTCTTCATTGCTCAGTTTTTCATCGGTGGCATAGCCCCAATACTCTTTTCGTACTTTCAAATGGAGGTATTCCGCGAAAGCTTCTGCCAGTCGATCTGCCAAAGCTTTAATCATGATGGAATTATAATCATCATTTTCCTCTTCAAAAGCCCTTGCTTTTTCTGCAGTTCCAAAGCCAGTACATACACAAAAAGCACCCATATAATCTTGTAATCCTGTTGTTTTTGGCGCAATAAAATCTGCTAAAGCAATATTGGGTTGGTCTTTCGTTTTCTTCAATTGTTGCCGCAGAGTGAGCCAAGTCGCTTGTACCTTTTCTCTGTCTTTATCGGTATAGACTTCAATATCATCTCCGATTGCATTAGCTGGAAAAATTCCAAAACGGGCTTTAGCCGTTAGCCATTTTTCTTTGACGAGTTGCGCTAGCATTTCTTTGGCATCAGCAAACAAACTTTGTGCTTGTTCCCCCACTACACTGTCGGATAAAATCTCAGGGTACTTCCCATGTAAGTCCCACGAACGAAAAAAGGGAGACCAATCAATAAACGAAATAAGCTCTTCTAAAGGAAAATCTGTAAGTGTAATGCCTCCTAACGTTTTAGGGGTAGTTGGCTTAAATTGATCCCAGTCTAGTTGTAAAAAATTCTGTTTTGCCTGTTGATAAGTCAAATACGTTTTAGAGGAAGTACGTTCTAAAAATTTCTCTTTAAATACTTCATATTCCTCTCTTATTTTTAAAATATAAGGTTCCTTTTTATCCTTTTGCAACAAATTACTAACAACTGCAACAGCCCTAGAGGCATCGTTTACGTGTATCACAGGTCCTTGGGAAACGGGAGCAATTTTTACTGCCGTATGGGCTTTTGAGGTGGTAGCACCCCCAATTAATACAGGGATTTTAATATTCTGACGATCCAATTCTTTTGCCAAATAAACCATCTCATCTAGGGAAGGTGTGATTAAACCTGAAAGACCAATAATATCTACTTGCTCTTCTACAGCGCGCTGAATGATCACCTCTGGTGGTACCATAACACCTAAATCTACTATCTCATAATTGTTGCACGCCAAGACCACACTCACTATATTTTTTCCAATATCGTGAACATCACCTTTTACTGTCGCCATCAATACTTTTCCAGCAAATTGTGCCCCTTCATTTTTTTCTGCTTCAATAAAAGGTTGCAAATAGGCTACTGCCTTTTTCATCACCCTAGCCGACTTTACCACTTGAGGTAAGAACATTTTTCCCGCACCAAAAAGATCCCCCACCACATTCATTCCATCCATTAATGGACCCTCAATTACTTCAATTGGGCGGCTGACTTCTTTTCTAGCCTCTTCAGTATCTTCTATAATAAAAGCATCAATTCCTTTTATCAAGGCATGCGTAATTCTACTTTTCAAGTCTTCTTTACGCCATGAATCGTCTTGTTTTTTACCTTCCTTTCTGACGGAAACTACATTTTCAGCATATTCCAAAAGGCGTTCGGTAGCGTCTTCCCTTCGGTCGAGCAAGACATCCTCTACATGTTCCATTAATTCTTTGGGCACCTCATCATAAACTTCCAACATTGAAGGATTTACGATCCCCATATTCATTCCATGTTGAATCGCATGGTATAAGAAAGAAGCGTGCATGGCTTCACGCACAGTATTGTTTCCTCTAAACGAAAAAGAAACATTACTCACTCCTCCACTTACACTGGCATGAGGTAAATTTTCACGTATCCATTTTGTAGAATTAAAAAAGTCAAGTGCATTTTTACGGTGCTCTTCCATTCCGGTAGCTACGGGAAAAATATTAGGGTCAAAAATAATATCCTCAGGCGCAAATTTTACTTTATCAACCAACACCTCATAAGAACGTTTACAGATTTCAATGCGTCGTTCCAAAGAATCCGCTTGACCATCTTCATCAAAAGCCATTACGATTACAGCAGCACCATATTTTTTTATGGTAGTGGCTTGGAAAATAAAGTTGGCTTCTCCTTCTTTTAAGCTAATGGAGTTAACCACACTTTTCCCTTGCACTACTTTTAGTCCTGCCTCAATGATTTCCCATTTAGAACTATCGATCATCACTGGAATTCTTGCAATATCGGGTTCGGCAGCCATCAAATTTAGGAATTTTGTCATGGCTTGCACCCCGTCAATCATTCCTTCGTCCATGTTTACATCGA
>Ga0208305_10001257_pt1 | contig 12161 bp, 11 predicted proteins | sample ColrivemetaGS741_FD_187605 | JGI IMG/M metagenome (GOLD analysis project Ga0208305, IMG submission 187605) | Estuarine microbial communities from the Columbia River estuary - Flood tide ETM metaG S.741 (SPAdes) (version 2) | ecosystem: Environmental > Aquatic > Marine > Intertidal zone >... | reverse complement strand
CACTAAAGACTCCCTAACATCGATTATTATCGACAATAAAAGCAAGTTAAAACTAGACCATTTAACATTTAAAATTGCAAACACAAAAGTTAAAAAAACATATAATATAAGTGGAAGTAATGATAAAAAAGAATGGTTTGGGCTAACTACCAATCAGTCGTTTTATGGATTGAATGAAGCGGAAAGAACGACCGTGGAACAAACCTTTTCATTCCCTTTAAATGATTATGCCTTTATAAAATTCGAATTTAGCAACAAGAAATCATTACCGCTTCAAATTCTAAATATTGGCTCGTATGAAAATCAGTTTTCAACGGTTGCTCAAGTTGAAATTACCGATTTCAAAATAAAAAACAGTACCAATAAAGAAAATAAAACGACACAATTAACCATTACTTTCGCCATTCCACAACATATTGAAAGTATGGCTTTTGATATTGAAAATGAGGTTTTTCTTCGTGAAGCAAAAATCTTGCTAAACAAAACAAGAACCATCAAAAAAAGAATAGAGAACTTTCAATATAATGTGTTTAATTTTGAGTTACACTCTGGCACACACAACACTTTTGATGTACCTTATCTTTTTGAAAAAGAGATTATAATTGAAATTGAAAATAACGACAATCCGCCATTAATTATCAAGCATCTAAAATTCTTTCAAAAACCACTTTATGTTATTTGCGATTTAAAGAGTAATGAAGTCTATGAAACTATAATAGATACAACATTGCAAAAACCAATATATGATTTGGTTAATTTTAAAACTACTTTTAATACAGACTTACCACAAGCGGTTATAACTAATTTCAGTAAAACAGATAATCAAAACAAATCTGTTTCAAGTGATAAATCGTTTTGGCAAACCAACGCCTTCATGTGGCTTTGTATTTTATTAGCAATACTAGTTATTAGTTATTTTGCCTTGGGCTTGTTAAAAGATTTAAAAAAATAATCTCTTAGCTTAAAAAAACATAATCAATAACATATTAAAATAAAAAAAACCTAACAAGTATAAAATCCTGTTAGGCTCCTTTTATTTATAATTCTCCAGAATAAAATTCAAATTTCCTGAAGTTGCGTGTTTAAAAATTCTATTTTGTTTCCCACTCCATTAGTGAGTCTTTATTCATTTTAACATAATCTGCATTTCCAGCAGCTTCAGAAGCAATCAACGATTTTTTAGCAGCAGCAATAGCTCCCTCTTTATCTCCAGCTTTAGCATAAATTAACGACTGTTGTCTTAATTGCCAAAATTGTACTTTTTCGCCAGCCATGGTTATAGCCTTATCAATCCAAGTCTTTGCTTGTTTAATATCTTTCCCTTCTTGTAAATAGTACACTGCCGCTGCATAATAATCATTACCGGTTGGTGTTCCATTCATAACATCGTTTATGTTAGTAAGCACAATATTATCTGTTGGCACATCAAAAGTAACACCTACATAAACATCTTCCCATAGCATCCCTAAAGTCGCATTATTGTTGCTTAAAGCATCAAAAGTCATTGTAAACGTTTCAATTTTCATTGGCATTTTATACACTGGAATATTCACTTTTGCAGCAACTTTAGTATCATCCCACTCTTTTGGTGTACCACCACCGTTGTGCTCAGTATAAAAATAAACATCCCAACTCTCTACTCCCGGTTTTGTAAAAATCGCATAAGTTCCTGCAGCAAGATTTTGACCATCAATGGTTACATCCGTACTAAAAGTAATCTTTGTACGTACATTAGCTCCAGTTCTCCAAATAGCGTTATAAGGAACTAAATCTCCAAAAATAGTACGCCCACGCATACTTGGTCTAGAATATTCAAGAGTTACATCTGATAAGCCTACCTTTTGCTCAATTTTAGAAGACGGACTAGGTTGCGGTGTTTGAATCTGGGCATTTACATTTAAAGCCAATGCAAACACTAAAACAAGTAATAATAATTTTTTCATAACGGTTATATTTAATATTTAGTTTTAATTAGCCATAAATTTAAGCATCAAAAATCCTTTAATTGTTAACAAAATCTTAAATTTCAACAACGAGCATTTATGGCAGAATTGTTTGAGTGCCTGGCTGCAGACTGGTGGCTTAAAGGTCGGGGTTTCGGTAGTTACGCTATTACTGCTTCCCTCTTTACAGGTAATTTTATATCTATGACTTTATTTTTGGCTCCCATTATTGGTGCAAAACAGCAGTTTTTATCCTTAAACATGTAAAAGATATTAAACTAGTATTTTAAGCTATTGTTTTTGCACTACTTTAGCCGATAATTAAAATCCCTAAAATTACGCGTTTTTAATAATATGAATACCAAGATAGCAACCATTATATTATTATTCACCACTTCTATATTAATATCACAAACCAGATATCTAGACCCCGTTTTCGAAAGTGTTTCTAGTAAAACTTATAATTATTCAATAAAAGGAAAAGACACTTTAAAACTGGATTTATACGAACCCAAAAACGATTCACTGCATAAAAGACCTTTGTTTGTTATTGTTCATGGTGGCGGATTTAATTCTGGTGAAAGAAATAGCAGATCCTTGATTTCTTTAGCTGAAAATATTGCCAAAAAAGGATTTGTTGTGGCATCCGTAGATTACCGATTACTTGGTAAAAACAAATCATTTAATTGTAGTACGCCTGTAAATAAAAAATTAAAAGTTTATTCTAATGGCGCTTACGATTTACTGAGTGCTTTACAATATTTAATTAAATATAAATCTAGTTTTGAAATAGACGACTCTAAAATTGTTTTGGCAGGAATTAGCGCCGGTGCAGAATCGGTTTTAAACTTTACTTATAACCGAGAATTAGTCATAAAAAACTCAAAGCGCTACGGATATATTAAACCGGCTGCGGTAATATCAGTATCAGGAGCTTTATTAAATGCCGATTTAATTTCTAAAAGAAATGCTGTTCCAGGCGTTTTTTATCATGGTGTGGACGATCGTGTTGTTCCTTATGGTAAAGGTGCTCATCAGTCTTGTAAATTAAATAGTAAAGGCTTTTTAAGTATTGATGGTTCAAAAAGAATTGCTGAAAAATTAGAGAGCTATAATGCTAGTTTTTTACTGTATAGCTATACAAACCAAGGGCATTATGATTTTGATGTTCCGAATGATGATATTAAACAAGCTTTCATATTTATAAATAAAGTCGTGTTTGAAAAGAAGCCGTATCGTGCTAAAATTACTCAGTAAAACAAATTAGTCTTCATCGGGAATATGAAGCATATGTAATAAACGATGTGCTATTGGCGCAAAAATAACAGCCACAGTACTTAAAAAAGCAATTCCGCTAAAAAGTGCATAAAATGAAGCAAACAATTTTGCCGATGTAGTATGCATTTCGTTAACTGGTCCCATACCTGTTAAAATTAATGAAGCATTGTAAAATCCATCAATCCACGATATTTCTCCATAATAATGATATCCAATAGTCCCTATTGCTGGAGAAAACGCTATCAACATACTTCAAAATAAAAAATATTTAAGCAACCTTCTTAGAAAAATATTAAATGGTAATATTTGTCGATTTTGCTTTTTAGTTTTTATTGTTTTTTCATTTTCTTCTTTAAATAGATTGATATTTATTTTTAACAACAGGACTATTTACCATTTTTTAAATAATTTTGTTTAACTTTTTGTGATATATGTTAAACATTATGTATATTTGCTAAACAATTAAAAATCATGGCTAAAAATAAAATTATTTCAGACAACGACATCATATCATTTTATATGGATTATGTTTTAGAACATAATGAGAAACCAACTTCGGTATTCTCCTTTGCGAAGGCTAATAATTTCGAAGAATCAAAATTTTATGAATTTTTTGGGTCTTTTGAGGTTATTGAGAAACATATTTTCAAAGCTTTTTTTGATAATTCAATGATCGCTTTAAATAAAAGCGACGAGTTCCAGTCATTCGATGCTCGAAATAAATTGCTAAGTTTCTACTTTACTTTTTTCGAAAACTTAACGGCAAACAGAAGTTATGTAATTTATGCACTTAATCAGCATAAAAATAGCTTAAAAAATTTAGCATTGCTATCTGAGTTAAGAAAGAGTTTTACACATTTTGTAGCGCTTTTAGATATAGAAACAATAGATATTAAACAGGAACAGCTGGAAAAAATCCAAAATAGAGCTTTAAAAGAATCGGCTTGGTTACAGTTAATGCTAACTATTAAATTCTGGATGGACGACACTTCGGCTTCGTTTGAAAAGACCGATATTTTTATTGAAAAATCAGTAAACACAAGCTTTGATGTTTTAAACATCGTTCCTTTAAAAAGCATTATAGACTTTGGAAAATTTATTTTCAAAGAAAAAATGCACATGAATTAAGACATATGAAAACAATTGATTCTATTCCGGTTTCCAAAATACAACGTGCATCCAAACTTGTTTCAACTGGGGCAAAAGTTGGCGTTAACTACCTTAAATATTATGGTGATAAAATAACAAAAACTGAAGATGTAGCCCGAGCGACATTAAATGAAAACAATGCAGAAGATATTTATGATGGGCTAAAACAATTAAAAGGAAGTGCTTTAAAAGTAGCGCAAATGCTAAGTATGGAAAAAAGCATTATGCCTCAGGCCTATGTAGAAAAATTTTCGTTGGCCCAATTTTCCGTACCGCCTTTATCACCTCCGTTGGTGCTAAAAACTTTTAAAAATTATTTCGGCAAAATGCCAAACGAATTATATGATTCCTTCAACTCAACATCAGTTAATGCCGCCAGCATCGGACAAGTGCATGTGGCAGAAAAAAACGGGAAAAAACTTGCTGTGAAAATCCAATATCCTGGTGTTGCACAAAGTATCGCATCTGATTTGGCTCTTGTTAAGCCAATTGCTATGAAAATGTTTAATATTAAAGGGAAAGACTCAGATAAATACTTTAAAGAGGTTGAAGGAAAATTAATTGAGGAAACAAATTACAGGCTAGAAATTGTGCAAAGTAAAGAAATAGCTTTAGCATGCTCTCACATTTCTAACCTGAAGTTTCCAAACTATTATGAAGAATTATCATCAGATAGAATTATTACCATGGATTACATGGAAGGTGAACATCTTTCTGAATTCACCGCTTATAATACAAACCAGGAAACTGCTAATAAATTAGGACAAGCGTTATGGGATTTTTACATGTATCAAATTCATAAGTTAAAAAAAGTACACGCAGATCCACATCCTGGTAATTTTTTAGTTTCAGAAATAGGTGATTTAATTGCATTAGACTTTGGTTGTATGAAAACCATTCCCGACGAATTTTACATACCTTATTTTGAGCTGGCAAAACCTGAAAACATCACAAATAAGGATTACTTTGTAGGTAAGTTATACGAATTGGAAATTCTTCGCGAAGACGATTCTAAAGAAGAGTTAGATTTTTTCACAGAAATGTTTCATGAATTACTAAGCCTGTTCACACAACCTTTTCATGTAGAAAATTTCGATTTTTCGGATTCTGATTTCTTTGGAAAAATAACAGAGTTAGGGCAGCGTTATTCAAAAAATACCGAACTGCGCAAGATGAATGGTAACCGAGGTTCTAAACATTTTATATACATGAATAGAACCTTTTTTGGTTTATATAATTTAATGTTCGATTTAAAAGCAAAAGACATAAAAATTAACAATTACAAAAAATTATAATGCCACACTTTAGAATAGAAGATATTAATAAAATGCAGCATTTATACCGTATCAATCTAATTAATAGTTGTTCTGGATATAAATCTGCTAATTTAATTGGTACTAAATCGTCCGAAGGCATTTCTAATGTGGCTATTTTTAGTTCCGTTACTCATATCGGTTCAGACCCCGCATTGTTAGGCTTTTTTTTACGACCTACCACGGTAATTAGAAATACTTATGATAATATTAAAGAAACGGGGTATTTCACAATAAATCACATACACGAATCTATTTTAGAGGATGCGCATCATACTTCTGCTAAGTATGAATCAAATATTTCAGAATTTAATGTTACAGAATTAGAAGAAGATTATAAATCCGGATTTCATGCCCCTTTTGTAAAAAATTCACCTGTACAAATGGCGATGACTTATGTTGAAGAATATCCGATAAATGCAAATGGTACTATTTTACTTATTGGTGCCATAAAAGATTTGTATCTTCAGGACAATCTTTTAGGTCAAGATGGTTTTGTAAATCTGTCTGAAGCGAATGTGGTTGCTATTAACGGGTTGGATGGCTATGCGATGCCTAAATTAAAAACACGTTTAGACTACCAAAGACCAAAAAAATTATCTTACCTTAAAACATAAAATGAAAATTCTTGTTACAGGTTCCACAGGCTACATTGGTAAAAGGCTCATCCCTATATTAATAAATGAAGGGCACCACGTGGTTTGTGCTGTCAGAGATGTATTAAGAGTTGATAAAAACTATTTAGAAGAGGAGCATATTACCATTATTGAAGCCGACTTTTTAAAACCTGAGACGCTTAAAAATATACCAAGTGATATTGATGTAGCGTATTATTTAATCCACTCCATGTCGAATTCTTCTAAGGATTTTGAAACTTTAGAAGCTGATTGTGCGCAAAATTTTAAGAATCACTTCGAATCCACAACATTAAAACAGGTTATCTATTTAAGTGGCATCACCAATGAAGAAGAGCTCTCAAAACATTTGCAATCCAGAAAAAATGTGGAGAATATTCTAGCCTCAGACACTTATGCGCTTACCGTTTTTAAAGCAGGAATTATTGTTGGTTCGGGTAGTTCTTCTTTTGAAATTATTCGCGATTTAGTAGAGAAACTGCCTGTAATGATAGCGCCTAAATGGCTTAATACCAAAACACAACCGCTGGCAGTTCGAGATGTACTAACCTTTTTAAATCGAGCAAAAGGTAACGAAAGACTTTATAACAAGTCCTATGATATTTTTGGACCAGAAATTTTAACATATAAGCAAATGCTTCTGCAGTTTGCTAAAATAAGAGGCTTGAAACGTTATATTCTTACAGTTCCGATAATGACTCCAAAATTATCATCTTACTGGTTGTACTTCGTAACATCAACATCGTACAAATTGGCATCCACCTTAGTAGATAGCATGGGTGTCGAAATTGTTGGAAAACCAAGCAACATCAATAAAATTCTCGAGGTTAATCCCATAACCTATACCGAAGCCGTACAATTAGCCTTCGAAAAAATAGAACAAAACAGTATTGTTTCCAGTTGGAAAGACTCTATGATTAGCAGCGGTCGATTAAAAAATAGCCTTCATAAATACATAAATGTTCCTAAATATGGCTGTTATAAAGATTATAAAGAACTAAAAGTTGTCAATGAAGAAACCACGATTAACAAAATCTGGTCAATCGGCGGAACAACAGGATGGTATTATGGCACCTTTCTTTGGAAATTAAGAGGATATCTCGACAAATTGGTTGGCGGTATTGGCTTACGCCGGGGAAGAACACATGTATCGGAATTAGATGCAGGTGATGCTTTAGATTTTTGGCGCGTTATTTTCGCTGATAAATCAAAAAGAAAACTATTACTTTACGCTGAAATGAAACTTCCAGGTGAAGCTTGGTTGGAATTTAAAATTGAAGATGGGTATTTAAAGCAAACTGCTACGTTTAGACCCAGAGGGATAGCTGGCAGATTATATTGGATTAGTGTATTTCCGTTTCACGGTTTAATTTTTAATGGTTTAATTAGAAACTTAGCGAAAAAATAAATTAACTACTTTTCTATTAGCATCCTGACGTCTACAGCAATAATATCATTTTCAGAAGCTAAAAGAGGATTTATATCTAATTCAGAAATTTCTGGAGCCATACAAAGCAGTTCAGATATTTTTATAATGATTTCTGTATACTTTTTTATGTTTATTCCTTTTTGACCTCTCACACCTTTTAAGATGGGATAAGCCTTTAAACCAGTAATCATTTTTAATGCATCATTATCTGAAATTGGTACCATTGAAGCGCTGATATCTTTTAAAACTTCAACAAAAATACCTCCAAGTCCACATAATATGATATGCGGATAATTATTCTCCTTTTTTGCCCCAATAAATAGTTCCATTCCCTTTATCATAGGTTGAATTAGAACAGATTTTGCACCATCAATCTGCATTAATGCATCAAAATTATAATTCAGCTCTTTGTCATTTGAAATATTTAAAACAACACCTCCAACATCTGATTTATGCAACGGACCCTCCACTTTTAGTACAACTGGATATTTTATTGTAGGCAATAATTTGTTAAGGTCTGCTTTAGTTCTGGCATATTTTTGACCTGCAAACTTTACACCTACACAGTCTAATAAATGAAAAGCTGTTTCAGATGACATATATCCATTTGGAAGATCATCTATCACCTTTCTCACTTTTTTGAATGATTTAAATTCTAAAGCTTCAGCTTTATCTTTAACCATACTTTGATCAGATACCTTAGTTAAGGCTTTTCCAAATAAAACTTCATCATGAAATGCAATATTTCCTTTTGATATAAAATCGTTTATTTCATTCTTTACATTAACCACTGATGGCAATATTCCGTAAATTGGTTTTTTGGAAGTCTTTATTTTTTTGTTCAATATTTCATAAACATCATAAACAGATGTTAACCCCGGGCTACCAAAAATGACAACCATTGCATCAATCTCATGAAATTTATTTTCACAATAATCAATAATGGTTTCTAATTGTTGGGCGGTTCCCGTAGCTAAAAAATCAATTGGATTAGCAACTGAAGACCCTTCAAATAACTCGCTTAATAATGTTTTACAATGGGTTCCTTTTAATGAAGGAACTTGTAATCCGTTTTTTGTTAAGACATCCGTTAGCATCACTGCGGGACCTCCCGCATGTGTAATGATGGCTATATTTTTTCCTTTAAATTCCTTTTGTAATAAGATACCCGCAACGGTAATAAGTTCGTTTCTACCATAGCAACGTATGATTCCTGATTTATTAAATAAGGCATCAATAAAAACATCTGAATTTGCTATAGCTCCTGTATGTGAGGAGGCTGCCCTGTTACCAGCTTCTGAACTACCAGCCTTAATAGCCGCTATTTTACAGCCTTTACTAATTAATGAACCCGTATGTTTTAAAAACTTAAGTGGGTTCTTAATGCTTTCTATGTAAAGCAGTTTAACTTTGCTACTTTTATCTTCTTCAAAAGATTCGTCTAAATACTCTAAAACCTCCTCCACGCCTATTTGGGCACTATTACCAACCGTATAAACGCTTGAAAATGTAAGTCCCATACTTTCAGCTGCCTCTATAATAAATACCGCTGTGGCTCCGGAACCAGATATAAAATCAACACCCTTTTCATCTAACTTGGGTATAGGTGTTGTAAAAACACCTGTGAAATATTTGTTTATTAAACCAATGTTATTAGGCCCTAATAAACTGCCTCCCACACCATTTATTAATGCAACGATTTCCTTTTCAAGCTTGGCACCATTTTCATCTTTTTCGCTAAAACCAGCCGAGAAAATAATAAATCCTTTAGTCTCCTTTTGCTGTGTAAGAATGCTGATAGTTTCAAGGACATATTTTGCTGCAATAGCCACTATTGCCAAATCTACTTTGGGTACATCATTTACATTATTATAAGATTTTACCCCTTGAATAATTTCCTGTTTAGGATTAACCACAAACAATTGCCCCGGGTATTTATGATCAATTAAATTTTTCAACACGCGGCCACCCGGACTATGAATATTATCAGAACCACCAATAATAACAATACTTTCTGGATGAATTAATTTTGGATGAAGCATAAATAAAAAGAATGTAATAATTGTAAAGTAAGTCCTTTAAAATAGGATTTTAGCTGACATTTATCACAATCTATATTATTTAAATTTTGTTATTTTGAAAAGACAGATAATATATTTTAGCGTATGTATGCATTTTCAAACGCAGTAAACTCCATGCATTCGGAAGACATTAAATTATTAATGAAACAAGCTTCCGGAAAAAGTATGATTTCATTTGCAGGTGGTATGCCTAATAATGATCTATTTCCTGTAAAACAAATTGATGACATTTATAATTCTTTACCAGAAGACATTAAAAAATTATGCTTCCAATATGGACCAACCTCAGGTTATCCACCTTTAATAAAATCACTACAAGGCTATTTAGAAAAGAAAGGACTGCCAGTTCAAGGCAATAAAATTTTAATTACTACGGGGTCTCTGCAAGCCATCTCAATTATTACACAAGAATTTATAAACGAAGGTGATATTGTATTGACTGAAAATCCGTGTTTTGTTGGAGCTCTATCCGTTTTTGAAACCTTTGGCGCTGAAATACATAGCATTCCAATTGATAAAGATGGCATTGATATAAAAGCTTTAAAAAGAAAGATCGCGTCTTTAGACCGAACTCCTAAGTTTTTATACGTAACGCCTAATTATCATAATCCAGCTGGTATTATTTACACACCCGAAAGAAAAAAAGAACTTTTAGAAGTTTTATCGGGTACAGAAATTATTTTACTTGAAGATGATGCTTATAGTGATTTGTATTTTAATGAAGATGAAAAATATCTGACCAAATCCATGAAGTCTTTTGGTGTTAAGGATGTAGATATTATTTATACAGGCTCCTTTTCAAAAATACTTGGACCGGGTTTTAGGTTAGGCTATATGCTCTCTTCACCCGAAATATTTGAAAAAGCAGAAACCATAAAACAAGCTTTGGATGCCTGTACTTCTAATTTTATGCAAATATTAGGCAATGAGTTTTTAGCACAACATAAATTAGAATCCTATTTAAAATTCTTAAGAGGTGAATATTTAGAAAGGAAAAATTTACTTCAGCGCAGTCTCGAAAAATATATGCCAAAAGAAGTCACCTGGAATGAACCAAAAGGAGGTTTTTACATCTGGCTAAAGTTGCCATCTCATATTAAGTCAACATACATATTCAAAGAAAGTGCTACCAACGGCGTTGTATTCGTAACAGGAAGAACTTTTGATCCGGCTAGTAAAAAGGATGACAGATTGCGACTTTCTTTTTCAAATATGCCAAAAGAGAGCATTGAAAAAGGGGTCATTATTTTAGCAGAAGCCGTAAAAACGGTGCTTAAAAATTCTAAAGTTATAAGCACTTAAATGATATGATTATTTAATTCCTCGGAGCTAAATCAGTAGTTTCTTTGGCTATTTTTTTTCCCTCAAAAAAGGCTTCGTAGTTTAAGCTTATTATTTTTTCACTTTTATGCTGAAACAATTTTTTGATAGCTTCAAGAAGGCTTCTTTCTGATAAGGGAATAATAGAAGATGCAGCACCAAGCAATACCATATTCGCCACTTTAGAATTACCTAGTTTTTTAGCAATTTCTGTGGCATTTATAATGACGTGATTAGGATGCTTTTTAATTTGTTCGAATAAATCATTTTTTTCCGGATAGTTATCCGTATTTATAAATGGATGTGAATCTGTAACCAACCAACCATATTTATTTAAAAAAGGTATATATCTTAATAATTCCATAGGTTCTACAGATAATATTAAATCCGCTTTCCCTTCAGGAATAAGATCGGAAAATATTTCTTTATCAGATATTCTTACATGGCATTGCACAGCACCACCACGTTGACTCATTCCATGAACTTCAGATTGTTTAACAAACAAATTTTCGCTCAATGCTGCCGTATCTAATACCGCTGCAATGGTTAAAATACCTTGTCCACCAACACCTGATAATATAATATTTGTTTTCATGCTTTTCTTTTAGCTTAATGAAGCAATTTTAGCTTTGATTTCTTCTTTTTGGTCTCTCGATAATCTAACGCAAGGTCTTTCAGAAATAATAACGGAAACGCCTTTATATTTTAACTCATTTCTCAGGAGTTTCACGTTTTCGTCATGATTTTTCTTTAAAGGAGTCATTTTTATGAGATGATCTGGATGCACTCCAAGGCCCAGGCATATATTATATAATCTACCGACGGCACTCGATTCTTGCGCACCTGTCATTGCGATGGCAGAATTATCAGAGATAATAACGGTAATAGGTGAATTTTCAAAAACAGCATCTAATAAGCCTGTCATACCCGAATGTGTAAAGGTAGAATCTCCAATAACTGCAATGGCATGCTCTAGTCCGGCATCTGTAGCTCCTTTTGCCATAGTAATGGAA
>Ga0208305_10001255_pt1 | contig 12166 bp, 4 predicted proteins | sample ColrivemetaGS741_FD_187605 | JGI IMG/M metagenome (GOLD analysis project Ga0208305, IMG submission 187605) | Estuarine microbial communities from the Columbia River estuary - Flood tide ETM metaG S.741 (SPAdes) (version 2) | ecosystem: Environmental > Aquatic > Marine > Intertidal zone > Estuary... | reverse complement strand
TGCCAGTTGGACACTCTGTCACCCACGAAAAACAAACCGGTGCCTGTCGAGTTGGTGGATGTACCGGCGAATGTGTTGGTTCTTGTCACACCATAGTAGTAATTAGCTGGATCGCTCGCATTTCCGGCAATGGAAAAAGCAGACCTAAGCTGATTGTTTGGTGGATTGCTATAGCTCGGTGATTCAACCGTGCCGGTGTTTTGCATATTTTTATTGGTGTGGTGTAAGATCAAGACTTCTTTATCTGGATCATGATACAACGTGCCACTGATCAATATCCGGATGTCCTCATCAATCTCATAAACATCAATATGGTCTTTGTTTATATAATGCGTCACACCTGTCATTCCAATCAATCCACTAAGGTCGTTCTCAGTGGTTTTACTGACAAGCTCCAGGGTATTTCTGTTGAGATATTGTGTGTCAGTGCTATTTATATATGACCAGCTCATGATGTGTAAATTGCTGTTATAAGGTTTAAATTAGGGTCTGATTTGATCGCTGCCACATCTGCTTTGACTGTAGACATGTCGGTGGCACTAGCCACTATATCACCAAGAGCAGTCTCCACTTGTGGTTGTATGAACTGCAACAAAAATCCTGTGTCATGTGTGATGGTTCCGTAATTTTGGGTACTATCTGTGTACACGACGGTTGTTTCGTTCGAACGAAACAATCTACCACCCATCAGATTGATATCATTTGTACCGGTGTTTTGTATTTTGAGATCCACATGATCAACATTGATACGAAAATTGAGACCATCGACAGGTGTGATGGCGTTATAAAATGTTGTGATACCAGTTGCTTCGGTTTGTAAATATGCAAAGTAGCTGTATATTTGTTGTACAGTTACTTGATACGGTGGTACAGAGTCAGATAATGTTATCAATATATTTGTACCATCAGGTGTCATGGTCAGACCTGATGTGGTGTCCCCTCCATTTGATGAATCGAATATACTACCATCTATGCCAATACCATCATACACTGTGTCGCTCTGCTGTGATTGTGGAAACGTTAATCCTGCACTATTTATCGTGCCTATCACTTCAAGTGGCAACAACGCGGTTGCTCCGGCTTGGCATGTGACTCTCATGCGTATCGTGTCACCATTATCTACATCATTACTGTCTAGATCAACCGTGGTGCTGAATGTGGTACTCGTTAGGTCTGGTTGTTGGTTGTACAATTCAACGCTCTTGGTTATATTGTATAATTGTATACGCGATCCGTTTTCTATTCCCGGTGCTGTGATGTTTACGTTTGTTGCCATCAGTTGTAGGTCCTGGTTGTAGAACACAACACTCTAGTGAAGGAGCGTGTTGAATTTATTGTCAATACAGTGTTCATATGAGATTGTTTATACAACAGGAGGGTAAGATTTCCATGGGTGGTCTGCAGGTAGTTTGGATGCTACACCCCATTTGTGAGCGAGATATCCTTCCGCTTTTTGTCGATCAGATGTGGATGTGGAGTTGATCACAATAAATTCACCTATTTTTCCATCAAGAGACGTGTTTGTGTTGCTGAGTAAGGTTCCGATTTGATTGAATGTTGAAAGTAAATTTCCACCGGTGAGTTTGCTCTGCTCACTGTCTTCAAAAGTACCGTTGATCGAGAATCTGAGAGTACTACCAAGAGTGTAACAAATGACTTCAATTGTGTCACCTGCAACAGTCCCGGTGGATTTGGTGTTGTTAGTGTACAGTGGAGAACTTGAAGCGTATCCAATCACATCGTTTCCATCGGTTGTAGTCATTCTTAATTGAGCGTTGTCCGTATTGCTTGCGAAGAGTTGCTGATTTCTACCCAAACCCGCTGCATCCAATTGGAAAGCAAGCAACAGCATCTTATCCTCCATGTCAATGTCATTGATTGTAGCCACTTTATCCGTAGAGAAATCTATTGCTGGATTACCACTCATTCCACTAGCCGTGTAAGCTGGTTTAACTGCCGCATTACTTTGAACGACATGATTGTCATTTCCACTCTTGTCCTGCCATTCACTAACCAAATTGGAACCGTCTTTAGTTATGGTGTCTGAGTCAGCAGCATCCAACCACAACACTGATGAGCTGTTTGTTGGAATCCATTGTGCCGGTTCGCTGTATGCTCTGGTTACTGTCGCGACCTTGCCATCAACATCATACGCAAGATTTTTTGTCAATTGTTGCCGGATGGTACCACCTTGTATGTCACGTGTGATTACACTGGTCAATTGACTGTTAACATTGTATGTTAACGTGCGCTCGAACAGAGTAGTGGTCTTTGAATTATTCACCCACACATTCACCCCAGTCAGTTGTGCAGTGGTTGAATAGCTCATCTCACTGTAAAAATTCACGTTTGCGTAATTGTACATGTCATCCAATGCAGCGCGATCCTTTTTATTCTGCCATTTTTGTGTGACACCGTTCACATACACCAATGCATCACCTGCTAGTGGTGTGCTTATGTCAGTGTCGGTGGCATCGACGATTGAAGATATACCCTCACCTGTGTATGCTGATAATGAAATTGAATTTTGTGACCCTTCCTCGTCTGTATATGTTAATGTGTCAGTATCACCAGCCAATGTGAGTGTAGTGTTTGTCTCGCTTGTTAAGTATCCCGCACCACTATGGTCCCAGCTAGCACTGCTTGAACTAACTGTTGTGTATGTGCTGTCCCAGTCGGATATTTTTTGTGTGGTTACATTGCTAGCCGCATGTGCACTGAATATTGGATCTGTCTCTGTGTAACTCGTTAAGTATCCCGCACTACTGTGGTCCCAGCTAGCACTGCTTGAACTAACTGTTGTGTATGTGCTGTCCCAGTTGGATATTTTGGTGTTGTCTGGTGTCCATTTGGTACCTATTGCTGTTGTTACAGTGGTTGAAAAATTTGCATCATCACCAAGCGCGGCAGCTAATTCGTTCAAGGTATCTAGTGCTGCAGGTGCACTGTCAACAAGACTAGAAACTTTATAGTCAACATACGCACTGGTAGCATAATTTTGTGTGCTGTGATCATCCCATCCATATGCTGTGTTCCAATCACCACTAGTTGCCAACACATAAGCATAAACACTATCCCACGTAGCACTTGTACCTACAACGCTCGCGTATGTGCTGTCCCAGTTGGATATTTTGGTGTTGTCTTTTGTCCATTTGGTGTCTATTGCTGTTGTTACAGTGGTTGAAAAATTTGCATCATCACCAAGTGCAGCCGCCAGTTCATTTAGTGTGTCGAGTGCAGCAGGTGCACCGTCAACAAGATTAGAAACTTTATAGTCAACATACGCACTGGTGGCGTAGTTTTGTGTGCTATGGTCATCCCATCCGTACGCTGTGTTCCAATTACCACTGTTTGCCGCGAGCAGTGTTTCAATATCAGATAAATCAAACAGATCTCTTAAGTCGCTACCTCCGCTCAATATAGTACCGGTGGTGCAAGTGATGTCACTACCGCTAAGTGCACCATTCACGTCAAGCACTAAGTGCTTGTTCGAGCCTACGGTCATGCCGTTTCTCACATTAAATTCTATATCTGCTGCCATAATTTAGGTTCCCTATCCCCTACATATATACTTATCATTAAAATTATTTTTTTCCAACAGTTTCATTACAATTATATAACTTTCATTGCGGTTCCGGTTATCATTATTTTGGTGTACTGTTTGACATTAATTTTCAGCAAATAATACCCATTAGAGATCACACAATCAACATTATTGATCGGATCAATACCAGTTGTAGCATTACCGTATACAGTACCTCCTATATTCACACCATCACACACATACTCAGCATTTATGGTTGATGTGCCGGTTGCATTTGTCGTGAGTATATAAAATTTTACAGATTGATAATCCGTTGTGAATGTTTGTTGTAATTTGTCGTTTGATGTATTTTGTAGATTTTCCTTTCTCCAGATGTTATCAACTTTATAAATTTGCTCTGTATTGCTGATAATCTTACGTTGTGTATGTTCACCGCTGATAGTTAAATCAACTGCTACAATATTACCACTTGCATTTATATCTCTAGTGTATATGGTTCTCCATCTCCGGCTCAAGCTACCCAAATCATATGTATTTGTCGGGTATGGTAATATATCTGAACCAACATCTGCGTGAAATATGATCTCATCTACTTGATCATCTCCGAGATTTATCTGACCAGCTTGACCCCCAAACCCGAAGTACGCATGACCATCAACAACAATACTACCCTTAATATACACATCTTGATCAATCATCACATCACTCAACAAATGTGTATTGCTAGTGACACTCAACTCACCTGTCAATGTTGTATCACCAACAACATTCAGTCCACTCACTGCACTCACACGTCCGGTAAATGTGCCATCACCACTAACACTTAAATTATTATCTACAAATATATCATTTGTGGCGCTAACGTCTTGTACGTACAGCTCACGCCACTGTTGTGTGCTTGTACCCAAATCAAACATTATATTATTGTCAGGTATTATATTACTATCTATATCAGCTCGAAACACAACGTTATCGGTATTAGTATCACCTACATATATGTTACCGTCGACACCAGCGCTCAAGTACGCATTGCCATCAACATACAAGTCACCACAGACACTCAGATCGTCGTGTAATGTTGTGAACTCTCTGACATCTAGCGTACCACTCAATGTGGTGTTACCACTGACTGTTGTGTTACTAGTTACAAATAAATTTGAATGCAACTGTGTGTCGAGATCTACATTTAGTGTATCATACACATATGTTGCATCATCAACATCTAGTGTACCACTCAACACCGTGTCACCACCAACTGTGGTGTGACCACTCACTATAAAATCCTCACCTATAGTACCGTTTGCGCTAACCAACAGATCGTTGTCAACGAATATGTCGTTTGAGGCGCTGATGTCTTGTACAAACAACTCACGCCATTGTTGCGTGCCTGTACCCAAGTCAAATGTTACGTTTCTATTAGGTGTCAATCCACTGTCAATATCTGCATGAAACACAACATTGTCAGTGTTTGTGTCACCAACATATATGTTACCATCCACACCGGCACTCAAGTATGCATTACCATCAACATACAAATCACCACACACACTAACATCATTATAAAACGTAGCAAACTCCTCAACATCTAATGTACCACTGAGCACCGTGTCGCCACCAACTGTTGTATGACCACTCACGTACATATCATCATGTAGTGTTGCGGTCCGTTTGACATCTAACGTATCATTTATGTTTGTAGCGTTATCAACATCCAGTGTGCCACTGAGCACCGTGTCGCCACCAACTGTTGTATGACCACTCACATGAAAATTAGTACCAATTGTACCATTAGCACTTACATGCAAATCATTGCCAACAAAAATATCACTACTTGCACTAATATCATGTACAAATAATTCACGCCACTGCTGTGCGATTGTTCCTAAATCAAATGTTGTGTCATGATTTGGTATAAAGTTGCTGCTCACACCCGCAACGAACACTATATTATCATCGCTCGTAGCACCCACATATACAACCTTAGGATACACTCCTTCAACAGCTAACCAAACATCACCATCCACCCGAAGGTTGCCCATCACGTGTGCATCGTTCTCGACATACATGGCCGCACTCAAATATGTGTGTCCATCAACACTCAAGCTACCTTCTAGGTCTGTGTTGCTAACAACATTTAACTCTCCAGATATACCTAAACTACCTGTCACAATATCACCAGAAACATTTACATATGTATTCCTGTTATATTCCGTGTCAATTGTGGCACTTTCAGTGTTTATCCAGCTATACATGCCGTCCCAACCAGGAGCAGATGAAGCAACTTGATCATGTGTGTTGTTCCATGCGTTGGTTGAAACAGGTGGTACACCTTGTGTGCTTATTAGATCATATAAATCTACACCGGCACTCAAGTATCTACCTCCAGAATTTAGCGTGAAATAATTCGCGGTTATTCTACCATCACTATCCAATACCTGGTGCCTACCAGTACCCACACTCAATCCATTTTTTATATTAAAATTATTATCTTCAACTGTCATTAGGTTCACTGTCCCCTAATATTATTTAGTCGCGCATACAGCTTAAAACACACACAAAAAAAAGACCGGTCAATTAAGACCGGCCTTTTTAAAGCATTGTTTGGTTATCGTTTAGTTGTAATAACCGGTACCGAACACTGTCACTGCAGCTCCTGCTGTACCGGATACTGTAATACCAACAGTATTGTTTGATGCAGCGATGTCAATGTCAACAATTTGTGCTGTTCCTACATCAACCTGACCATATGCTGTACCATCTAATTCTCCATTTTCCTTCTGGGCTACCAACAATTCAATAACTGACTTGCCGTCGGATCCATCGTCAACCGATATGATGAACTTGGCTGCGTTCAGGTTTGCTACTGGTAATGTGTCTGTGTAACTTGCAGCCTCACCTGATGCGACTGCTGCTCCAACATACACATAATCCACACTGCTTGCTGTTGTACCGGCACCACTGAGTGTCACTGTGTTGTTGATGGTGGTTGCACCGTCAATCTCAACTGTTCCACTGATTGTGTTTGCACTACCTGTGGATGTGATATCACCACTGACAGTCAATGTGTTCAATGTGGTGTTACCATCTACATCCAACGCTCCATCAATGTCAACACCTTTGGCACTAAGTGTACCGCTGGTGACAACATCACCGGAGGCTTGTGTTATTTTAAGTTTTTCTACTTCTGCATCTGTACTGATTACAAAATCACCACTGAGACTTGTTGTTCCGTTGATGTCTACATTACCATTTGTAAAGAGATTACCGGTGTCTTTCTGTACTGTGAATTGATCAATTCCAATCGCCAACTGCGTGCCATTGAATGTCAAGTTAGCATCATCCACAATTGCGGAACCTGCTCCTGCAAGAACAATTCTGGTGTCAGTAAGATCTTCTATAATCGCGCTAGCGAGTGTAGATTCACCATCAACATGTAAGGTGGTTCCAGCACTAACAGCACTACCAAATGTAGCAACACCAGAGACGTTCAAAGTTTGACTCAGTAATGTGGTTCCACTTACTTCAAGATTTGTGTTTAAATCTGTTAATGTACCATCAACTTGCAAACTACCACCGAGTTTTGTTTGTTTGTTACCAACAACAGTCAATGTGTCGTTCAGTATAGTTGTGCCTTGAATCTCAAGAAAACTAGATGCACTTAAACCACCAGTGACGTTTACTGATTTGTTGAAATCAAATTTTGAATTGGTAGCATCATATAATATAGTAGCAGTGTTTGAACTTCCGAGATCGATAACAATACCAGCACCATCACCATTCGCGTCCTCTATCGCTCCTTTGTTGAGTACAATTGTTTTGTCATCAACTTCTAGTGTTGTACTGTTGATTGTGGTTGTTACACCATCAACCTGAAAATTACCTTTGATAACAACTGTACCGAGGTTATCACCATCGTTTTTAGGATCAATGTAAAATGTGTTAGCAGCACTTAATGTTGCAGAACCGTCTGCAAATCCATCACCACTTAACGTGAGGTTTGTGAAGATTGGACTGTCATAACCTTGTACTCCGAGAGCCTCAATTGTAGACCACTTACCATTAGATACCCAGTCAGTACCATCATACAAAGCACTACCGTTGTTCTGTGTACGAATTTGTATACTTCCTTGATATGGAGCTTCTAAATCACCAGCCTGATCTGTTTGCGCTAGACTTGGAATTGTAACTGGTCCGCTAGCGGAGGCTGGTACTATGTCCCAATCGATGGCGTTCCCACCTTGTGTGGGTGTTCCGAATGTAGATTGAAATCCCTCAGCTTCTGCAAGTGCACGTACTGTTAATGTATCATCAGGTGTGATTGAACCACCAGCAACAACTGTTTCTCTGATGGAATCAATTCCATCACCAATGAACATGCTCAGATCTCTACCACCTGATAATATTGGTCCCCAGGCATCAATCGCTGGGTCTGCGCTAAGGTATGTACCGTCTCCGATCTGAACAGTGTTTCCGAATAACCCGCTCTGACCGACGGTGATCGTGTCTTTTACTTTGAAGTGTTTATTAAGTGCCATAATAATACTTATGCAAGTCTATATGTAATTTGATATATTTTCAGTACATTTATCAGAATAGGTTGGTTCGATTACCTTTAAATGTACACACAGCTTGTGGTGGACGTGATTTGTATGCATGATCATCTGGTAGCTTGTGCTCTAATCCCCACTTCCACGCTAAATATCCTTCCGTGTGCACTCTCTGGTAGTCTTCCAAAACTATGAATTCTGCTAAATAACCGTCCGTAAATTGTGAACCTAACCAATTTGCATTTAATCTGAACATATGCTCTGCTGTTTTTGGAAACTCATAATCACTCTCACCGGTAGCAACTAACATACCATTCAAATATATCTTGACAATATTATTAACAGGATTCATCTCCACCTCGAATATATTCCATTGGTTGGTTAAGTCGGTGTCACTGAAGCTTTTAGTCAATGGATATGGTCCATTGCCCAGCTCATTTTCTTTCATCCAAACTTTACCGAAAAACTCATCATTATCTCCTGGTACGATCGCTAGATTCATACCTGTTGATTGTTCAAACCAGATCATATAATCATGAAAGTTGTTAACACCTGTTGGTTTGAAGACGAGGTACCAAACAACCGGATCTTCATTCCACTTATCTCTAGAATCATTAGAGTCATAAGCTGATTCTAAATAATCACTATCACCTGTGAATTTAAATACATTCTTGTCATTGAGCAATTCATCACCACTGGTGATATACTCCGGTTCTGCTCCTGCATTAGTCCACATATACAAGTCTGTCTTACCACTATTGTTCCATCTAGTGAATGTACCGGAGTTATCAACATCAACTTTAGTGCTATCAGCTGCATCTAACCAAGTGAATGGCTGAGAACTCAATGCTGCTGGTGACCATATTGTTTGATCATTTGGTATCTCTTTAAATATCAATTCACATTCATTTGTTTGTTGATTTAAATTGACTTCAAACTCAACGAATGGATCATCAGTTGTGTGATTAATACAGTATTCAACTAATGTTGCTTTGTTACCATTTGTTATCATGCTAACCTCTGTAAACATAACCTCACCAGCACTCTCCACTTCAATTGAGTATTTTGCGGTTTTGTATCTTGTAATATCAATCACATCAAGAGTCGCTCCATCAATTAAATTGGTTCTATAAAATAATGTATTTGGTTTTGAGTTAACCACCACCCAATCATTCACACTCAAGCCGTCATTTTTGGCTAGTACATATACTGTATTAGTAGCAGCTATTATAACCGTATCACCTAAGTTTATTGCTCCTGATGTATGTTCATCGGTAATGTATGATTCAAGGCTAGGTTCATATGTTAATGTTGAGTTGTCGAAATTACTAATTGTATATTGATATAACGTCTCAACTTTATCTGTCAAAACTTCCGTTTCACCGGTCAATCTAACTGTATGTGTATATGAATCATTCCAGTTCGCACTAGCATCTGAAACAGATGTTAATACCTCCTGCACACCATCCAGATCGTCTGATGTTAATACAAGATCTCCTAATACCAAACTCTCAGTATATACATTATTCCATGTGTTGTTGATGCTTCCTAAATTTCGTGTTGCAGACTGTAGTGGGTAGATGTCACTATCAACAGGGGCTTGAAACATTATTATATTGTCTGCAGATTCACCAACGTTAACTACATCACCAATACCCGCCAACAACCACACATTACCATCAACACGCAAATCACCTTTGATGTAAACATTATCTTCAGCGGTAACACCGGTGTTGAATGTTGTATGACCGTCTATGTATAACTCACTGCTCAACATCGTAACACCAGTTATTACGACATCATCAGTAACACAAAGACTACCTGTTATCGTATCACCACTCAAATTAACAAATGATGTTCTGTTATAATCTGTATTGTTTGTAGCACTATCACTACTCACAAAACTGTAAACACTATCCCACAACCCGCTATTAGCGTTTACACTTATATATGTTTGATCATGATTATATAAATCATTGCTTGTAACTACCATTGAACCCCTGTTCCATATCTCTCGGTTGGCGAATCCGTATATATTCCATGTTGAGTTTGGTTCAGGTGAAATTATTATTTCAATGGTAGTATCATTTGCAGTATATGTATATTCAAATATTTGACCATCACTTTGATTGTTACTAAATTCGTTTTGATTTACAGGTAATATTTGTGTGCTTGTGGTACTTGAAATTACAGCATTCTTTGGAACATTATCTGTGTCCCATGCTTGTGAGAATAATATAAACGCATACTGCTTACCAATTGTCAACCCATGTAGTATTATTCTCTGTTCATCGACTACATACCTGTAATTATCATCTAATATGTTTGAAATGAACCCACTAGTGGTTGTCGTTTCTGTTGTGTTAGAAATCCCAGTTGCATTTGTTATCTCCCAATTAACATCACTTGTCGACTCTTTACTGAAAGTAACATCGTTGATGTTAACATCCGAATCACCATTTACATTAATCGCATGCGTATAAACATAAGCGCGGGAAACATCTGTAGAGTCATCGTTTATTAAATTGCGTGTGCGTGGAGATGTTACTACAGCTAATGGATCGTCAACCTCTGTGAGTCGTAGTATATCTGTTGTCGTTGTACCATCTACTCTTAAATCACCATCGATTATATCATATCCACTTAATTCACGTACCTTGATATCGATGACATCAACAACACTACTCAGAGCTGTGATGCTCGTGAACACGGCTGTTGTTCCTGATAGATGGCCTACTATTTCAAGATTTCCATCAATCGTATCACCACTTGTGTTTACAAAATTTGTTCTGTTATAGTCGGTGTTGTTAGTAGCACTGTCACTATTGATCCAGCTGTAAACACTATCCCAATCTGAGCTAGTCGCCAACACGCTGGCATGTGTACTATCCCAGTTGCTGCTTGTAGCTAACACGCTTGCATGTGTGCTGTTCCAATCACCGCTTGTCGCTAACACGCTGGCATGTGTACTATCCCAATCACCACTTGTTGCAAGAACACTTGCGTGTGTGCTGTTCCAATCACCGCTTGTCGCTAACACGCTAGCATGCGTGCTGTTCCAATCTGAACTCGTTGCAAGAACACTCGCATGCGTGCTGTTCCAATCACCGCTTGTCGCTAACACACTCGCATGAGTACTATCCCAATCACCGCTTGTTGCGAGAACACTGGCATATGTACTATCCCAATCCGAGCTAGTAGTTAACACACTTGCATGCGTGCTGTCCCAGTTGCTGCTTGTAGCTAACACACTTGCGTGTGTGCTGTTCCAATCACCGCTTGTCGCTAACACACTCGCATGAGTGCTGTTCCAGTCACCACTGGTGTTGTACACACTTGCGTGTGTGCTGTCCCAATCACCGCTTGTCGCTAACACACTCGCATGAGTACTGTTCCAGTCACCACTGGTGTTAAAAACACTTGCATGTGTGCTGTCCCAATCGGCACTTGTTGCTAACACGCTTGCATATGTACTGTCCCAATCACCGCTAGTCGCTAACACACTCGCATGAGTACTGTTCCAATCGGCGCTTGTTGCTAATATGCTAATATACACACTTTTGAAATCACGTACATCTTGTCTTGATAAATGTTCAATCTCTTCAGGTGTGTGTATGTGTCCATGTGCGAGATGACTGTCACCGAATATCAAGTCTCCGGTCGTTACATATAAATTATTCTCAGCTGATACGTCACCACCAACACTCAAATCACCATCAATAATGTCATAACCGCTTAATTCACGTACTTTGATATCGATAACATCAACGTAACTGCTCAGAGCTGTCAAGCTCGTGAATACAGCTTCATTACCAGTTATCCTGTTGACCACTTCCAACGATTTTATCGTGTCACCACTAGTGTTTATAAAATTTGTTCTGTTATAGTCGGTGTTGTTAGTAGCACTGTCACTATTGACCCAGCTGTAAACATTATTCCAATCTGCACTCGTTCTGCTAACATCCGTATAAACATTGTCCCAATCTGCACTTGCACCATAGACGCTGTTACGTGTACTATCCCAATCTGCACTCGTTCTGCTAACATCCGTATAAACATTGTCCCAATCTGCACT
>Ga0208305_10001252_pt1 | contig 12187 bp, 9 predicted proteins | sample ColrivemetaGS741_FD_187605 | JGI IMG/M metagenome (GOLD analysis project Ga0208305, IMG submission 187605) | Estuarine microbial communities from the Columbia River estuary - Flood tide ETM metaG S.741 (SPAdes) (version 2) | ecosystem: Environmental > Aquatic > Marine > Intertidal zone > Estuary... | reverse complement strand
TATGCAAGCAGATTTGATACAGACCCATGAAGCGTATGGTGGTTGTGTAAATCAGCGATATGAAGGAGCCGTTGAAGCTTCTAAATACGGTGCTGTTGGTGTTATTGTTAGGTCAATGAATTTACGATTAGACGATTTGCCTCATACAGGTAGTATGACTTATGATGATTTACCAATTGAAAAACGCATACCATCTGCTGCCATAAGTACAAATGATGCCGAAATATTAAGTACCATGTTGCAGTTAGACAAAAACATCAAATTATATTTTAAGCAAAATTGTCAACAACTAAAAGATGTAGAATCTTATAATGTGATTGGAGAAATAACAGGAAGCCAATATCCGAATGAATATATGGTTGTTGGTGGCCATTTAGATTCCTGGGATTTGGGTGATGGTTCACACGATGATGGAGCAGGGGTCGTACAATCTATGGATGTGTTACGATTACTTAAAGAAACTGGCATAAAACCAAAACGAAGTATTCGTGTAGTGCTATTTATGAATGAAGAAAATGGTTTACGCGGTGGAAAAAAATATGCAGAAGAAGCAAAAAATAAAAACGAAAACCATGTATTTGCCTTAGAAAGTGATTCTGGAGGATTTACACCAAGAGGATTTTCTTTTGATTGTAGTGATGCTAATTTTAATCAGGTTTTAAGTTGGCAAGAACTCTTTAAGCCGTATTTAATCCATTATTTTGAAAAGGGAGGAAGTGGTGCCGATGTTGGTCCACTAAAAACAGATAAAAATGTTTTGGCAGGTTTAAGGCCAGATTCACAGCGCTATTTTGATTATCATCATGCCAGTAACGACACATTTGATGCGGTTAATAAACGCGAATTAGAATTAGGGGCTGCAACCATGACGGCTTTGGTGTATTTGTTTGATAAATATGGAGTTAAATAATATATGATGAAAAATTTAATTCTCATTTCAATTCTATTAAACTCAGTTTTTATGATGGCTCAAAGCGAAGATGTATTACCGTATTATGAAATACCAGATTACCCAGAAAGCTATACTGCGAATACAGTAGTCGCAAGAATGATAGATGGATTAGGATTCAGATATTATTGGGCTACTGAAGGGATGCGTGATGAGGATTTGACTTATAAACCAAGTGAAACTGGCCGTGCAACATCCGAAACTATTGATCATATTTATGGGTTATCAAAATTTATTCGAAATAGTGCTTTAACTGATAATAAGGACACTAGTAAGTCCGAACTCTCTTTTGAAGAAAAACGTAAACAAACCTTGCTGAATTTTAAAATGGTGTCTGATGTTTTAAGAAATACAGATTCATCTTTTCAACTTGAAAATACTGAAGTCCCTTTTTGGAATATTATAAACGGACCCATTTCAGATGCGCTTTGGCATTGTGGGCAAGTCGTTTTGCTACGTCGAGCTTCAGGAAACCCATTTAACTCTAAAGTGAATGTGTTTTCTGGAAAAGTAAGGGAATAGAATTATGATCTGCATACAATTTCTATAGTTCATGAAATTGACATTTTACATTCGTGTAGAAGGGTTTTACCTATGTTTCTAAATATTTTAATCAACTTATTTTTTAATCTTCTTTATAACTACATAAATAATTGATAAAATACCAATAAAAACAGCAGAAGTAATCATCTCGTTTTTAGTTAAATTAGAAAGGAATAGGAGAATAATCACAACTGACAGCATTGGAACAGTATAGCCTCCTGGAATCCTAAAAGTTTCACGTTTTGAAAGTGTACCCTCTTTTCTTCTTAGCTTTATAACGGCAAGTGCAACACCCAGATAAATAATTAATATGGCGGCACTGGACATTATAGCCAATTGCTTAAACCCACCGAATGAGGCAAATAGAAATCCGAAGGCAGAATAAACTATAATGGCGACGTATGGTGTTACATATTTTTTATGCACAGAAGAAAGAATCTCAATAGGTATTATCTTGTCTTTTGCAGCACTAAAAAGTACTCTGGGCATTCCAAATATTTCGCTGCTTAACGTTCCAAACATGGAAACAGCTGCACCAATGGTAATTAAGGTTAGTCCGACAGGTCCAAAAATAGATTTGGCTAATTCACCTAATGGATTTTCTTGGTATAAAGCCAAAGCATCGCCTAATATCCCTTGAGCCACTGTTTGGATTAATATATAAAGAATTAAAACACCAAAAACACTTAGAAATATGGCACGTGGGATTGTGCTTTTGGGATTTATCACTTCTCCGCTAATAGATAAACCTGATTCAGCTCCTACAAATGCAAAAAATAGAATTAACGAAGTTTCTCCCAAATCCTTTAAAGGAGGTATGGTTTCCCAATAAAGGTTCATGATTTCAATATCTTTAAAACCAATAAGTACAATAACCAATAATGGTATTATTTTTATAAAAGTGATCATCATTACGAATTGAGACCCTTTTTTAGTTCCTTTAATATTGATGAATGCCAATCCTGAAAAAATGATCATAAAAAACAGTATTTTGACTAGTTTGATTTGAAAGATGGAGAAAAATGAGCCTATAATATCAATTAAAGCATTAGCAATGGCAGCATCACTGGAAATAGTGGCAATCAAAAATAAGATAGCAGCTATAAATCCGGCAAATTTCCCGAAAGTGTCTTCAATATAAGCATAAGCACCACCTGGATGCGTAATTTTGCTACCCACTTCCGCAAAGCAAAGCATAATTAAAATGATTAAAACACCACAGAATAAATAAGCGAAAATACTTGCAGAGCCAAGGCCAGCAGCAACAATGCCAGGAATTACGAATATACCTGCGCCAACAACCGTATTTATAATATTTGCAGACAACCCCCAAAGACCTATGGTTCTTTTTAATCCTTGTTCTTCTTTTTTCATACTTATTTTTTTAATTAATAAATAGTTAAACTAGCAAATATGTCTATCTAGATATTAACAGGTGTGTGTTTTTTACTGAATTAATAATGTGCAAAAATCAATGCGATCGAAATAAAAAACGAAAGTTAGTGAATAATTAAAATTTGCTATTCTTTAATAATGGCAGCCTTCTCCTATAAGTAAATTGACGCCATATCCATTCAAGGGGTCCATATCTGAATTTTCTTAACCATATGGTACTTATTATGACTTGACAAAGAAAAATAATTAAGGCAATTGTTATGATAACCGTAAATCCAAATTGGCCAACAAATCCAAATCCAACCTTATAAAACAATAATATTGAGATTATGGTTTGCGAAATATAATTAGTAAAGGCCATTTTTCCAACAGGAGCAATTCTATTTAATAAATTTGGTTTATTAGAATAAATCAGAGCTAATAGTGAAGCATAACCCAGAGCCAATGGTACTGTCCCCAAGGCATAAGTTAAGGTTTTAAGGAAGCTGTTTAAATTAGAATTATCACCAAAAAACTCAATATAAGTTCTTAAAATGCTCATTGGTAAACCTATAAGTATTCCAAGTAAAGTTATTTTTTTAAGGAGCTTGATGTTTTGAAAAAGCTGATTTATTAATATATTTCTACCGGCCCATAATCCAATTAAGAAAACACCAAGTACTTTAAATATACGACCCTCATCAAGAAGGCTTCCAATTCGAACAAAAACATTGCCTAAATTCATTTTAAAGAAACCAGACCAATCATCGTTAAGTAAATAATATTTAAATTGGATAAACTTTTTACCATTCCATTCTGTAGTCGGGTAGCCAAAACATTCCCAAATGTATGTACTGGCTTTAAAAAAAGGTTTTGTATAGTTTATGTTTAATGTATTAATAACAAACCAATTTAGAAGCGGTAATAAAATCAAAACCCCTGCAATCCATAATAATTTTTTGTCTGGTGTTTTTACAAATAGAATTAAAACAAAACCTAAGATTGCATATAGAGTTAAAATATCGCCAAGCCAAAAACCAACTAAGTGAAAACCTCCAAAAATTAATAGCCAAAACATTCTACTTATAAAAAAAGGGGCAAATGGTTTATTGTTTTTTGTTGATTTTTCATATTGAATAATACAGCCAATTCCAAAAAGTAAAGAAAAGATGGAATAAAACTTACCGTCAATTAAAGTGAAAGAAATAAAATCTAATACCTTATCTGAGGTGAATACAAAATCAGGATTTCGAAAATCCTCCGGAAAAAAGAAATAGCCAGAGAAGTATACAATATTAGCCATAAAAATGAATTGAATAGCAATACCGCGTAAAACATCAAGAAATTCAATTCTATCATCGTGTTTTATAGGTGCTATTTGATTTTTGGTTGAATTCATATGATGGTATTAGAATTGAAAATAAATAAACTGTTCACCACTACCTTGTGCAATGGCAACCAAGAAAAACATTAGAGCCCAAACAACGGCTAATGCTATTGGTGGTATTTTTTTTGAAACAGCTTCAACTGATGTGTTTCTCATAAACCAGTGGCATAAGAAAAGTATTCCGATGATAACGCCCACTTTTAAAATATCAAAAGAAGCTAAAACTTTTTCGCCATCAGGATTCAAATAAAACATAGAAGTTATCATGTTCCAAGCAGTTTTAAACTCTTTAGCTCTAAAAAACACCCAGGTAATATTAACACATGTAAATGTGGTAAATGCTAGAAACATACCGTTCCAGGCGGTTATTTTAAAAGGAATGTATTGACGTTGCAGTCGCTCTAAAATTAAATAGGTTCCGTGAAGTCCTCCCCAAACAATAAAAGTCCAAGCGGCACCATGCCAAAGTCCACCAAGCAGCATGGTTATCATAAGTGCTGAATACATTCTCACTACACCATACCGATTGCCGCCTAGAGGGATGTATAAATAATCGCGTAACCATGACGATAAAGTAATATGCCAACGTTTCCATAAATCTGAAAAACCTAATGATCCATATGGGTATTTAAAGTTGTCGGGTAAAATAATTCCGAGCATTAAAGCAATACCAATGGCACAGGTTGAATAGCCTGCAAAATCAAAAAATATCTGACCAGAAAAGGCTAAAGTGCCCATCCAAGCATCCCAAAAATTTAAAATTTTATCGGAACCGAATACTTTTTCTACCGTAGCTGAAAGCATCGTGTCTGCCATCACTACTTTTTGAAAAAGCCCTAATGTTAGTAAAAATAGCCCCCAGATAAATTGATTTACAGTGGCTTTCTTTTCTTCGTAAAATTGTGAAATTAAGTCTTGAGCCCTTACTATTGGTCCTGCAACTAATTGAGGAAAGAAGGTAACATATAACGCAAAATCTAAGAATGTTTTGGCTCTTTCGGTTCGTTTTAAATACATATCGATAGTGTACGACATGGTTTGAAATGTATAAAAGGAAATTCCCATTGGCAATATAATATCCATGGGTGCAGATTGATAACCATAACCATAAGTATTAACTACTGTGGTAAAGTTGTCTAAAAGGAAATCGCGGTATTTAAAAAAGGTAAGAAACCCTAAATTAACAACCATACTCAATAATAACCAGAGTACTCTTTTACGTTTGTTTTCTTCGGTAGCTAATTTTTTTCCTGTAATCCAATCAACAATAGTTGAAATCCAAAGTAATATAACCAATGGCGGATTCCATATGCCATAAAAAATATAACTAGCAAAAAGCAGCATGCGCTTTTTACCGGTCCAATTAAATATTTTTGAATAGTAAAGTCCTAAAACAATAACTAAAAACACGACGAAACTTAATGAATTAAATAACATAATTAGTTGGTTTTAAGGTTAGTTAAAGCGCCATCGGCTTTCATTATTTTCACAAGCTCCTTTGTAAAATACTTCGCGTCTTTGGCCGATAGATGAGATTCTTCGGGACAGATGAGATCCTTTAATTGGTTATAATCCTCAAAATGATAACTCTTAACTTTTGCTTCATTAACTAAATCGTCCCAAAATTTAACTCTAGGAACTCCCATGTTTTCTCCTGCTCTTAAAGAACCACTTGATGGACATCTTACTAAAATAACCCGACCACCACGAGCTTCAAATTTTTTTAAATCTTTTAAAAAGAAAGCCATGGTTCCGGCTTTATCGGGTGGTGGTCCACTTGCAGCACCTTTCATAAAGAACTGCCATACTTTAATAACAGAATTGGCATAAGCTGTGTCTGTAACTGTGATCTGTTTCATCACCGTATTCCGATCTATTGCAATTTTACCAAATTCATGAAAAGGCGGCATTGGATCGACAACACGATTACCTGTATTAATTTTTCCAATTAATTCTTTTAATTTAATACCATCAACGCCTTGATCATCACTTAAGAATGCTAGATTTTCTTGAAGAGGCAATGATAATATATGGTTTGAAATTTGAGCATAGGTTCTTTTTTTATAGTAATCTACCTTAGATTGTGGCCATTGCCAGGGCTGTGCCTTTGGCAACGTTGTTGAAAAAAATAGTCCAGGTGTAACGCCAACTAAAATGGTTCCGTTGAACTCAGTATTATTCACAACATCATGAAAAATAGGCAAAGGCGAACTACCAACAGATGCCAACTGTATAGGGCGATTACCTGTTTCTGCTTCCCATTCATTTAATTGGATATCAAAAAGTACTCTGGAAGAACCCATCAAAAGGACCTCTGTACTTGTAGCGGTTTCAACTCTGCTTCGTTGCATTGCCCAAAGCGCTTCGTTATCATCTAAACTTGTAATAACTCCTTCAGAGCGCCAAAAGAATTCCCACGCTGTTATGCTTATTATACTAAGTAAAAGAGCAATAATTAAGGTTTGTTTTAGTTGCATTTTGGTTGGTTTTAGTTGTTAGTATATTAATTTCCTATTCTGTTCAATTCTTCATCTAAAGCGCTTTTGGTTTTAGATTTGTTTTTTGCTTGTTGGTTACCGAATTTATAAGTAGCTCCAAGTCCAAATCGTCTTCCATCATTTATATAAGTTCCATTTAAATTAATGCCGCCATAATTTGAATAATAAGGATATTCACTTTCGGTTCTTAAAATATCAGACCCTGTTATTCTTATTTGCAGTTTTTTATCTAAAAAATCTTTTCTTAACCCAAAGCTCAATCCGTACGTTCCTTTTATGAATACAGTACCCCTCCAAATCCAGGTGCTTTGTTGCGAGAAAGTAACGTCCATTAAAATATCTGATGGTAGGTTAAGGTTGTTTTGAATACTGTAATCCCATAATGTAGATTTTAAATCTATGACAGTTCCTTCTAAATTCCCTTTGTAAGTTTTTTGAGAAGCGTTAGCAAAAAACATTATTTCCCAAATTTTATTAACAGTGACGGGATAACTTGAAGAAATGCCAAAATTTGTTGCTAATTGCATGTTTCTTGGTATTATTTGGCTTTGGTTTTCTCCTGTAATCTCAATAATTTTTGCAAAGAAATCTTTAGTTTCGCTATAAGAAGTTGTAATAATTAATTTTTGTTTATACGAATAAGAAGCCTGATAATTCATGATGTAATTAGGTTTTAAAAAGGGGTTTCCTTTCCAAATAACCAATTGACTTGTGGGTTTTTCAAATGGGTTCAAATCCTGATAATTAGGTCTGGTAATTCTGCGGCCAATACTTACACTCCAACTATGATTTGTTTGAAAATCGAAAGACAAACCTACATTTGGAAAGAAATTAGTATAACTACGTGGAACATCTTTATTATCGATATCAATATCGCTAATTAATTTTCCGCGAGACTCTGTGTTTTCAACCCTAATTCCAGCATTTAAATTTAATGAAGTACTTAGTTTCATATTTAGATTAGCATAAATGGCCGCTACATTTTCAGTATAATTAAAATCATTACTTTTTGTTATATCGAAAACAGGATTATCATTTTCGACATTATAAAAGTTGAAGCCATTTTTTGTGATAATTTGAGCATATTTAAGTCCTGTTGAAAATGTTATGTTTCCCCATTCTTTATCAAAATCTATTTTAGCCGACCATAAATTTATATTGGTATCTGTATCAAAAATGCTGTTTTTATTTTCAATTACTGTCGCTCCGTCGGGTTCATAATATGTATTTGGTTGTTGTGTGCTTCTTTGTGTGTTATAACTTCCTAAGCTTAGATTAGTATTGATGGTTGATGTTTTACTGGTATTCCATAGATGATTTAGGTTAAAAAGATAATTGCTTGAAGTACCATCCAGAAACGATTTTGAATTAAGAATTTTCAAAAATTCGTAGGGGTTGGCCTGATAAATATCTGTTGTACTGTTTAAGGTATTAGTATTGGTGTTAAAAATTCCTCTCGCACTAAGGTTTAATGCATGGTTTTCAGATAATTGTGCTTCTAGGCCAATACCTAAATTATAGCCGTTTCTAATTTGATTTTCTTTAGAATATAAATCTAATATGGAATTGTTTTGTTGAGAAACATCATCAAAAATTTCTAAATTATTATCTCTGGATTGTGTGAAGTCGAAATTGGTTTTTATTTTTTTTCCTCCAAAATTTAATGACAAATTATTACTGTATTTATAAAAAAGACCTTTAGTAAAACTAGAAGTTTCACTTCCATTAAAACCAGTTGCCATATTTTTTTTCATCCTAATATTGATAATTCCACCAGTACCTTCAGCATCATATTTTGAAGAAGGATTGGAAATTATTTCAATAGAATCGATAACATCAGAAGTTAAACTTTGTAAAAAATTGGTCAGATCATTTCCAGATAAGCGAGATTGTATGCCATTTAGATATACCTGAACATTGCTTTTACCTAAAAGGGATATATTATTATCTAGATCTAAAGTAACCCCTGGAGATTTTTTTAATAAATCCAATCCGTTAGTTCCAGAAGCACTCGGGCTACTTGAAACGTTAAATATTAATTTATCAGCTTTAATTTCAATAAGTGCTTTTTTTTGAGAGATAACCACTTCATCTAAAGTGTTACTTGCGGGATTTAAAATAATATTTGGTACAATTTTGTGCTCATTTAATAATAAAGTAAATGGTTCTGTAAAGTATGTTTCGTGTTCAATATGATCAATTCGGAGCATATAAATCCCCGGATTAACATTCGAAATTTTAAAAACACCATTGGTTGTACTAATAGTGCTATTTACTAAAGTAGAGTCGTTTTTTATTAATGCTATGGACGCGTAAACTACTTCTAAATGTGATTGGTTTAATACTTTACCAGATATTTCACTTCCTTTTGAAGCACTATCCGATTGTGAGAACATATGCATAGATGAAAATAAAAACAGTATTGATTTTAGAATGTTATTTTTTTTAGAATTGAAATGCATATTTTTTTAAGTAGTTTAATCTGTGTGTAGTTTGTTTAATTTATGTTTTATGTTAAAATTAATCTTTAAATTGAATTTATATACTAAAATTTTTCAATGGTTTTTAAATGCTTAGAAAAATTTAGAAATTGAATTATTACAATAATTAAAAGTGTAGGTATAGCCATTAATAAAAATAAAGTAGCCCAGGAAATATGCTCTTTTAGAGGGCCAACAATTCCAGCACCAATCGATTGCCCCATATTATTAATTGCCATGTAAAGGGTAAATTGAGTTGCAGCAACTGTTTTCCAGCATAATTTCATAGCACCTGCTAGAATACTAATGGTAATAAAAGTCGCTAATAATGTGTACAATGAATAAAATATAAAAATCAAAGTGTCGTTTGCCCAATAATTTTCAAAAAACCCTATGCTCAATAGGAGAAGTGTAAAAACACTAAAATAAATGGTTAGCATTCTTTTTTCTCCAAATCGATCAACAAGATAACCACCAGCAAACATTCCTAATATACCAGCTACAACATCGGAAATTGACGCTATTTGAGAAAAAGAGGTGTTTGTCCAACCAAGATCCTGAATGGTAAATATGGTAAAGGAGGTGTATACTAAGTTGTTTAAAAATCCTTTATAAAAACAGGTGATTATTATTAATAAGCTGGCAGGTAAAATAACTACTTTCAATAAATCTTTTAGAATTGCAACCCAACTCTTTGACTGTTCATTTTTTGAGTTTTCAGAAATCTCACCTTTTGTCCATGGCATTATCTTTTCTCCTGAACGTTCTCTAAACATAATTGGGGCTAATATTATAAATCCAACAGCAACTGCCAAGAATGGAATTGCTGATGAAAATCCTAAGGTGTTTATTAAAACAGTACCAACTAACATTGATAGTGAATATCCTATGGTAACTGAACCCCACATTAGTCCATTAGTGCGGGCCTGTTCATTAATTGGAACCACATCTATGGCCATTCCATCTGTTGCAACATCTTGAAAAGCTCCGAAAAAATTAATAAAAAAGCCAACTATCATTAACCATTTTAAATTATTTAGAGGATCAGGTACAAATCCAATTGCATAAAAACTAATGATCAATCCTAATTGACCAAAAATCACCCATGGTCTTTTACGGCCCATAGATAAAATGGTATATCGATCCATTATTGGAGCTATAAGAATTTTAATACTCCATGGAATTCCCATAACAGCAATAAAGCTTCCTATTTCAGCAGGAGTTTTATGGTTCATAGCCATCCATGCAGGAATAGCAGCCAATGTAATTCCTTGTGGTATGCCTTGAGCAAAGTAAAGAACCGAAAATGTTAAGTACCTTAAAACTGGATTTTCAGATAATATTAAATTGTTTTTTTCGAAAGTTTCAATATCCTTTACTTCTGCAGTGTTTGGTTCTGAATTCATGTTGGTTAGTTGCTTTTAAAATTCAAAATTGATTTTCAAAACCATTCTTGATTTGTCTATGGTAGTCTTCGGTATCAAAACTACCTTTAGATTGTTTTATCAATCCATTGTTGTCCATTTGCCATAATTCAAAACCACTAATTTTTACTTTTTTTCCTATGCCATTTGTACCTGTATTTGTTCCTGATAATGTCCAATGAAACTCTATGCCGTTTAAGGTTGAAACTAAACGGTCCATAGTGACTACCATATCTGGGAATGATTTCATAAAACTTTCTGCATCTTTAGCAATAGCAGTTCTTCCAATGGAGTGCTTTCCATTGTTGATTGTCAATGACCCATCTTCAGAAAAAAACAGGGCAACAGAATTGGGATTTTGACTACACCAGGCCTGTGCATATTCTTTTGCAAAACTCATAAGGTCAAAAATTATTTTATCTGATGTAACTGGGGTAGAAGTAAAGGAGGCGTTTACTATTTTCCAGATATCGCTTTCCTTTTTTAATGTGAAGTAGTTTATGTTTTGCGTGAGAGGAACGCCATAAACATACGAAACGGCATCAAACTTCACATGCGCTGAAGGACCATCACTAAAATGGATTGTATAACTAGGTTTATTAGTCGTTATTTTTTCAATGTCCTCAAAATCATAATTACCTGATAAAGACATAAAATGATTAATTTTTATTTTGACGTCATTTTCATCTTTTGTGAAAGCCCGTTGTTTTGCTATTTGCTCAAAATTGTATTTCTTACTATCATAATTTTGACCAATACAAACGGTTGATTTTATTAAGCTAAATGCAAAACAGGCATAAAGCGAAAGTTTAAGAATTTTTTTCATTTTTGGTTGGTTTTATTTAAATGATTTGTTCCTTAGTTATTTTAAAAATTAAAATACTATCCGGCTATAAAGCCGCCGTCTATTAAATGAATAAATTAAAATATCAGTCAATAACACTATTTACTTCGATCCAATAGCCATCAGGATCTTGAAAATAGATTTGTTTTATGCCATCAGCTCTCGTGGTTATTTTATTTCTCCTTCCTGCCCAGTCAGAAAAATCTATTTTCATAGCATCTAGTTTATTAATAAAAGCATCAAAATTTGCTGTATTTAATGCAAAATGCACTGCTTTATTAATAACAACGGGCTCTTTTACTACTGATACCAAATGCAATTCTTTATTTTCTCCAAAGGAAAACCATCGAATGCCATCCATTTTTGTACGATTAGTAATTTCTTGAAGTTGAAGAACATTTTTATAAAACTTTGCCGACTGATTGACATCTTTTACAGATAATGCAATATGATTAAATTTGAAGGAGACGGTTTCCTGTGCTTGAATCCATGTAAATGAAACCAGAGCTAGAAATATTATAAATGATTTTTTCATTTAATAGATTATTTTTTAAATGCATCAACCAATTTTTTTGTGTCAACAAATTGTTGAAAAGCAACTACTTTTCCATTATTAAATGTCCAAAGATGTTCTGCCTGAGCATCGATAATAGCTCCATTTTTCTTTACTTTTGCTTGGTATCTTAAA
>Ga0208305_10001233_pt1 | contig 12278 bp, 13 predicted proteins | sample ColrivemetaGS741_FD_187605 | JGI IMG/M metagenome (GOLD analysis project Ga0208305, IMG submission 187605) | Estuarine microbial communities from the Columbia River estuary - Flood tide ETM metaG S.741 (SPAdes) (version 2) | ecosystem: Environmental > Aquatic > Marine > Intertidal zone >... | reverse complement strand
TTGGTTTTGCTATTCAAAAATATTGTGAAGCTCATGGTTATGGTGTAGTAAGAGAACTAGTAGGACATGGTTTAGGAGAAGAAATGCATGAAGATCCAGAAATGCCAAATTATGGTCGAAGAGGAAAAGGAAAGAAATTTATTGAAGGTATGGTTGTAGCAATAGAACCAATGATAAATCAAGGCACACATCGAATTAAACAACATAAAGATGGTTGGACAATTACTACTCTAGACCTAAAGCCTAGTGCACATTTCGAACATGATGTAGCGTTAATTAATGGAAAACCTGAACTACTTTCTACTTTTGCATATATCTATAATGCTTTAGGAATTGAAAGTAATGAAGAAGATGAATTTAGGCAAAAATAAATTGTATTATAATAATGAAAATTAAGGATATTAAACAAAAGGAAATTGTTGAAGGTTATAAAGGCCGTTTTGTTCATATGGACTCTTTTACAATTGGCTTTTGGGAAGTTAAATCTGGCTCCAAAATTCCTTTACATTCACATATTCATGAGCAAACAACTCAAATTATTGAAGGTGAATTTGAAATGACAGTTGGAGAGGAAACTAAAATTTACAAACCAGGAATGTTGGTTAAAATTCCTTCAAATGTAGTACATAGTGGAAAAGCTATAACAGATTGTAAGTTAACTGATGTATTTTGTCCTTGTCGTGAAGAGTATAAGTAAAACTTAAAATTGAAAAATCTCTTTAAATTATTTCTCAATAAATTACCAAGGCCTTTATTAATAAGGTTAAGTTATGTTGTTAGACCTGTTTTAGCTTTATTTTTAAAAGGGGAAAACTTTACCGATCCAATCGATGGAAAAAGTTTTAGAAGCTTTTTACCTTATGGTTATGGTAAGCAACGAAATAATGTTTTATCACCTTCAACATTAAGTTTAGAACGCCATAGACTACTTTGGTTATATCTAATGAATGAAACAAACTTCTTTTTAAAAGATACTGAAACAAGTTCAGCATTAAAAGTTTTACATTTTGCTCCTGAACAAGCCTTTTATAAACGCTTTAAAAAAATGGAGAATCTAGACTATATTACAACAGATTTAGAGTCACCTCTTGCAGATGTTAAAGCTGATATTTGCAATCTACCATTTAATGATAATTCTTTTGATTTTATACTTTGCAATCATGTACTTGAACATATTCCTGATGACACTAAAGCGATGCAAGAATTATATCGTGTTTTAAAACCAAAAGGAATTGGAGTATTCCAAATTCCTCAAGATTTATCTAGAGCTACAACTTTTGAAGATAATACCATTACAGATAAAAAAGAACGCGCAAAAATATTTGGACAATATGACCATGTTAGAATTTATGGTCGAGATTATTTTGACAAGCTTAGAGACATAGGGTTTAAGGTTGATGAAGTTGATTACACATCCACATTATCAGATTCTGAAATTGAACAATATTGCCTAGCAAAAGGTGAAATTATTCCAGTGGTCTACAAACCTTAATTCTTAGGAAAGTTGTTTAAAGACAAGGTCTCTAATTCATTTTGGTCATTTTCAAAAATTAAAAAGACTTTTAACTCAGGGTGATAATCTAAAAATTGTATTACTTTTTCAATTCCCATTGCTTTAAATGCTGTTGCATAAGCATCAGCAGTCATACAATCGTTAGCAATAACAGAAATACTTAGCAAATTAGTTTTACTTGGATACCCTGTTTTAGTGTCAATTATATGTGCATATCGATTACCATTCTCATCAATTTTAAACTTCCTGTATGTACCTGATGTTGCCATTGCTTCGTCTTGTATTCTAATTGTTTTTAAAAGAGATTGTTGCCCATCAAAATGTGGTGTTTCAATTCCTACTTTCCATTCAGATTGTTTTTCTTGATTAATACCTTTACACCTTATTTCTCCACCAATTTCAACTAAATAATCTGTGACATTTTTAGATTCTAAAAATTCAGCTATTACGTCTACTCCATATCCTTTAGCAATGGCATTAAAATCTAATTTTGCATCCTGATGTTTTACAATTCTATCATTTACAAGTCCTACTCTATTTAAGCCAACATGTTTCATGAGTCTATTAATAGTCAAGCTATCTAAATTTTCAATTTTGCCATTAGGACCAAAATCCCAAGCATTAACTACTGCTCCAATAGTTGGATCAAAAGCACCTTCTGTAAATCTGTAAATCTCTTTAGAAGCTAAAAACACGTTTTTAAAATGTTCGTCTATAGTAACGTCTTCATTTCTGTTAATTTTTGATATATCAGAATTTTGAATATAGGTTGACATCGACTTATTAATTACATAAAATAAGCTATCAAATTGCTTTTCGTAATTAATTTCAGAATCATATATCGCAGAATAAGATGTTCCAAAAACTTGTCCAGCTATTTTTGTGTTTACAGCATCCTCTTGGCACGATAGAATAACTAGACATAATACTAATACAAATCTTTTCATTAGTTTAAATTTGTTTCAATTACCTGAATACCATTATACTCTATTAAATATTCTTCATTTAAATAAATTGGTAATTCATCACCTTTTGGATTTCCTAAACCTACTCCTGCATACAATACTTTAGCCTCTTTTTCTCTAGCATGCTTTTTAAAGGTTTCCATCCAAATTACATCGTAATTATTTGGATTATCAGGAAGTAATACTGCTTTTACAATCACAAAAAAATATTGACTGTTTTTATCAATACACACAAATTGAGGATGCCTTTTAAGTTTACTATTAATAGCTATAAATTCAAAACCACGTTTTTCTAAGTCTTTACCAACATGATTCATTGCAAGATTATGTAATTCTTGTTTTGTAAGTGCTTTACCCATGGTTCAAAAATACTATTTTATATTATTCATTAAAATTTTGATTAACTTTAAAAACAGCAAAGAATACCTTTCTACCTCTTAAATGATACATTTACATAGAATTATTGGAAACAACTAAATTAGCATACATGAAATTAAAAGTAATTTTTCAACTTGTAATAGTTTTTACTTTTATCAGTTGTACCAAAACTAATACTTGTGCTATTGAAACTAGCGAAGGAATTATTTTAATAGAATTGTATCCTGAAAAAGCACCTATTACTGTTGCTAATTTTTTAAAATATGTTGACGAAGGTCTTTATACAAATTCATCATTCTTTAGAGTAACTACTCCTGAAAACGAAGTAAATAGAGAAATTAAAATTGAAGTCATACAAGGAGGAAATGTTGAGGATGGAAAAGAATTCCCTCCTATTGAAATTGAAACTACAGACAAAACTGGAATAAAACATATTAATGGTGCGATTTCTATGGCTCGTGGTGGTGTAAATACAGCAACTAGTAGTTTCTTTATATGTATTAATGCACAACCAGAATTAGATTTTGAAGGTAAAAGAAATCCTGATGGTTATGGATTTGCCGCTTTCGGAAAAGTTATTAAAGGAATGGAGATTGTTAGTAAAATCCAATCTGGAGAAAACAAAGATCAACGTTTACTAAATCCAATTGTAATAATATCAATAACTAGAATTAACTAAGCATGATTAAATTCTTTAGAAATATCCGTAAACAACTACTAGGTGAAGGTAAAAATGGCAAATATTTTAAATACGCCATTGGCGAAATTATACTAGTAGTAATAGGTATTCTTATTGCTTTACAGATTAATAATTGGAACGAGCAACAAAAAGAAAACAAACTAGAACAGGAATACTATTGTCGCTTATTAGAAGATGCACAACAAGATTTTGAACAAGTAAATGAATTAATTTTAGCATCTCAAAATAGGTTAAAAGCATCAAATGAAGCTACCAGATTGCTCTTAGGCAATAAAACCACTAAAGTTGATTTTGGCAAACAACTTAACTTGTCATATCGTGCTATTTACTCAGTTTTCACTCCTAACAATTCTGCTTTTGAAGATTTAAAATCTGGTGCTAACCTTAAAATCATTAAAGATAAAAACATAATAAAATCCTTAAACACTTATTTCAATGAAATTGAAAAATATTCAAGTATTATCATTATTAATGCTGAAATTGCTTTAGATGAATTTTATTCTCATAAGGATAAATTTTCAATTGGTTGGGTTCATGCAACCATGAAAAGTAATCGATTTAAAAAAGGTATGGAAAAAGATGTTTACGATGCAATTAATATTGATTTTAAAGAAGAACTTTCGAAAGAAAACAAAGACAAATTGCTAAATAGTGTTTTAATGATAATATCTGCAAATTCGAGACAAATAGAGCTTTATAATTATATATTGGATGAAATTAATATTCTCATCACAAAATTAGAACCTAAATGTAGAACATCCAATGAATACTATTAAATCACAAATTAGCTAAATACACTTACTTGATATACGGATTTAACATCTAAATGTTAATTGCTAGTATTCTTTTTGCTAGTTTGGGTGTTGGACTATATATGAGTTATAAAAAAGATGATAAGGAAGAAAAAGATTATGAGTATATTTAGAAAAATTCGAAAAAAACTACTTTATAAAAACAGAGTATCCAAATATGTTTTATCCACCAATTGAAGCATGAATACCATATCTTTTAAATGTTGAAATAATTTCTGAAATTTCATGATCATTTGGTGTTTCAAATTCAAAAAAATCATTAGCTCTTCCCATTTTTACCAACTTATTTTCTGCGACTTTATGATAAGGAAGTAAATTTATTTTTGTTCTGTTTCCTTCAAGTGAATTGATAAATTCAGCTGTTCTTTCAAAATTTATTAAATCAGAATTTACACCTTTAATAAGTGGCATTCTAAAAATAATTTCACAATTTGTTTTAGACAATTCAATAATATTAGATAAAATCTTTTCATTATTAACTCCTGTAAATTCCTTGTGCTTTTGTGAGTCCATCACTTTTAAATCCACAAGAAACATTTCGCAGTTATCAGCAACTTCTAACAAATTTTCCAAACTTGTAAAACAAGTTGTATCCACCACACGATGATACATGCGTTTTCCACATTCTTTTAAAGCTTTTATTAAATAATCGGAATGCATTAATGGTTCTCCTCCTGAAAACGTAACACCTCCTCCTGATTGGTCAAAAAAAACAGCTTCATTGTCAATTTTCTTCATCAATTCAGAAATTGGTATACTAGAACCTAACATTTCAAAGGCTTTTGTAGGGCAAACCTCAGCACATTTGCCACATAAATTACAAGCATCAAAATCGGTTACAATTCCTTCTTTAGTTAAATTTAAGGCATTATAAGGACAATTATCCAAACATTTTATTGCTCCAATACATTTTGAAGCTGTATACATTTTTTGAACTTTTGGAGACAAACTCTCTGGATTATGACACCATTGACAGGATAAATTACAGCCTTTAAAAAAGACTGTCATCCTAATTCCTGGGCCATCATTAATGGCATACTTCTTAATATCAAAAATTAATCCAGTGCGCATTAGAACGATTCGTTTTCTGTCCGATCAATCACTTCCTGTTGAAGATCTGCATTCATATCATTAAAATAATCGCTGTAGCCTGCCATTCTAACTAGTAAATCTTTATAGTCTTCTGGGGTTTTTTGAGCAGCGTATAAGGTTGCTGTATCAACAATATTAAATTGAATATGATGTCCACCTAATGCAAAGTAAGTTCTTATCAATTTTCCTAATTTTATGATATCTTCATCACGTTTTAATAAACTCGGTAAAAAGCGTTGATTTAACAAAGTACCACCAGATTTTGTCTGATCTAATTTTGTTAGTGATTTAATAACTGCTGAAGGACCGTTAGTATCTGCTCCATGAGAAGGTGACGTGCCATCAGAAATTGATTTATGTGCTAATCGTCCATTTGGAGTTGCTCCCATTACCTTACCAAAATAGACATGGCAGGTGGTTGATAACATATTTAAATGAAATGACTCTCCTTTTGTATTAGGTTTCCCATCAATAGCATCAAATAAATCATTATAAACTTGTAATGCAATAGCATCGGCATAATTGTCATCATTTCCATAAAATGGAGTGTTATTAATTATGGTTTGACGCAAAATTTCTTCTCCTTTAAAATTCTTAGTAACTGCATTCAAAATCTCAGCCATAGAAAAGGTTTTATCTTCAAAAACATGTTTCTTTAAAGTAGACAAACTATCTGTTACAGTACCTAATCCAGTGCATTGTATATAATTCGTGTTATAACGAGGACCACCATTATAATAATCTTTTCCTTTAGAAATACAATCTTCAATAACAACAGATAAAAACGTTGCAGGACTATATTTTGCAAACATTCTATCTATATAATTACTTACTAAAATCTTCTGATTAATAATGTAATTAAGTTGTCTCTTAAACGCCTCATACAATTCTTCGTAAGATTTAAAATCTCTTGGGTCTCCTGTTTCTATACTTACTTTCTTACCTGTAAGTGGATTAATTCCATTATTTAAAGTAATCTCAATAATCTTAGGAACATTTAAATATCCCGTTAAGATATAAGCTTCTTTACCAAATGCTCCTACTTCAATACAACCACTACATCCTCCTTCGCGAGCATCGTCTAAAGATTTACCTTGACGTAGCATTTCTGGTATATAAATATCAGGATTGAAAATTGAAGGATAACCATGGCCTTGACGAATGACTTTACAAGCTTCTTTTAAGAATCTATCTGGAGTTCTTGAGCTAACATGAACAGAGTTTCCTGGTTGTAACACATGAAGTTCTTCTACAATTTCTAACATGATATAGGACACTTCACTTACACCATCGGATCCATCTTGCTTGACACCACCTATATTTATATTTGTGAAATCGTTGTAAGTACCACTCTCTTTAGCTGTAATTCCAACTTTTGGAGGTGCTGGATGATTATTTACTTTAATCCAAAAGCAGCTTAACAGTTCTTTAGCTTCTTCTCTTGTTAATGTTCCGTTAGCTATCTCTTTTTCATAGAAAGGCGTTAAATGTTGGTCAAAATGACCAGGATTCATGGCATCCCAACCGTTTAATTCTGTTATGGTTCCTAAATGCACAAACCAATACATTTGTATGGCTTCATAAAAATTACGAGGCGCATTTGCAGGTACCCAACGACACACTTCTGCAATTTTTAATAGCTCTTCTTTACGATTTGAATCAGACTCTGATTTTGCTAATTCTTCAGCTAATTTAGCATGACGTTCAGCAAAAACAATAACTGCATCACAGGAAATTTTCATACCTTCTAACTGCTCTTTTTTGTCTGTTGCTTCCGGATCGTTTAAAAAGTCTAATCTATCGATATGGTATTGAATTTCTTTTATAAAATCCAACATGCCTTTTTTGTATATTTTTCCATCTAAACAGGTGTGTCCTGGAGCACGCTGTTCCATAAACTCAGTAAATAAACCTGATTCATAGACTCTACTCCATTCTTCTGGAACATGCTTAAAAATGCGTTCTCGCATTGTTTTTCCTTCCCAATAAGGAATGACTTCTTTTTCATAGGTATCAATATCATCTTGAGAAAGGGTATAACGCTGCATTTCACGAGTGTTTAATACATGGAAATCTTCAACACTATGACAGGTTAACTCAGGAAATGTAGGTACTGCTTTTGGACATGGACCACGTTCTCCAACGATTAATTCGCCTTCACCTATATAAATTGTTTTTTGTTTACATATCTCAAGAAAATTCAATCCTCTTAATACTGGAATAGAAAATTTGCCAAAATTTTCTTTATAGAAATTAGTTTGAATTAAAGCACGCTCAATTGAAAGTGAAGGTTGTTTTTCAAAACTTAATTTTCTTAAGTGTTGAATACGTTTATTCATACCTGGACCAATTTTATCTACTAATGGTTTGTAAAAGTTACCTTCTGCAGAAGATGGTCGCTCTGGTGTTTTTGTTTTTTTTATTATCGTATTCATAATTATAAAGATCTATTCAAAAAAGATTCTGAAAAAATTCAACAACGTGTTAAATAATGCTTAGGTAATTATGAAGTATAAAGAAAGAACATGAGACATTCAAATAACTGTCTGTACGACTTAGTTAATATGCTTATGTATTTGTTTTTAATCATTTTAGATGATGATTCACATTAACAAATATACTGAAAAATTAGACGAAAAACTATATTGTAAAATTCATAGTAACAAAAAAACCCAACACTAAGTGTTGGGTTTTAAAAGCTTATATAAATTGAAGTTTAACCTCCAAAATCATCAAATCTTATGTTCTCATCTGCTAGACCAAAGTCCTCTCCCATTTTCTGAACAGCGTTGTTCATTAATGGAGGTCCACAGAAGTATAATTCAATATCTTCTGGATTTTCATGATGATTTAAATAGTTATCAATAACACAATTATGAATAAACCCTACAAAACCATCTCCATCTTTATCATTAATGTCTTTTTTTACTTTCCAGTTATCTGCCTCTAAAGGATCTGATAACGCAATAAAGAATTTAAAGTTTGAAAAATCCTTTTCTAAAGCTCTAAAATGTTCAATATAAAACAGCTCTGCTTTAGAACGTCCACCATACCAATACGTAACTTTACGTCCAGTTTTTAAGGTTCTAAATAAGTGGTATAAGTGTGAGCGCATTGGTGCCATTCCAGCTCCACCACCTACATATAACATTTCTGCATCTGACTCATTAATAAAAAATTCACCATAAGGTCCAGAAATTGTACACTTATCTCCTTTCTTTAAATTAAAGATATAAGATGATGCTACACCAGGATTTACATCCATCCAAGCGTTTTTAGAACGATCCCAAGGTGGAGTAGCAATACGAACATTAAGCATAATTTCTCTTCCTTCCGCAGGATAAGAAGCCATTGAATATGCACGTTCTACCAACTCATCATTTTTCATTACTAATGGCCAAAGACCAAATTTATCCCATTCTGCTTTAAACTTATCGGGAGTTTCATGTTCTTCAGGATGTGCAGTGATATCCATATCTTGGAAATTCACTTGACATGGTGGAATTTCAATTTGAATATATCCTCCTGCTTTGTAACCCATATCTTCAGGAATTTCTACTACAAACTCCTTAATAAATGATGCAACATTGTAGTTACGAACAACTACTGCTTCCCATTTCTTAATACCAAAAACTTCTTCTGGAATTGTAATTTCCATATCCTGTTTCACTTTTACCTGACAAGATAAACGTGCGCCATGAGCTAATTCTTTTCTTGTAAAGTGAGGTGTTTCTGTAGGTAAAGCTTCTCCTCCACCAGATAGCACATGACACTCACATTGAATACAAGTTCCACCGCCACCACATGCTGATGGTAAGAAGATTTTTTCTGCGCTTAACGTTGTAAGCAAAGTGCCTCCAGAAGCTACTTCTATTTCTTTTTCACCATTAATCTTAATCTTTACGGGACCAGAAGGTGATAATTTTTGTTTAACAACCAATAACAATGCAACTAATAATAGTGTTACTACTAAAAATGCTACTACAGTTGCTACGATTGTTCCTAATGTACCTGCTGCTAATATCATGTTATTCTACTACTTTAATATTGTTATCAGCTATATCTTTAGCTTCTTTTTCTGTTTCATCAGAAGATTCAATTTTAACCGTTTTTTCTTCTTTAGCTTCCTCATCACCTCCAGTTAACATACCACCAAAACTCATAAATCCAATTGCCATTAATCCTGTAATGATAAAGGTTATACCTAAACCTCTTAAAGGTGCTGGTACATTTGAGTATCTAATTTTCTCTCTAATTGCAGCAATTGCAAGAATTGCTAGAAACCATCCAATTCCAGAGGAAACTCCGTAATTAAATGCTAAGCCTACTGATGCAATTTCACGAGACTGCATGAATAATGAACCTCCTAATATAGCACAGTTAACAGCAATTAATGGCAAGAAAATACCTAGTGAGTTATATAATGAAGGGGAAAACTTCTCTACAACTATTTCAACCAATTGTACCATTGTTGCAATTGTTGCAATAAACATGATAAATGACAAGAAACTTAAGTCGTAATCTGCATATTCTGGACCTAACCATACTAATGCACCTTCTTTTAATATATATTGATCTAACAACCAGTTTAAAGGTACTGTAATTGCTAATACAAAAATTACAGCAGCACCTAAACCAACAGCTGTTGATACTTTTTTAGATACAGCAAGGTAAGAACACATTCCTAGGAATGTGGCAAATACCATGTTATCTATAAATATTGATTTAAAAAATAATTCTAAATGTTCCATATATTTTTAGTATTGAGTTTCGATTACTTAGTATTGAGAATCTTATTTCTCAGTTCTAACATCTCACTACTATTAATGATCTTCTATTAATGCTTTATTTCTACTACGTTGTACCCAAATAATAATACCAACAACAATTAGTGCCATTGGTGATAATAACATAAATCCGTTATTTTCATAACCAAAAGCATAAACTCCTGTTTTATCAATAGGATCTCCAAGTACTTGAATGCCCAATAAAGTTCCAGAACCTAGTAACTCTCTAAAGAAACCAACTATTATTAAAATGATTCCGTAACCAAGTGCATTTCCAATTCCGTCTAAAAATGAACGCCATACACCATTAGCTAAAGCAAAAGCTTCAAAACGTCCCATAATTATACAGTTAGTAATAATCAATCCAACAAATACTGATAGTTCTTTACTAAGTTCGTATGCAAAAGCTTTAAGTACCAAGTCTACGATAATTACTAAAGCAGCAACAACTGTTAACTGTACAATAATTCTAATTTTTGATGGAATTATATTTCTTATTAGCGAGATAACAACATTACCTACACCCATTACAAACAATACAGATATTGTCATTACTATAGACGCTTTTAATTGCGCTGTAATTGCTAAAGCAGAACAAATACCTAATACCTGAATAGTAATAGGGTTATTATCTGCTAAAGGATCTAATATTAATTTGCTGTCTTTTTTTGATAAAAGTCCCATAAATTAATTTTTTAAGTTTTTAAAATAAGGTACATACAGCTGAAGTTCACTTCTAAGCATTGCAGTTACACCATCTCCTGTGATTGTAGATCCAGCAATAGCATCTACCTCATTATCTTTTTTATCTTCATTTTTAGGGTCACCATTACTTTTAGAAACTGTAATTCCTTTAAAGCTTCCATTAGACATTAAGTGTTCACCTACAAAGTCATCCATAAAAAAACGTTCTTTTATATTAGCACCTAGACCTGGAGTTTCTCCTTTGTGATCGAAATACGCACCTAGAACAACCATATCCTTATCCATAGCAACATATGCCCAAATAGCGTCCCAAAGTCCTTTCCCTCTAATTGGAGCAATATAGAATTTTTGACCTTCTTTTTCTCCAATAAATAAAGGTAAACGTCTAGGGTTACCATCCTTAGCACTCGTTTGTTCCTTCTTTATATCAATCAAATACGCATTCTCATCTTGAGTTTCATTTCCATCCTGAATAACTATCTGATTAGTAATATATTTTGAAAACGATTCGGCAACTTTTTCCTTAGAAACAAAATTTGCTTTGTTTCCTTCGTTTTCATTAACTCCCATAGCATATAGAATGTTTTGTTGTTTTTCTATACGCTTATTTTCTGCAATTCTATCTTTTAATGCTGAAGCTGTAAAAGCAAGTAAGGCTCCAACAATTATTACCATTGCTATGGCAAAAATTACAGTATATGAATTTTTATCTGTTCTCTTTTCCATCGTTATGCAGTTTTAGCTTTTAGACGTTTCATACGACGTTTTACATTTCCTTGAACTACGTAGTGATCGATTGTTGGTGCAAATACATTCATTAACAGAATAGCAAGCATTACACCTTCAGGATATGCTGGATTAAATACTCTAATTAATACTGAGGTAAATCCAATTAGAAATCCGTAATACCATTTTCCTCTTGTAGTCTGAGATGCAGTTACTGGGTCTGTAGCCATATATACAATACCAAAGGCTAATCCACCTAATAATAAGTGATGCCAGAATGTTGTATTCATTAAATCAAAGAATTTACTGCTTTCAGTAATCCAACCTTGATCTACAACTCCATTAAATATTAATCCCATTACTAAGGCTCCAATTACAGATGATAACATTATTCTCCAACTTCCTATTTTAGAAAAGATTAAGAATAGTCCTCCTATTAATATTAATAATGTAGATGTTTCTCCAACAGATCCGGGAATAAAGCCTAAGAACATATCCATTACATCGTATCCTATATCTTTACCTTGAGCTAAAGCGCCAAGAACGGTTTCTCCAGAAATAGCATCTGGTGTTGCACCTTGCGCAAGATCTTGTACTCTT
>Ga0208305_10001227_pt1 | contig 12307 bp, 15 predicted proteins | sample ColrivemetaGS741_FD_187605 | JGI IMG/M metagenome (GOLD analysis project Ga0208305, IMG submission 187605) | Estuarine microbial communities from the Columbia River estuary - Flood tide ETM metaG S.741 (SPAdes) (version 2) | ecosystem: Environmental > Aquatic > Marine > Intertidal zone >... | reverse complement strand
TGTTCTAACTTCAAATATGAATTATTATTTTCATGTTCTCCAACTTCAATATATCTACCATTCTGTATGTTATATTTGAACTCTGATTCTCCTAATTCACCTATGTGTCTAAACTTAACTTTTTGTACATAAACCCTTGTTGTGCTGTTTTCAAAATCTCTATATATTGACAAGCCATTATCTACCTGATTATAAAAATTAGCACTACCAGCTATGTCATATAAAGTAGGAACTTCATATAGCTTATTTTCTTGTTTAGCCATTTTGCGAGGATGTGCTACAAGAAATATATGTATATCATATTTTTGTTTAAATATTGTTAGCTTAGTAAGAAATTTATTAATAAAATTAGTTTCAGAATCAGATCCTAAATTAGCGTCTATTTTATTATATGGATCTATTATTAAGGCATTTATGCCATATCGTCTAATTAATCCTTTAGCTGCGTTTAAAATAGCGTCTATAGTGTAAACATCGCTATCTGGTCTTATCCAATAAAAATGTTTTGATATAAAGTCTTTTGCTGTGCCTAACTCATATTTGCTCATTCTATTAAATTTAGTTTCTTTACGGAATGACTTACCAATTAGTTTTTCCGCTAAAACAGAAAAGTGCAACTGCATAGGATAATGTTCAGGACTAAACACACCAAACTTCCAATCATGCTGTGTTGCTAATTTCATACACAAGTGTTCTAAAAAATTACTTTTACCATGAGTTGGTATACCTGTAACCACAGTTAATTGTGAAGACGCAAAGCTAAACAATTTATCAAACTTATTATGACCAATTAATTTACCTCTTTGTAATCCTGTTTCATACAAAGAATCTATATCTATATCAAACTCTTTGACACTTAAAACTCCCTCTAATGGATATGGCTGAGATTTTAATATACATTCTTTTACAACATTAATATTGTTTTTTACTAAAACATCATTAATATCTTTACAGTCATCAGGATAGCTTACTCTATAACAAATGTCTCTACCTAATCTTCTTGACAACTCTTCTTGTAGTTTTAAACCTGGATCATCATTATCTACCGCTATATATATTTTTTCAATGTTTTCAGGAAAGTCTTTTAAGTAATCCATTTTTAAATTACTAGCACCATTCGGAACAGACACGCAGTTTTTATATCCTGCTTCATACAATGCTAATTTATCCATTTCTCCTTCCACTATTATAGCTTCTTTCTTGCCAATTAAATCATCTAAGCCATACATTATTCTTTCAGCATCTTTTACTAACTTAAAGTTTTTAGCAGCATCTCTGTATTTAATATTAACTAAAGAACTATCTCTATAGTATTTAAACTGTATAGTTGTAACTTCTTTATTAAGCTGTGGCATATATTCTAAACCTTCAGCTACCCTGTTGCTTATAAGTGTTTGTTTTGTAATACCTCTACTAGCAAACCAACTTAAAAATTTATCTGAATAATTATAAGAATCATTAGTATTTGTTGGTACTTTATACACTATCTCTTTCATAAAATTATTATTAATTTTAATACTTCCATGCCATCCACAATTATGACAATTCCATATGCCTTCATCTATGTTTACTGATAAACAAGGATCTGATTTCTTTTTTCTATCATGTGAACATTTTGGGCATTTAGTTTTCACTTGTCCACTTGATTTTTTTAACTCTATGCCATAATCTAAAAAGCTCATCAAAACACCATATTTGTAAAGTTACCACCAGTGAAACCTTGATTATTATTGTCTTGTATTTCATCATCCCAACAACCCTGATTTAACCAAGTGCTTGGATGTTTTTTATATTTTATATCTACAATAGAATTAGAATATTCTTTAGCCTTAATAATACACTTTTTGCAAATTTCAATATCTAACTTAATAAATTTATCATAACACAACTTTCTGCTTTTCTTGTAATTATATGCCTCCCAAAACTTTTCAAATAATTCTTTCTTTTCATTTATATTATTACTATTTATAGTATTATGCTTAACATTTTTGTTAAGGGGGGTATTAACATTTTTGTTAAGGGGGTCTAAACATTTTTGTGAATCAACTAGAGTAATTCTTCTTTTATCTACGTTCTTTTCTTCTTTAATTAAATGTATTTTAATAAAGCCATTAATAGATAGGTTTTTTATATTTCTACTTATACTGTTAGGATGTTTTTTAAATAGTTTACTAAAGTAATCGTTACTTGCCCAACAGTAACCTTTTTGATTACATAAGGCGGTAATTTCTGCATATAAAAGTTTTTCAGTAGAACTTACTTTGTCGCTATATCTTATGTTAGCTGGTATTATTGCGTAATAGTTTGGTTGATTTGTCATATTAGTTTTTAGTAAATAAAAGGGAGAGTAAAAAAATATTCACTCCCCCTTATGTTAATTTAAAATGGTAAGTCCTCTTCTGATCCTACCTCTACAGCTTTTTTCTTTGTAGGCTTCCATGTGTCTACATAAGAATAATGCGTCACACCTGTTTCAGATGCTTCCTTTCTTCTAGCAACAATTAAATTTACCCAACCATCATTGTTTAATGTTTTTAGTTGTTCTACTAAATCATCTACCTTAATGCTAAGTTTTAATTGTGTGCCTCCATTATCAAAAGATTTCTCCTTGATAATCATACCGTTTACATATTGTTTTTCTGACATTTTTAAATAATTTTAATTAATAATTAGTTTCACTGTTTATAAAATCCTCTAGGACATTTATTCTTTTTTTATATATATCTATTTTTTCTTTTACATAATTTATCTTATCAGAAGTGAATCTTGTAAAATATTCATCTTTACATTTTTTAAACAAATCTTTATATGGTTTCCAATATTTTATATGATTGCTGTGTTTGTTTTTATGATACAAAACTGTATCATGACCTCTATTAAGTATTTTACCTGCCCTAGTTAAACTAGCACCAGACTGTACTAATAAAACAGCAGTTATACTTCTAGCTAAGACTAATTCGCTTTGTCTACTTTTTGATTGTAAATCTTTGACTTCATATCCTGTATGTTCACATACTATATCTAGTATACTTATTTCTATGGCATTAAACTCAATTTGATCTGATTCTTTTTTATATAAATCTTTAATGATTTGTAACATATCTTTCATCACTTAATTTTTTAGATTTGTTTAATATTTGTATTAATTCTTCTTTAGATAAATTTTTACATAAATAATCTATGGCGGCTATAAATCTTTCTTTATTGTTTTTATATTTTAAAAATATAGGCTCTTCATTATTTAAAGTGTCATTAATATCTAATCCAACCTTCATAAAGCATAACTGCAAGTATTTTGTTCTAACGTTAGATCTGTGTATTTTTTCGCCTAAAAAACCTAATGCATCCCAACATAATTTCTCTATGTTATAATAAAAAACTGGACTATTGCACCATAATTCTGAAGGTATAGCTTTAAAAAAATCTTTAAAATAACTTAATGGAATATAGTTATTATGTCCAATAGGAATTATAGTAGGTATATTTTCTTTGCTTATTCTAACTACTTCTCTTATTCTTTGCCAGTTATTAAAATATCCCCCTTCTTTGCATTTGCTTAAATTGTTCTCTAGGGTCTCTAGGGCAATTGTTCTCCCAGAGATGTCTAATGATTTCTTCTGCGTCATAATAATTAAGTTCGTTAAAATTTATATGTTCATAAAATATATTAGCACTAGATGTTACTAGAAGACTCTCTATCTTACCTATTTGCCATAGGGAACATGGTTCATCTTCTAGTATATCATCTATCCAATCGTGCTGTGTCATTTAGTTGTTATCTTGAGAAAAAGCTTCAGCTTCTTCTTCTCCAAATATTCCTAGTTCATAAAAACCTGCTAACATAAGTACAATCCTTGACTTTGCTCTTTTTTCTGCCATTGCAACAGGATAAGCATTGCTATTATTCTTTGGAGTACACTCTCCAAATGTTTGAATAATTTTCTCACCTCTTTTACCTAAAGCCTTTATAAGACAATGTGAATGGTCATCTGAAAGATTTACAATATCATATTGTATTTCTATATCATTAGCAGCCATAATTTTATCTATACCTGCTCTTGTAATAATAGTATAGTGTTTGTGTTTAAACACATCTTCTTTTACTAAATTGTTTTCTATAAACAATCTCTTTAAAGTTTCGTTCTTAGTTTCTTTTGTCATTTTTCTTTGGGTTAAAATTAGTATTTGTTTTAATTAATGTTAGGCATATTTTCTCTACACCCATATACTCTGCAACCTTATAAAGGTGTGAGTAATACTTAGCAACCTCATCTTCATGTTGTTGCTGTAAATCTACAATGTTTTTAATTTTTGACATAATTTTTTTTTAAATAATTAGCGTTCATCTCTATGTCCATCAGATTTCATTTCATCATAATGGTCTCTCATGTTTTGTTCGTATTCGTACTCTTCAATCATAGTGTAACAATCTTCATCATCACCACATTCTGTACATACCATGTATGTGTCAGCGTGTTCTTTACACTCTCCACATATATCTGTTTCTGCCCAAAAATTAGAATCACAACAATTACTTGTTTTACTAACTTCTTCTTCAACACCACAACAAGAAGTTACTAAACTATTATTATGACCATCATCTATAGGATTGCTTAATTTATAATTATCGTAATTCATATTTTAAAAGTTTACAGTTATAATTTTAGTTTCAAAATCTACTTCTACATCCTTAGGTTGTACGCAATCTCCAAAGTTTAAATTAGATTTCTCTACCTCTATTGCCCACTTAGAACCATCATGCTCATCCATACTGCTATCTATTAATATTGGTATAGGCATTGAATTTTCATCATCCCAGTAATTAACATCTATTTCACCACAAACCTTATTTACATATAAATACATGGATTTTACACCCCACTGTCTCATTTCTGTAACGAAAGACCAGTCTACTATAAAACTAGACTCTACATCGTGGTTTCTTTTGCTGACGTTATAAACTGTTACGCTGTTGCCTGATAATTTTGTTTCGAAATTCATAGTTTTTATTGTTGATTGAATTACAATGTAACTAAAGAAAAATGACAAAACCAAATTTTATTCCACAAATTTCCATACTGTCTCATATATATTGACTTATATTGTATCAAAGTTTTAAAATGGCTAAAACCTATAGTGATTATCCACAGTCTGCAACTAATAATGCTAAGAGAGCATTAAAGTGGGTAGAAGAAAATGGATGGGGTTCTTGTGGAACTGACGTAGGAAAAAAAAGAGCCAGGCAAATCGCAAGTCGTACTCCTTTAAGTAGAGATACGATTTCTCGTGTCGCTAGTTTTAAAAGGCATCAACAACACAAAGATGTTCCTTATAGTGAAGGATGTGGAGGATTAATGTGGGACTGCTGGGGAGGCACAAGTATGATTAATTGGGCAATAAACAAGTTGGAAGAGATAGACAAGAAAAGCAAAAAGGAAGAATACAAGGGTGAAGAGTATGACCATAAATATGATTTTACACAATCAGACATGGAAACCTTACACACTAAAGGAGAGTTGTATGTAACACAGACAGATGAAGATGGAACACAAATGACCATTCTTTTTACATATAACGATGGCGAAATTCATGAACACAGTAATATTAAAAACTTAGCAAAAATGAATTGGTACGATATAAAAAATGTAGCTTCTGACAATGTAACAGAGGTAATGATATATGATGAGATTGGCAAATATGGGGTTGATGCCAAATCTTTTATAGATGAAATTAAAAATATCCCAAATGGTACATCTGTTCTTTTAAGAATAAACTCACCTGGTGGTTCGGTAGTAGATGGTTTAGCGATTTATGATGCTATTAGCAGAATGCCACAAAAGGTTACTACTCGTATAGAAGGTATCGCTGCGTCAATGGGAAGTGTTATTGCACTTGCTGGTGATGAAGTTATAATGAGTGAGAACTCACTTTATATGATACACAATGTATGGGGAGGAGAAGTTGGAGACGCAGGTGATTTAAGGAAAGCAGCCGACCTCATGGATAAAATGGGCGATAGGTTAGTTAGTATATATATGTCTAAGAGTGGAAATAGCGAAGAGCAAATCCGTTCTTGGATGAATGAAGAAACTTGGTTTGATAGTTCTGAAGCAGTAAAATATGGTTTTGTAGATGTAATCGAAGAGCCTATAAAACTTGCTGCAAGGTTTGATATAAACAAGTATGATTACAAGAATAAAGCTCTTGTAAATAATTTATTTAATAACATTAAAAAAGAAAGTAAAATGGAAAAAGAGTTTGATAACTTAAAATCTTTTATCGCTGATCTTTTTAACAAAGAAGGCGAAGTAAAGGAAGTAAAAATTCTTGATAATGATGTTGTTGTTGAAAAAATGAAAACTTTAGAAGAGTCTATAGAAGAGTCTAACAAAGCTATCGTTGAATTAAATGGCACAATCGTTGAAAAGGATGGTTACATTGCAACTTTAGAAGATGAGATTTCTTCTTACAAAGTGGCAAAAATGGAGGGAACTCCAAGTGATGTAGTACCTAGTAAAGATCCTAACCCAACTCCAGACGCAAAGTCTGAAGATGCTTGGGATGTTCTAGCTAAGAGCATCAGCGATGACAAAAAAGTTTATTTTAAAAATTAAAAATTAGAAAAAAATGGCAAACGTAATTAATACAAGTTTAAGCTGGAGCCAAGAAGATGCTAGAAAGTATTTCCTATCTCCACTCTTTTACGAAAATGACCATCTTAAAGGGATGGAGGTTATTTCTGATATTTCTGGTGCTTCTATTAAGTTAGACAGATATTCAGCATTAAAAGATTTAACTAAATCAATGAACTCAGCGTGTTTCTCTGCTGACGCAGACCAATCAACAAACAGCATTATAGAGTTAACTCTATCTCGCTTAGAAGTTGAACACGCACAACAGTCTACTTCTTTATTATCTCACATTAAATCTCAATTATTGAGACGAGGTATTAGTCGTTACGACTTATCAGGAACTATCTTTATGGAAATCGTTTCTGAATTAGTATTACAAGGTATCATGAGAGATATGTCTACAATCCTTTGGTTTGGAGATACTACAAATGGTGCTGGTACTCAAGCACTTGCAAATGGTGTATGGAAAGCTCTTGATGGTGCTGTAGGTGGTGCTTTACCAGTTTCACAAACACTTACTCAAGGTGCTACTGCAACAATCGCACAATTAGAAGCAATGTTAGCTGCTCGTTCAACTGAACTAGCTACTGCTGAAGGACAAGTTATTTACTGTTCTCGTGCTTTTGCTGATTCTTATGCTGCTGAATTAAGAGCTTCTAATGGTTCTCACACTGCTGCTTACGCTGACTTACAAAATGGTGTTGGAAGTCTACGTTTCAATGGTGTTCCTTTAGTTGTTATCAACTCGTGGGATGTTGATATTGCTAACCACTCTGTAGCTTTAGCTGCTATGGCAAATGGTCTTGCTCCAAATGGAGCTGCTGAAACTAAGTGTGCTATCTGGACAATGGAAAACAATATTACTGTAGGTACTGACTTTGCTGCACAAGATGTAGATATGTGGTACAACAGAGATTGTAAAGAAAACAGATTCCGTATGCTTTACTCTTTCGGTGTAGCTGTTAAAGAGCCAGGAATGGTTGTTACTTCTACTGAAGACTAATAATAAAAATGTACGAAGGGGGGAGTAAAATCCCTCCTGACTACTTTGTTTAACAATATAATAAATAAAAAAAATGGCAATAACTCAAGGACACGCAATCGTATGTTGCGATAGAAACCGAAGAGGTGGATTAAAGAGAATTTTCCTTATGGAGCAAGGTGGATTAGGTGCTGTAGCTTATGCTGCTGCTGGTTCAGGACCAGGTTCTGATGCTGCTGGAGGCGAATTTAACTCTTTTGTATCTTCAACTTGGTATGAATTTGAATTTGACAGAGAAACTGCTGGTTTCACTGCAAACGCTACAAGAGAGAATGGTTCTACTCTTGTAACAGTAGAATTAGACTTCTACATTCCAAAAGTAACTGAAGAAATTAATGGTAGATTAAGAGAGCTTACTGAATCTTGTGGTCTATATGCACTAGTTGAAACATTCGCTGATGATTGTGATGCTGTTGCACCAGAAACATACTTCTTTATCTTAGGATATGACAAGGTTTTCGAAAAGAAAGCATTTTTAGAGTTCTCTTCAGGAGAGCAAACTACTGGTGTTGCATTACAGGATGCAAATGGTACTCAAGTAAAATTAGCTGGTGTTCATGCTGAATACCCAAGAGAAGCGTTAGTAGTAATATCTGCTGCAAACGTAGACCCAGCAAACGCAGGTCAGATTGATTTATTTCAAGCTGTTACTGGCGTTACTAATGCTTGGAGCTCAAACTAGGTTACAATAACTTTTTATAAGATTAGGGGGGAAATCCCCCTAATTCTTATATATTTACATAAAATATTATATCATGATGAAATTTAAGTTCGATAAAGATTATTTTGTTTCTAATGATAATGACCCTGTTGTAGTTGTAGGACACGCTTTTGAAGTGTCTTTTAATTCTAAATTAAGCAACAAGGTGTTATCTCATTTATATAATCAAGGCAAACCTTATGTTACTTTGGAAAATGAAGAACAAGTTGTCAAAGAAGATGAAATCATACAACCAGAAAAAGTTATTATAAATGAGCCGAAAAAGAAAGAAAAGTACAGAAAGTATAAGTCAAACAAAAAAGAGTCCTAAGATATTAGGATATTCTTTTTCTAAAGACGTATCAAAAGAACCACCAAAAGAGCCACATCCGTATAAACCCTTACAGGATGACTGGATTCCTTTTGGCATTAATAATTTATTTCCACAAGAGCTGTCAGAACTTTCACGTTCTGCTTCTACGCATAGAGCCATATTAAGTACCAAGACAACCTTTTCAGTTGGAGAGGGATTAAGAACAGGTAACAAAAAATTACAGGCCATATTAGAGGACGTAAATGTTTATGGCGAATCTATGGATGATGTCGCTAAAAAGGTTTTTGCTGACTACTGGAAGCTAGGTAATGCTTACATGGAGGTTGTGATAGGAAGAGGTTATATGAATTTCTTTCATCAGGACGGAAGTACAGCAAGAGTTCATAAGGATGGTAAACATATATTATTGCACCCTGACTGGGAAAGAGCAAGAAACTATCCAGACGATTTAAGAAAAATTCCAATATATCCAGAATATAAGCAAGAAAATGGCGGATCTGTTTTAAGAACAATTGTTCATTTTTCTGATTATGAAAGCACATACTACTATTATGGAATGCCAGATTATTGTGCGGCACTTGATCATATTAAAATAGCAAATCAAATAGGAGTTTACAACCTTACTAGATTTAAAAACGGTTTTATGCCTAGTGCTATTGTTGAATTAAATGCAGATATGGGTGAGGACGAAGCACAAGACTTTATTGATGATGCTGTAGCAAAGTTAACTGGAGCAGGAGACAATTCCAAGATATTATTTATAGCTAAAAATGGTGATGGCGATGCAACTAATGTAAATATCATAAACGATACTAGCGATGGTTCATTTATGGAGCTACAAAAAATCACAAACGACAATATAATATCAGCACATAGATGGAATCCTGCTTTATCAGGAATACAGGTTGCTGGACAACTAGGAAACAACCAACAGATACTTACTGCTTATGATATAGCAATGAGTACAGTGATAAAAGAACCACAACAAATGTTCTTAAAAACACTAAGAAAAATTTTAAAAGTAGAAAGAGGTATTAACGCATCTGACCTAAGATTTTACACAAAACCACCTGTTTCTTTATTAGGAGCTATTGCTCCATCTGAATATATATCAATCAAAGAGGGTAGAGAAATATTTCATTTACCAGAATTGACACCAGCTCAAATGCAAGAGCTAATGGATGAGAAGTCCAAGGCAAAAGAAAATGTAAAAGAAAGTAATAACGACCAAAACCAATAACATGCCATTAATCACAAAGTCAGAGGTAATATCAAGATGTATAACAAATGCTAATTTTGACACACATCTTATAAAAGACACTTTTATTGAGATAGCTGAGCTAAATCATGTAAAACCTTTTTTAGGTGAAGACCTATATGACGCTTGTGTTGCTGGTGGTTATGTAACTTTGGTTAATGATTACATTAAAAATTATTTGGCATTTTGCGTAAAATTTGAGATATTGCCAGACATAACTTATAATACAACATCGCAAGGTGTTGTTGATAATTTAGCAGACTTTACAAGTCCTGTAGACCCAACTAAGTTAAATTATTTACGATCAGAAACATATAAAAAAGCTGAAACGTATAAGAAAAAAATGGAGAAATACTTAGATGATAACACTACTTTATACCCTGAATGGAAAGGGTGTGATGGCTGCGATAATAAAACAAAAGGCGGAAATGTAAGTAAAAGACATGGGATTATAACATATTAATTAAATGAAACACCATAATAATTTAAGTGATTCCCAGATACACAATCCAAAGGGATTTGAACCAGCTAGAAAAAGAACTGTGTCCACTAAAAATGGACAAAGTATTGTAGAGTGGGTAAAAGCAAACTATACTAGCACTATAACAATAACACCAGTGGCTGATGTCACTGGTAGTTTGCACCATGAATATATATGTATTTATAATAGTTATGATGAGACTAAGTATGCTGTATATTTTCAGGTACTAAATAATGATTTATTGTCTATACCTTCAGGATATGGTGGTGTAATACCAGTTGATCTTACAAATACAGGTATAAATTCATCAGTAGTTGAGGTGGGAACAGCACTACAGGGTGCTCTGAACAATCATGCAGATTTTTCTGCAGCTAAAGATGCAAACGGAATAGTTACTGTTACAGGACTAACCACTGCATCACCAGCTTTAGAAAATGGTACTGGTTTCTCTATTACTATTGCAGACGTAGAAATTACAAATGAAGTTTTGCATACAGATGCAAATGGTAATATAAGATTTACACCCTTTTCTACGATATTAACCAACACAGGTGTAAACGATAAAAACTATGTGCATAACCAAAATGTTGCTAGTGCAACTTGGATTGTTACACATAATTTAGGTAAAAATGCTAGTGTAACTGTTGTTGATTCGGCAGGTACAGTAGTTCAAGGTCAAGTTGATTACGATTCGCTGAATCAGGTAACACTAACCTTTAGTGGAGCTTTCTCTGGGAAAGCGTATTTTAATTAATTAATAAATAAAAAAAATGGCAGAAATTAAATTTTTAGTCGATTTAGATGTACATGGAAATATAGATTTAAACGACCATGAGTTGCAGAATTTTAAAATTCAGCACTTAGCAGCAGACCCTTCAGGTGTTGAAGGGCAAATATATTATAACACATCATTAAACTTACTAAAGTTTTATAACGGAGGTAGCTGGGTAACTTTATCATCAGCACAAGGTGATATTACTGAAGTTATAGGTGGTAATAACATTGATGTTTCAGGTGGTGATAGTGGTGCTGCTACTGTAAACCTTGATAGTGCTACAATTAGTGCAATTAGTGCTAACACAGCAAAGACTGGTATTACTACAGCACAAGCTAACGCTATCACAGCTAACACTGCTAAAGTTGGAATAACAACACAACAAGCAAGTGATATTACAGCAAACAACGCTAAAGTAACCAACGTAAGCACCAATCTATCTGTTACACAAAGTGGCACATCATTAGTAGTAAATTCTAGTGATGGTACAAACGCAAGTTTACCTGCTGCTGATACAGATAACTGGGGTGTTATGACTGATGAAATGTTTGATGCAATTCAAGCTAACACTGCAAAAACAGGTATTACTAGTGGAGAGCAAACTAAGTTAGGACACATTTCTGTTAGTCAAGCTGTAGACTTAGATACTATGGAGTCAAACATAGCTACAAACAACGCTAAAATATCTTATACAGATGCTTCGGCTGTAGCTGCAAACACAGCAAAGAACTCTTATCCAAGTGCTGATGCTACTAAAGTAGGTCATATATCTGTAACACAAGCTGTTGATTTAGACACTATGGAGTCTGACATTGCAACTAACAATGCTAAGACAGGAATTACTGCTGCTCAAGCGAGTGCAATTACAGCTAACACAGCTAAAGAGACAAACGTAGACACCGATTTAGGTGTTATTACAAATTCAACTAGTTTTACAGTAACATCATCTGATGGTAATAATGCTTCTCTTCCTGCTGCAAACACAACTAATTGGGGTGTAATGACAGATGAGATGTATGACACATTACAAGCTGCTGCACCAACAGCAAGTCCTGCATTAACAGGTACTCCAACAGCACCTACTG
>Ga0208305_10001226_pt1 | contig 12308 bp, 10 predicted proteins | sample ColrivemetaGS741_FD_187605 | JGI IMG/M metagenome (GOLD analysis project Ga0208305, IMG submission 187605) | Estuarine microbial communities from the Columbia River estuary - Flood tide ETM metaG S.741 (SPAdes) (version 2) | ecosystem: Environmental > Aquatic > Marine > Intertidal zone >... | reverse complement strand
GTGGTTAGTTACTACCATGCCTACATTGTAAGAGCCAAACATATTAACACAGTTTGTTACAAGAGCTTTAAGTGCTTTTGCTTTACGACCCATGTCGCCTTTCATGTCACCTGCTTCGAACTGGTTGAGCTCAGTTGGGGACATAAGCATGCCAAGCGAGTCAACTACAAAAAGAACCTTTGGGCGATCTTCATCTGGCATTACTTTGTAGTCTGCCATAAAGGTCGCAATAGTTTTAGCAACATCGTCGATCATTGCCATATTAAGTTTTAGAATCTTATCATCGCCTGTATCAACACCAAGCGCTTTTAACCAAGACTCGTCAAGTGCGTTCTCAGAATCAATGAGTACTACAAAGATTCCGTTTTCTTGCGCAGACTTTACAATGTTGCCTGACACAATATAAGATTTACCAGCGCCGGATTCACCAGCAAATACTGATACTTTACCTAGCGGAATGCCTTTGTAAAAGTCACCGCTTAGTAGATAGTTAAGGGCATAGTTACCGGTTGAAATCCAATCCTTAGGATCGTTAAAACCAGAACTCATACCTGTAATAGATTTAGTTAAACTTTTTCTAAATTTTGAGGGATCAAAAGCCTTCGTCGTCATGAGTTATTCCTAATGTAATGAAAAGTAGAGCCGAACGCCTCGGCTCTACTATAGTTTGTTAGCCTTGCTGGCGTTGACGGATCATTGCCAAAATGTCTGCTGAGTTAGCAGAAGCATCAGCTGCTGGAGCAGGCGCTGCTGCCGGAGCAGGGTCTACATCAAACGGTACATCACTTGCTGCTTCGGCTACTGGTGCTGCTACTGGAGCAGGCGTCGGAGCAGGCGTCGGAGCAGGCGCTGCTGATTTTACTGGATCACCAGTTGCTACTCCTGGAGCCTTAAAGTAAGACCCCCAAGCTTCAGCATCATATGCTTCGCCGTCTACGGAAGCTTCAAACATTTCAGTAAGAACCTTTACCGCAATTTCGTCTGGCTTAGCTGGCAAGAAGTCATTAAGATTAAACAAGCCATGAGTATTAACAGCTTGCATTTCCACATCACTTAGTGGACGTTCACGACGTGCCCAAGAAGAAGTTGAGTAGTCTGCGTACTCACCTTTCTTGGTCTTATTAAGACGGAAGTCAATGCCCTGAGTATAATCAGTCGGTAGCTCTTCCATATCAGGATCCATAAGAGCCTGCTTAATAATCTGGAAGATCTGTGGACCAATGATAAATCGACGTATTGGGTTTTCTGGAGCTTCGTCATCAGTTAGTGGGTTTTCAGTTACAAATCCTTGGAAAATGTAAGACTTCTTTTTCCAGTACTTGCGGCCCATGTCTTCGAGACTTGCGTCTTTAAACCATCCACGTACCTCTGACAGAACTGGACAAGATTCACCATACATTTCCATACATGGTACTTGTACAATCAAAGGCTTGCTATCAGTTTGCCCTTTAATTCCTGCGAACGGAAGTTTGATCATCAAACGTTCTTTCCAGAAGAAAGTGTTATTAGGGTCACTGTCAGGAAGGAAACGGAACGTTGCGTTTTGTCCTTCTTGAATATTCCAGAATGGATAAATCGGGTTTGGACCACTCGGGCCTCTGCTGCCGCCGGAGTTGTTGTCTTGTTGTGCGAGCTTCGCACGGATTTCTGCTAGAGATGTCATAATAAGTGCCTTTCAATTGCCTTTTAATATGTTTTGTGTGTGCCTTTAGTGTGTAGCACAGTTTATATACTACACAATATTACTTAGTCTGTCAATAAAAAAATTATAGATTCTTGATATAATTTTCTAAATTAATTGCCTCAGGTAGTTTGTTTGCTGCTAGTGTTTTATAGTCACGACGTGTATTATTAGTTTTATTAATGTTACGCACATCAAACCCAAGCATTCTAGATCTAGCAAACTGACGTAAATCTTTTAGAAAGTCGTACCAATCTTTTCTAACATGATCGTCTTGATCACCTACTAGGTTGTCGCTATACATTACTGTAATTTTTTCATCATCAAGTGAGCAGCTAACTTGCCCTAAACTATTATTTCCCTGAGCATACGCAAAGTCATAAAAACGAGCGTCAGTTGGAACATTAGTTGTAGTGGCATTTTCATCGCCGATAGTAATAGACGGGAACTGTCCTCTAAGTTTGTTAAACAGTTGTTCTGCTACTGTGTTTAGGTTATCCATAGAATTGGTCCTTTAATTTATCTAAGTATTTTATTGCTTTTCCTGCGCTGTCTAACGCTTTAATTTCACCTTTTTCAAATTGCGTATCAATAACACGCATACCTTCTTTAGTGGTTTTAATAAACGTATCTTTATGAGGGTTATCAACAAAGTTATCAGTTAGTATTTGCCAGAAGCGGCGCTTAGCTAGTAGCTCTTGAGTTTTTTCGGGAGTCTGCTTCTTAATGTCAGCACGATGTTGTGATTTACGAGCCTTATCATTAGTATTACCGTTTCGGTCAGCAGTTGGCAATCCGTCAGGCGCTCTATTTTCCCAGAAATTCATTATACGATATTCCAAGCTTGGCGATTGTCGTCGAGGGCGTATTCCTGCTTTTTCCGGGTTTCTAATCTTATTTAATGTTTGTGAGTAGAATTTGTAAGCGTCGTCTGGAGACTGGCGCCCGCCTGGACCGGTCATAGTCTTTTTATAATCGTCAGTGATCTGATAAAATTTTACAAGCGTGTCTAAGAAATCTTGTACTGTTGTAAAGTATTCGGGTCCTTCTGTTTCTAATGTCTCGAAGAAATCTTGTATTACCTCAAACTCTTCGATTAGATCATCAACAGTATCTTTATTTTTATATAGTTCGTCAAACGCTTCGGGCGTAAGAACTAATTCGCCGTCGACAATATCAATCTTGTCTATCTTTGTTTTTGTAACAACATCATTACGAACGCCTTGTACTCTTTTAGCAAAATTAAGTGCTTTCTTGCTAATTATCTTTTCAAGATTCTCTTCTGTAGCAGCATATGTCCTATCAACACGCCCTTGATCTTCACTAGAACGATCGCCAGTTTGAGATAGTTCAAATAGTTCTTCTGTATCTTCGCTTAGATCAACAAGCCCGTCGTAGTCTATATCGTCAATGTTGTCCCATACAGACAATATTAGTTCATGAATTTCTCTATATAAAACCATAAACTCATCAGTATACAAACCGTAACGTTTTTGTAGCTTGTCACTAAGGCTATCAATCTGTTCAATGCGCTTAGTTGCCGAAGAGATAAAGTCATTAGGCATATTTTTTACTGTAGAAAACGCATCAATATCTGCTCTAAACTTAGCAGTGTCAATGCCTAGCACGTAGTCTATGTTTATATCTTCATCTTCGCCGCTAGCTTGGTCTTTTAGTGTGTTGTTAACTTCGTTAATTGTTTGAACAAACTGCTGTTGTTTTTGAATTATAACATTATACAGTCTTTCGTCAAGAGCTTCGAACTCTTCCTTGCCAGTAATGCTATTACTGATAATTTGTGCCTGCTTAGTGTACTCATCGTCAAGAACTGCTTGTAAGTTTTCTAACGAACTAATCGATGTCCCAACTACATCTGCTTCAACGTCACTTATTAGTTTGTCAAGCATATCAACTACAGCGTCAAACGCTGCTTCGTTACTTGTAGTATTAGCTTCGATTTCTTTAAATGTTTTTAGCTGGTCAGCAATAGTCCTACGACGCTCTTGTTCTCGCTCAGCAGTCTGTCGAGCTGTGTCTCTTATCTCATCGCGGTTGGCTAATTCCTCAGCACCGGCTGCTGCTCTTGCTGCAATTTGATCTTTCGAAGCGTCTTCGCCTTGAGATAATCGTGTAGTGATGTCTGCTGCTTGCTGATCTAAGCTTTCTTTCGAAAGCCTAACTGGCTTATTAGCGTTAATTACATTTTGCTTAGTTGAGTGCGTTTGAATAGCGTTCGGTACTACTTGGGTTAGTAGTCGTAGTGTATAAAATATATACCCAGAAATATCAAACCAGCTTCGACTTTTTTCGTCCATGTCCATAGATTTTAGATCGTTGACATCAAATCCATAGTATAAAGTATCGTTGCCATCTTGACTACTAAGGAAATCTTCTTGCGCCTTATACTTAACATAAGTTCTTTTAAGATTATTAATTGCTTTTTCTCTAAATTCAGGATCTAACAATTCACTGTCGTTAGTTAATCTGTATACTAGCGCATTAACATATTCAGCACGATCTTCGCCTCGATCGTCATTAAACATATTACCAATTTCTCTATGAACTTCCTGCTGAAAGGCGACCTCACTTTGGGCATCATCGCCAATGCCAACAAACCCAGTGGCCCTGTTGGGGTTCGGCGTTACTGCTATCCAATCAAACATCTCACCTTTTACATTATCAACAAAGCGGCGATCTATTTGAGATTCGCCCGAGCCTCTGCCAGTGTCTAGTGTGGTTTTAAGAGCAGTGTCAAAAGCACGGCGTGCTGTTTCGTTAAACCCGTCACCACGACCGGTGTCTAGTGTACTAGCCATAGCTGCTGCGAACGCACGTCTTGACATTTCTAATCTAGCGCCATAGTCGCCTCTTGTAGGTCCTGGTGTGTTTTTAATAGCAGTATCGTAAGCACGACGTGCTGTTTCTAATGCTCCGTCGCCTTTGGTTGGTCCTTTGGTGTTAGCTAGCGCACGGTCAAACGCACGTTTAGCCATTTCTTGATAACCGCTTTGCTCGCTACGACTCGAACCAGTGCCTCCCTCTGGGCCTGTTTCTGGATCACCCAAGAAGTCTTGATCTTTATCTGCGTCGTAACGTGGATCAAATGGCTTGTCGTCATCTGGGCCTTGGAAGTCTTGATCTTTATCTACATCGTAACGTGGATCAAATGGCTTGTCGTCATCTGGGCCTTGGAAGTCTTGATCTTTATCTGCGTCGTAACGTGGATCAAATGGCTTGTCATCGTCGGCACCGTATAAGTCTTGGTCCCTTGCTGCTATAGCACTTGCTCCTACGTTTTTGGCTTCATCACGTATAGCGTTTCTAATAGCTGTTTCTTGACTAGCGGCTAAGTTTTTTTCTTTAGCAATGCGCTTTGCTTCGGCTCGTATAAAGTTTCGATTAGCAAGTTCTTCTTCGCCAGCTTTACTTCTATCTACTGCGTCTTGAGCTGCTTGGCGTATAGCGTTTCTAATATCTGTTTCTTGGCTTGCTGCGTCATCTCTAGCTACTTTATCTTTTGCTGTTTGTCGAACTTGATTGCGAATGTCTGTTTCTTGCCTAGCAGCGTCAACTAATGCTTGCTCTGCTTGTGTTAATTCAAACTGTTTTTGCTTATCTTCGAGTCCGCTAACAATAGGAGCAATAGCATCAATAGTAGGAATTAAGTTAACTAATTTCTGTTGCCAGGAAGGGTTGCCGCTGGTTGCCCATTCACGTAACTTTACATACGCAATAGTTAAGCTATCTGTTTTAAATATATCCGACAATGATAAACTGCTCAATATCTTCTCAGAAAACGTAGTTGCATATTCTGGATGATTTTTATATTCTTTCTTTAAATTTGTTATCTTCTTTTCAGCTAGATCTGTTAAGATGTTAAGCTCGGCGAAAACTTTCCCGCCTAACTCGTCGACTTTGTCAAAGGCTGCGTCAACGTCTGCGTTGCTAAGTTTACGCCCTGTTTCTTGACTTAGCGCATCAACAATACTAATGCCTGCGTCATCGGCAGTAGCAAGAGCATTTTCAAGTTGCTGTAGAGTAAAGCCTATGCCAACGTCTTTTGTTTTGTCAATTGTGCCTAAGTTTCTTCCTTGCGTCTCTTGGTCTAGATTATTTAATATAGTCTTTGTGTAAAGATTAATTTCTTTATATGCAAACTGTGCGTCACCGCCGTATACTTTTTTCAAATAGTCAGTTCTGTTATCAACACCGACCTTCTCCATATCCGCTTTACTCGGTGTTCCTCTAGCATCATTAACGAGTTCAGCTTGTGATATTTTAACCCAATCAGCCAGTACTGGTAGATTTTGTACACCTACCAACTCTCCAGCTGCGGCAGTGCCTAACGTATTAATAGCAAACCAAATACTTTTTAATTCGTTAAAGCTAAATTTTTTCGATTTATTTCTAGCTGTTTTAACCGCAAATTTTAAGTTGGTACGCACGTTATACATATCAGTGGTCTGCTCGTTAAGAAACTTAGCAGTTACGTTGTTGACACGTTTTTCAAATTTATCAAAATATTTAGACATTAGATATCCTACAATGTATTGTAGTATTTATCAATAGCTGCGACTGACAAATATAGGGAGTGGCGTTTCGTAATCGTCATCTTCTTCTACAGTAGTAAACGTACTATAGATTCTCGGATCCCAATCTTTCAACACAGTCATCATGCGAATAATAAGAAGCACACTACTAATCAAGTCGTCTGTTTCGCCTGGCTTTGCTTTAAAGCTATTGCCACTAGCTACGTAACCTTTTAGTTCTCCAAGTAATACTTTACTGTGTATTTTCATCTTGCCGTTTTCGAGCATAGTCTTAAGTCGTGTACAAGCGCCGATCTTAGAACCGTGTGTAGTGTTAAATCCTTTGCGGAACTTTCTAACATGACCTTTACGTATTGGCTCACTTACAAAGTACCCGGGGATGTTCTCTTCGCCGTAGTCTTGTATTACTAGCAATGCTGCTTCGCCAATGCCGTTGTTTTCTACACTCCAGTACAATGCCGAGCCCGGTACGTCGTCGGCAATGTATTTGCAAATGTCTTTTAGTATTCGTATTTGTTGAGGAATAGGGGTTGTATTATGTCGCCATTCTGCTACTTGTTCATACGAAGGTAATTCGTATACTTGAATAGCAGAGTAGTCGCCGCCTGTTCCCATGCTCGGATCAAGTGCAACAGCATATGTAGCTTTTGGATCAAGCTTTTTGTACCAGCGCACTTGGCCCATATTCATTACAGGGTCATTAGTGTGTGCGTTTGCTAACCACATACTATCAAGTAATGTTTCATCAAAGATCAAGAACTCGCAACCGTACTCTCGACGGAAGCGTTCCTCGCCAATACGGCCGATCTCTTCTGCCTTCCAATCGTCGTCACGGTCTGGATGTTCGTCCCAGTGTGCTATAAAACTATGAAAGCCGTTTGTACCTACTTCACTTTCGTTGCCGTACTCGTCAAACTTTTGTTCTGCTTGTTTCCAAATCTGCGCAAACGTATCTTCATCTGAGTTAGGTGTTGATGTAATAATAGCACGACCGCCAGTTGCTAGTGTAGGCGATATAGACGTCCAGAATTCATCTGCGATGTTTGGTTGTACAAATGCAAACTCATCACAGTACAGTAGCGAAATACTCATACCACGTCCTGTAGTACCTGTGGTTGTTTGGCTTACAATTCTACTACCATTTTCAAATTCAATCGAACCTTTGTTGTAGCTTGTGACCCCAGCACGGATATGATTAGGACATAACTCATATACGTAGCGTATACGCTGCATAATTTCCTGTGCGCCTGTGTACTTGTGTGCGGCAATTAGGATAGTTTGATCCGGAACAAACATAGCATACCAAGCAAGGTAGATAGCAGCACAGGTAGTTTTACCTGTCTGCCTCGGCATCATGTTAATGTTAAAGCGATAGTTGTGATAGCTATCCATCAGTCTTAGCTGATACTCAAAAGGATCAAATAATAGTTTGCCTTTTACTGGATGCTGGATGTGAGCAAATTGCTTAGCAAAGTACAAATAGCCCGTTTCAGGGTCCATACACTTCATTAGCTGAGCTATTTGTTCTTGCGTGTAAGATTGTTTTTGGTGCGGCTTTTTTACAAGCGCACTATCATTTATGGTAGACATACTATAATTTATATAGTGCTGTAAGCTCCGCTTTGATTCTTGACTCTTGTTCGGTCATTTCTTCAGCTACTGGTGGGTCGCCAGGGCTTGCTTTAGCTTTATAAGATTTCTTATTCTTATGCAGGTCGTTGCCTTTACGTATAACGTCAGACATGTCGCCTATGCTAGTGTCATCAGCACCGTTATCCCAATCTTCTTCAACCTGGCACTCTTCTTCAAGATCGTGCTCGCCGCCGCACATACTACAGCTAGAAGCTTCGTGTGCATCATCTTCGTCTTTGAACAAGCTTAGTAGCTTTGCCATATCCATGCTAGACATTTATAATCTCCTATAACTTATTTATATGATCTTTAAGGTCAACTGTAGCTGCTTCAGTGTAAATTGTCTTACCAGGAAAGAATTTAGCTAAGTTTTGCTGCTTCCCGTAAATTTTACCAACTCTTCCTTTTCCACCAGAGAAGTTTGAAATAACATAAGGACTTTTATTTCTGTACTTTGAAACATTCATATTTGTAGTTGTGCCACTGCGTTGTAATACCCGTTCTACATCATACTTAGGCTGAGCAGCAGCGGTTGCCGGAACAGTGTTGTTAGGCTTACTATCTGCTGCTCTACGGCCTGTTTCAGCGCTGCCGCTACCACGTCCTGTACCTGTAGCACTATCTGCTGCTCTTCTAGACATTTCGCTTGAACCTGAACCTCGTCCTGTTCCGCCTGTTCCTGGGCCAAACCCATCAGCGTCGCCGTAAAAGTCTTGATCTGCATCTACATTGTAGCTAGGAGCAGTGCCTGTTCCACCGGCAACACCAGTGTCGTCGCTAGCATCATCATTACGACGATCTGCTTCACTACTGCCGTCGCCTCTACCCGAGCCGCCAGTACCTGGACCGAAGTCTTGGGCATCACCATCAAAGTCTTGATCAGCGTCAACATCAAAGTCTTGCTGGAACGGTGCTGGTCTACTGTCGTTATCACGACGATCTGCTTCACTGCTGCCATCACCACGGCCGGAACCACCTGTACCTGGACCGAAGTCTTGGGCATCTCCATCAAAATCTTGATCTGCGTCTACATCTACATCAGGTCGGTACGGCGCTGGCTTACTGTCATCATTACGACGATCTGCTTCACTACTGCCGTCGCCTCTACCCGAGCCGCCGGTGCCTGGGCCAAAATCTTCAACGTCGCCGTCAAAATCTTGATCTGCGTCTACATCTACATCAGGTCGGTACGGCGCTGTGCCTGCGCCTGGAGAAGATGTAACAGGGTCTTGGCCTGTATCATTCGGTGTGCCGTCGTCTGTGGTTGTGCGGCCTGGTGCTACTGGATCGTTTGACCCGCTGCTAGCCTCTGAATCACTGCTTCCTAACGCCGAATCTAATTCTTTGCCAATATTACTCCATACTAGTCGTTGGCTGTTATCGCTAACTGTACGGTCAAGACGGTCTACTATTTCTTTTTGAACTTGCATGTCATCGCTCATCGGTGAATTAGTAAGTTCGATAGATTTAAATATACTCTTTTCTTGCTCAAGTCGCTTAGCGATATCTTCTTTAGACATAAAGTAATACTGTTCACCGAACATCACAGTTAACATCTCATCTAATTCTTTAGATTCAACTGGTGGTTCACCGTTCCATGGTTTAGCAGTTTCGGCAAAATGAACGTACCCGTATACTGTATCCTGCAATTCTGCTGCTGCGGGATCGTCTCTGCGTGCCTCGGCTCTTTTCTTAGCTGCTTCTAACTCATCAACAAATGTGCCGCTAAATCTATATTGCTTGTCTTGTAGCTGCTGTACTGTAGATGAACCTGCTATCATGTATTGTTCGTATTTTGCAAGTACCTCTAAAGCATCCTCGTGAATCTTTTTTGAATCTTGTTTGTTATAGTCACCTGGATTCATCCCCATTAGGCCAAAAGCAGTATTAGTGTCACGCCCGCCTATAAATATCTTCGTAGGTTCTGACGATTCGTCTTCGTCCACTTCATTTAGGATATCTAAGTATTTTCTAATATCAGCCATATTACCCTCCGACTATAGGTTTGTCGTTTTCTGTATTAGCGATATCTTTAGAGTCGCCCTGCGGTGCGTTGTATTCAATATCACGCTCTTGACGTGCTAATTCAAGTTCTTTGAGAAGATCCATTACACGGTTCTCGCCTACAGAGTCTTGTGCGCTTTCGCCGCCCAAGTCTTCCTGTGTAAGAATAGCTTCGTACGGAGCATCGTCGCCTGGCTCATCAGTCTGTTGTTCTTCAATCGGATCGCCTTCGCCACGTACAATAATGTAACTGTGACTAACACTACAACAATCAACTAAGTATCGCTCAAGCACATAAGGTGTTGTAGGGTATTGTACTTCAGCTTCGAAGTGATTCACTTCGCAGTTTGTTAGCTGCGGAAAATCTAAAGGCTTTGCTTGAATTGGTGTTGTTTTGACAGCGGAAAGATTTAATAGCTTGAACTTATCTAAGCTACGCTCGAGGCTATCTTTAAATCCTTCAGGTAGCTCACCGGCTACACGTACAATAAATTTATAAGTCTTAGTAGACTCTGTTAAAAAATCAGAAAAGTTTTTCATCGTAGGCTCCTATAAACTATTTATCTATATCTTTAAGTTTGCCAAGTAGCGCATTACGATCAATAACTAAGTCATCTCCGTTGATAGTATCGCTAGATTCAACGTTGCCTTGATCTAGCTTTTGCTTTTTAATCTGAGCATCGAGCATTTTTAGCTTCTTGTCCATTTTAGCTACTTTAGCATCGAGGCTTGTTTTCAATAATCCGCCTGCTACTTCGAAGATACGACCGCTATATCGTAGCTCAGCATTCATACCGAGGTCCATAAGGTCTTCGTAACTGCTCATAGCTTTGTCTGCAATATCATCTAGCTCTTGATCTGCTTTAGCGCCAAGGCCTGATACTCTTGGTAGCGCACTTGATATCTTATCTACTTGCGCAGAGATATCTTCAGTTTCTTCAACTTTAACTAATTTCTTTTTATATTGTTCGTCGGCAACGTCTTTGGCTCGACTTTCCTGTTGTTCTTCAATTACTTCTTGATTCTCAGGTAATTCAAATAATGATTCAAGTTTTTTAGTCATAGTAGTTCCTATTATATACTACTATTTATTTACGACGTGAGCCCTGGTGGAATATATCGTCTTCAGTTACTACACGAAACTTAATACCTTTTTGAGCACAGAATGCTTCAGCTGCTTGCCACTTTGCTTGATTTATAATAGCTTGTATCTTATCACGCTCGGATCTTGCTTCGCCTAATATCTGTTTTTTAGGTTTAATTTCTATTAGCTCTACAATACGGTTTCCTGATTTATCTTTATAAGCAATTAAAAAGTCAGGCAAGTAGGTCGTTTTGCTTTGCTTAATAGGGTTGATATAAGGTATACGCATAGGTTCACTTGCCCATTCTGTGATGTGTGCGTTTTCGTCACAAAACTTCATGAACACAAATTCCCAACTACTACGGTATGTAGGTGCTTTGTTGCCCATATACTTCTGGGGATTCTTTGGTATAAATTTACCTTTTGCCCACTTGTTAGCCATTATAAATGTATATTTCTATTTTCAATTGTAGTTTGTGTATTTTCTTTTTTAATACCAAGTACACTTGTGTTAAGGCGATTGTGGTTTAGTATTTCAGTTACAAGTTCCGAAAGTTGATTAGTTTCATACTTCTTCATTGTATCAATAAGTTCAAAGACTTTTACGCCATCAATTTTTGCCTGCTGTAACAACACAATACTAATTGCGTCAGCTGCTGTTTTGCTAAACCCTTTTCTTTCAAAGAAACCTCGCACTGCGATTACTTCATTAGAAGCAAACTCTAATTTTTTTGAAAAATAAGTATTAAAGAATTGATTTACAGTTCTATCATTCGAACGAGTAGACTTTTTATTATCTACTGGTAAGCTACTGTTAATAGTCATTTATAATCCTAATTGAGTATCTAAACTATTTAGAAACACAGAATTAGTTTTCTGTGATTCAAAATCAGCATCTGCATCAGCTAATCCGCCAGTGCCTCCTGCTGCTTGATAGTTTTGTCTATGTAATGTTTTGCGAGCACTTTCAAGCGCTGCTGGGTTTTGTCTAATTTCATTTTTAGATAAAGAAACAATTTGTTTAGTTTTATTCGTAAGATTAATTGTTTCGTTTTGTTGCGAATCCTGTTTTGGGAACACTAAGTCATCTAAACCACCTATAGTCGAAGGTTGTTTATTTTTAAAGTCTGTACTATTAAAGCCATTACGACGCAAAGAGTTAAATGTAACATTACTTTGCTGTTGACGTTGCTGAGTCTGTAACTGCTTGTTGAAGAAGTTATTTTCAAATCGGCTTTGCTTCTGACGACTGTCGTCTAAATCAAACTGATTGCCTGAGTCAACACTTTGAAAATCTTTTTCAATTTGAGTATAGCTTAAACTACTAGGCTGATGATCATAGTGTACTTGAGCAAAC
>Ga0208305_10001223_pt1 | contig 12336 bp, 5 predicted proteins | sample ColrivemetaGS741_FD_187605 | JGI IMG/M metagenome (GOLD analysis project Ga0208305, IMG submission 187605) | Estuarine microbial communities from the Columbia River estuary - Flood tide ETM metaG S.741 (SPAdes) (version 2) | ecosystem: Environmental > Aquatic > Marine > Intertidal zone > Estuary... | reverse complement strand
TGTGTTTACAGAAAAACTCGATGGTAATAAATTAAAATTAAAGTCTTTTAAGATTTTCCAGTATTTGCCCTTAAATATTGAGTCATTCTTTTTAAATGGTTCAATTGTAACAGGAGTAAAGGAATAATTATAATTAGCTCCAACTCTTACATTTTGATCTAAAGAGTTTTCTATTTCGTAATCTCTATGTTCAATTTGATTGTATGAATAATTTAAAGTTAAATTTTCAACATCATAAAACTTTGGTTTTTTATCTCCAGTTCTAGTTTTTCGAACACCTATAAAGTTTATACTTTTTCTTTTTGTATAATCTTCCGATTGGCGCAATATCTCTTCTTCCTCTTCACTAGATTGTGCTGTATCTAATCTGTCTTGAAGTTTAATATCTTTATATTGTTGGTCGAATTCTGGAGTTATTAACTCTTCACTCTGACCATAATTAAATGGAATTTGAACTCCCCATTTCTTTGGTAATAGTTGTCCTAAATTTACATTAGTAACTACATCATATTGCTTAACGTCTTCAATACTTCTTTGATTTGGACCTTGTTCAATAGTCCCAAAACCAGATGTGCTTTGTCTTCCTGTCGCACTAATGTTCATAAAGTCAGCAACATTAGAATCCATACTCAATACAGCAGCCCAACCACCTTCGTTATCCATTTCGGCAAGACGTAATTCATTAAACCAAACTTCAGTACAAACATTCATGTTGTTTTGGCTTGGGTTTTTAACACCTACCATTAAGGTTCTTATATCTCCAAAGTTTGGATTACCTTTAACTGCAATACGTTGTTGACCTATTTCGTAAGGTGAAAATTCAGGAATAGGATTTTCATCTAATACGCCATCAATTACATTATAAAAAGTAGGATTTTCATTTGCAAGAGTTCCTGCAGAAATACCTAATGATTTAATTTTTGATAGTGTTTCTACTGGTATGTTAATTTCATTATTATTTGGCCAAACTGTTTCTTCATCTGTAGAAACGCCAACTGTAACCTCAAGAGGAATTTCAATTTGGTAATAGTTTTGAGTAAAGTCGTTACCCATTCTAATAAATCCAACTGCATCACCATCCATTAAACCAGGACTTGTACCTTCTTCTGCATGAATAAACATTTTCAATTTTTTATATTGACGCATGTCTACATTAATATTTTTAAATACAGCTCTTGAATCTTCAGGCTCTAATTCACAAACATTTACTACTAAAGATTGCTCGTTTTGTCTAACAATAGTATTATTATTATTTAATTGTTCTCGTTCTACTCCAGGTGGAGAAACATAATTACCATCGTTTTCTTGGATACCAATTGTACCTACATTAAATTCTGTGTTATCGTTGTCGTTATTTGCTTCGTCATCTAATGCCAATTTGAATCGTCTCCAATCGCTTCTAACTAAATCTAAAGTAGCAAAACGTAATACAGTATTTTGGTTAAATTCATTTAGATATAATCTAGCAAATCGTATAGATCTAAAATCAGTAATACCACCAACTGTATTACTATATTCTGAAAGAGGTATTCTAAATTGATACCATTTAGTTGTCGCTGAGTTACCATTTGGTAATCCAACAGTTCCTTCTTTTCTGTCTACAATTAATGCATTGTTTGAATTTGCTAGAGATGCAGGTGTAATGTCTAACTCATACTCGAAATAACTATCAATAGTATTCATTGTGTTATCTCTGTTTATATCTTCTACATCTGGTTGCGTTGTTGAACCTCTATTTGTATCTGTAAATGTATCTGGACTGTTACCATCAAGTCCATTGTATTTTTTATAACGCTCAAAAATATTTCCTTCAGTATTTAAGAAATAGGTGTAATTATCTTTTGAAGGATCTTCTAAACCTGCAAAATCTGAAAAAACAGAGCCTTCTTCATCATCACTATAACCATCGTATCCTACATCTTGATTTGCACGTTGCTGACCAAGTGTTGAAAACGCATAAATTAAAGATTGATTTTGAGGAACAACAGTTCCCCAAGTAGTTTGCGGTAATAAACTTATATTACCATCTTCAGGCAAACCATTTTCGTACTGTTTCCTTCCATCTTTGATGACATCTTCCGAGATATTCCCCAGATTGATTGTAAGTTTTCCACCAGGATTACTTGGATTATTTAAAAAAGGATCTAACAACCAAAATTCAATATATTCAACATTTGCTTGTTCAAAATCTGTAGAAGTTAATTGTCTAGATATACCTGCCCAACTATTGTTTGGATTACTTAAAACATCATCTATTGCATCATCAGACATGTTGTATGGTCCACGTTCTGAAGGTGAATAAACCAAATCTAATGGGTTTATTACAGTTGATTGACCTTGAACTAAATCGACTTGTGGGAAGATTTCGTCAATAAATATTCTTCTTGTGTAAAGATCTGAAACGTCATCATCTGTTATTCCTGAAGGTCTCTGGTTACTGTAAAATATAGGGTCTACAGTATACCAATTTAAGAATGCTCGATCATATCCATTTTGAACCCCATTATCATCTTCTCCTCCTTCAGCATAAACTCTCCCTAATCCTTTAGGTCTACTTGATAAGAACCAAGATTGTGGTGATAATAAATCAATTGCATTTTGAGTACCTTCAAAATCATCAACATAAGATGTTGCTTCACCTTTAAAGTTTGTTCCTTTTGGTGCGCCTGGAAGTAAGTATGCGAATTCTCCTCTTACAGATACATTCGATGGTACATCAGTATCTATATTTGGCAGCTTGTTAACTAATCTTGTTAGAAATGGAACTTCTGTTGAATAGTTACCATTAATTCCAAATATTGAATTGTTTATAGGTTCTGTTCCGTAGTTTGCTTTTTGTGTAATTGGACGTTCGTTAAGGTTTAAAAATGTTGCGCCTAAAACAAATTTTTCATTGAATTGATGCTCGACATTTATACCTGAAAAACGTTTTGTCTGTTGTCCGAAAACTGAATTATTTTCAACAGATACTTGAATAGGAGTATTTGAAGCTTGTAGAGCTGGATCAAGAATTTGAACTGTACCTATTTGATAATTTACTGTATAGTCTACTCCTTCTACTAAAACACGACCTCCAGCTGTTACTTTTACTGATCCTCGTGGTACATTAAATGCGCCAATAGGAATTCCTGAGCCTCCTTCTGATTTATAACGTCCTTTTATCTGGAATTTATTCTTTTCTCCATCTTCTAAAGCTGCAGTTTTAGTTTCCCGATATAGCTTTCGATATACATACTTTCTTTGATTGGCATTATAATCTAATGCTTCATTGCCATCATAATTTTCACTAACATCATTTCTAAGTTTCTCAAAAAGGTAATTTCCAAAAGGTTCAACTTTTGTAAATACAATTTTCCCGTTTTGTGGTATTACTGTAATTCCTGGAACAAAATCAAAGAATCCATCGCCATTTGCTTGAGGGTCATTATTGAAATTTAATCTATCAAAATTAAACACCTTTAAAAGTGTTGTTTCTTGTAAAGCAGTTTCATTTGGCCCAGGTGTTGGGAAAGGTGTTCCATCTACTGGAGTTATATAATTTAAAGGAGATGTTTCAGTATAAAATATATTTAATCTAAAATCTTCTTGACTCAATTGAAAAGCACCAGTGTTATAGATGTTTTTCATCATTAAATCCCAAATTGGTTCATCAACACTTGTTACTGTGCTTTTAATCATTTTTAAAACCAGATTGTTATTGTTTACAATTTGATTTCCTGTATCAACATCAATAGAAACATCTGTTGCATCAACACCATCATTAGCAAATTCACCAACTTGATACACTTGGTTTCCTACAGTAAATTGGAATGCTACAGCAAGAATTTCATCATTTTGTAAGCGTTGATTTAAAGATATATATCCTAACTGCGTATTTAAAGTATATTCATTCCCTTGATTTAGCTTTCTTGCGCTTTCGAGCTTTCCATAGTCAAATCCTTCTGAAACTCCAGAGACTAAAATGCCTGATTGGATAGTAGCTACATCTCTTACTGCATTTGTTAATTGTGAACCTCCTTGACCAATAATTGTTGGATCAAATGCATTATTGCCATTATCAGGATATGCATTTGGTCCTGCAGTAACATTAACTCCAGAGCCTAAATTTTGTGATTCTCCTAGATCTTGAAATGCTAATATATTTCTTACGTTTTCTGTTCTGTTTGTCCTATTAGTAACCCAAACTTCTAATCTTGTAATCTGAACATTTGAATTTATAAATGGATAGTTCTCAAGTGCTTTATCGTAATTATTTCTAAAGTATTGTGCTAAAAAGAAGTGTCTGTTTTCATCATATTCAAGGCCAAAAAAATCAAATTCTTCAAGTGTACCTCCTCCTTGAGCTACTACTGTTCTGGTTTGAGATTTCTGCTCAGAGAAAATTCCCGTTACTCTTGTCTTTCCAAACTGTAACTCTGTTTTAACACCAAATAAACTTTGTGCTCCTGTTATTAAAGAGCTATTTAATGGCATACTTACATTACCAACTTCAATTTTTCTTATAATATCGTCTTCTGTTGGAGTGTATTCTAACTTTATAAGATTTTGAAAATCAAAAGTAGATTGTGTGTCATAATTTGCGGTTACTTGCAGTCTAGTTCCTACTTTACCTAATAAACTAAGGCTAATTCTCTGATCGAAATCAAATGTAAAGTTATTTCTATTTCTAGGTGAGAAAGATGGATTGTCTTGTTTGGAAAATAGAACTCCTAAATCCATTTCTACAGAACCTTGTGGAATAACTTCAATTGTATTTCCTCCAAAAATGGATTCGAAAAATCCTGAATTAACATAAAACTCAGGAATTAAGTTTTTTTGTAAATCTTCTGATCCTTCTTTTTTGCCATCAAAAGCATCGATTTTTTGTTTGTAATAACTCTTTAAGTTTTCTTCAAAAACTAATTTTCTGTATTCTTCTGGAGTTAATATTATAGGATAATTGATGTTGAAGCTTCCAACACTTGCTGTATAAATATACCTGTCTGTTAAAGGGTCATAAGTATATTTATAAACAATACTATTCGGATTAGGTACTTTTAAATTACCTAATGAAAATCCTGTTTTTGTAGTATCCTGTTCTGTATTTGCTTCTTGAGTAAATGACACTAAAGGTAAAAGTATCATCACGCTATAAAGCAAAAAAGATTTGATATTTCTAGTAATTATATAGTTGGTTGTTTTCAAATTAATTACAAGTTTTTAAGAGCCTCCTTAATTATAGTCTCAACATTTGCATCAGGTTGCCCAGAAATAATTTTCTCCACAATACGTCCTGATTGCTTTTTCGCAAAACCAAGAACTTCTAATGCAGATAACGCTTCATCTTTGTTCGTATTGCTTCCTGAAGGCGCAACTTCATCAATGTCATATATTTTAAGGACCTTATCTTTTAATTCAATAATAACACGTTGAGCTGTTTTTAACCCAATACCCTTTACAGATTGAATCAAAGCTACATCTTCAGAGGCTATTCCATCTCTTACTTGCTTTGGAGTTAAAGACGAAAGCATTGTGCGAGTAATACTTGCTCCTATTCCACTTACAGAAATTAATAACCGAAATATTTCTCTTTCAGCCAATGTACAAAATCCAAATAAAGTATGAGAATCTTCTTTAACTTGTAAATGGGTAAATAATTTCAATAATTCTTTGTCTGGAATTTGAGAAAAAGTATGCAAGGAAATATTAATTAAATAACCAACACCATTACAGTCTATTACTACATTTGTTGGGTTTTTTTCAACAAGTTTTCCTTGAATGTGTGTTATCATTAAACTAGTTTTGTTATGATATCAAATGTAATAAAATTATTTGCATAATTAAATTACTTAAAATCTAATTATATCTACTTTTTTCCTTTATGTTGAGCATCTACAACTGCGATGGCTGTCATGTTTACAATTTCATCTACACTTGCTCCTAATTGTAGGATATGTACAGGTTTTTTCATTCCCATCATTATTGGTCCTATAGAGTCTGCTTTATTTAATTCTTTCAATAATTTATATGTGATGTTTGCTGCATCTAAGTTTGGGAAAATTAAAGTGTTAACTTTCTTTCCTGCTAATTTTGAGAAAGGGAATATTTCTTGCAGTAATTCTTTGTTTAATGCAAAATCTGTTTGTAATTCTCCATCTACAATTAAATCTGGATGGTTTCTATGTAAATAAGATACAGCTTCACGAATTTTTGTAGCGTTATCATAATTTGAAGAACCAAAATTTGAATACGATACCATTGCAACTACGGGATTTAAACCAAACATTTTAACTGCATTTGCTGTCATAATTGCAATTTTAGCTAAATCTTTAGCTGGTGGGTCTAAATTAATAGATGTATCGCTTAAAAACATAGGTCCACGTTCTGTCATCATAAGGTTTGTTGTTGCAATTCTCGTTACACCTTTAGACATACCAATAAGCTCTATCATTGGTTTTACAACTGATGGATAATTACTTGAATAGCCAGTAATTAAAGCATCTGCGTCACCTTCATTAACCATCATTGCGGCAAAATAGTTACGCTCTCTCATTAATTTTTTAGCAGAATGCAATGTAATTCCTCTTCTTTTTCTATCTCCCCAATAGTCTTTTGCATATTTATACCTTTGTTCCTTTTCACCATCAGATTTTGGGTCTATAATAGGAACATCTGCATCAAAGTCAATTTCCTCTTTTAATTCTTTTATTTTATCCTCTCTTCCCAGTAAAATAGGAAATGCAATACCTTCATCAAAAACAATTTGTGCTGCTTTTAATACTGAAATATGATCTGCTTCAGCAAAAACTACTCTTTTAGGATTACTTTTTGCTCGACTATGTAATAGTCTAACCATCTTATTATCGTGACCTAATCGTTCTAACAATTCATCTTCATACTTTTTCCAATCTTTAATTGGCTCTTTAGCCACACCACTTTCCATTGCTGCTTTTGCAACTGCTGGAGGAACTGTACTAATCAATCTTGGATCAAAAGGTTTTGGTATAATATATTCTTTCCCAAATGTTAATCTAGTTTCACCATAAGCAATATTAACCTGTTCTGGAACTGGTTCTTTTGCTAAATCAGCTAATGCTTTAACTGCTGCCATTTTCATAGGCTCATTAATTGCAGTAGCTCGAACATCTAAAGCGCCTCTAAAAATAAAAGGAAAACCTAAGACATTATTTACCTGATTAGGATGGTCTGATCGACCTGTTGCCATAATAATATCATCTCTGGTATCTACTGCTAATTTATAAGGTATTTCGGGATCTGGGTTTGCCATCGCGAAAACTATTGGGTCTTTTGCCATGGCTAACAGCATTACTGGTGTAACTATATCTGCCATTGACAAACCAATAAAAACATCGGCGTTAACCATAGCTTCATCTAAAGTGTCAATATTTCTATCTGTTGCAAATTCTGCTTTTTGTGAGGTTAAATCTTCTCTATTATTTCTAATAACACCTCGGCTATCACACATTACAATATTTTCTCTTCTCGCTCCAAATGCCTTATATAATCTTGTACAAGAAATAGCAGCTGCTCCTGCTCCACTAATAACTATCTGAACGTCTTCAATTTTCTTTTCTGAAATTTCTAATGCATTCAATAATGCTGCTGCAGATATTATTGCAGTTCCATGTTGATCGTCATGCATTACAGGAATATCCAACTCTTCTTTTAAACGTCTTTCAATTTCAAAAGCTTCTGGGGCTTTAATGTCTTCAAGATTTATTCCTCCAAAAGTTGGTGCAATATTTTTTACAGTTTCAACAAATGCATCAATATCTTCAGTGTCAACTTCAATATCAAAAACATCTATATCTGCAAATATTTTGAACAGTAACCCTTTCCCTTCCATAACAGGTTTAGACGCTTCAGGTCCAATATTACCTAAACCCAAAACAGCTGTTCCATTTGAAATTACCGCAACTAAGTTTCCTTTAGTAGTATATTTATAAACATTATTCTTGTCTTCTGCAATTTCTAAACAAGGTTCTGCTACTCCTGGAGAGTATGCTAAAGACAAATCTCTTTGTGTAGCATATTTTTTACTTGGTATTACTTTTATTTTTCCTGGAGTTGGTTTTGAATGGTATAATAAAGCTTCTCGACGTTTACTTTGCTTACTCATAATTGACAGAATTAATATGAACTTACAAAGTTAAAAGGATATAACGAACAAAGAAATTTTAATCCTAATCTTTTAAGAACTGAATATTGCGCTTTAACCCTAAAAACTTTGTTCGTTTAACTGCAGATTTTTTAAATATTTTAATAAAAACATCCTGTGTTATTTCTTCCCATTCTTTACTTGACATAAAAAGTAAATCTGGATGTGGATTAAATAATGGTTCTGAATGTGATTTAGAGAATCTATTCCATGGACAGACATCTTGACAGACATCACAGCCAAACATCCAATTTTCAAACTTATCTTTATATTCAGTTGGAATCTTATCTTTTAATTCGATAGTAAAATATGAGATGCATTTACTTCCATTAACTACATAAGGGTGTTCTATTGCTTGTGTTGGACAAGCATCAATACATGCTGTACAGCTTCCACAATGGTCTGTTACTGGAGAATCATAATTTAAATCTAAATCAATAATCAACTCAGCAATAAAATAAAAGGAACCTACCTGCTGTGTAATTAAATTTGAGTTTTTTCCTACCCATCCTAGACCTGATCTTGATGCCCAAGCTTTATCTAAAACAGGAGCTGAATCTACAAATGCTCTACCATGAACTTCTCCAATCTTCTCTTGGATAAAGTTTAGTAAACTTTTGAGTTTATCTTTAATTACAAAATGATAATCTGTTCCGTAAGCATATTTACTAATCTTTGGCGCTTTCTTATCCAATTGAATTTCTGATGGAAAATAGTTTAGCAATAAAGACACCACGCTCTTTGAACCTTCAACTAGTCTTGTTGGATCTAATCTTTTATCAAAATGGTTTTCCATATATTGCATTTCTCCATGCATATTATTCTTAAGCCATTTCTCTAATCTTGGTGCTTCACTTTCTAAAAATTCAGCTTTACTAATACCACAAGATAAAAAACCGAGGCGTTTTGCTTCGGTTTTAATTATGTTTGTATGCTTTTCTTTTAACGTCAAAATAATCCACTTTGAGTGCCTTGTTTTATTCTACCTAAATGTTTATAAGCTAATTCTGTCACCTCTCTTCCTCGAGGAGTTCGCATTATAAATCCTTCCTGAATTAAAAATGGCTCGTAAACTTCTTCAATAGTTTCTGAACTTTCACTTACAGCAGTAGCTAAAGTTGTAATTCCTACAGGACCACCTTTAAATTTATCTATAATGGTAGTTAAGATTTTATTGTCCATTTCATCTAAACCATGAGTATCTACATTTAGAGCCTTAAGACTATATTTTGCAATTTTTATATCAATTTTACCATTACCCTTAATTTGGGCAAAATCTCTAACTCGTCTTAATAATGCATTTGCTATTCGAGGTGTTCCTCTACTTCTACCAGCAATTTCAATAGCTGCTTCCATAGAAATTGGAACTTTAAGAATACTAGCACTTCTTTGAACTATTGTTGATAATAACTCTGAATCGTAATATTGTAATCTGCTACTTATGCCAAATCTTGCTCGCATCGGTGCTGTTAGTAATCCAGAACGAGTTGTCGCTCCAACTAAAGTAAATGGCACTAAATTAATCTGTACAGTTCTTGCATTAGGACCTGACTCAATCATGATGTCAATTTTGTAATCTTCCATTGCAGAATACAAATACTCCTCTACGATTGGACTTAATCGATGAATTTCATCTATAAATAAAACATCTCGTTCTTCAAGATTAGTTAATAATCCAGCTAAATCACCAGGTTTGTCTAAAACTGGTCCTGAGGTAACTTTTATACCTACATTCAATTCATTAGCAATTATATGAGCTAATGTTGTCTTTCCTAATCCTGGCGGACCATGAAATAATGTATGGTCTAAAGCGTCTCCTCTTCTATTTGATGCTTCTACAAATATCTTTAAATTATCAAGCACTTGATCTTGACCTGAAAAATCATCAAAGGATAACGGCCTTAATGCTCTTTCTATATCATTTTCTTCAGGCGAGAAGTTAGTATTTGAAGGATCTAAATTTTCGTTCATACCTCAAATATAAAGAAAAAGCCTTTCAGAAATTGAAAGGCTTTAAATATATTATATAACTATTACATTGTTTAATGATGAAGTTCTTCTTCTCCTTCTTTTAATGGTACATTTTGTGGCACAAAATCTTCATCATGACCTGGCTTGCTATAATCATAAGGCCAACGATGTACATGTGGGATTTGTCCTGGCCAGTTTCCATGTATATGTTCTACAGGAGCAGTCCATTCTAATGTGTTTGATTTCCATGGATTTTGTTTTGCTTTCTTACCATAGAACATACTATAGAAGAAATTCCATAGGAATACTATTTGGAAAGCACCTCCAATTATGGCAAATATTGTAATAACAACATTTACATTTGATAAATCATCAAATAATGGGAAGTTACTATTTGTATAATAACGTCTAGGTAATCCAGCCATTCCAATAAAATGCATTGGGAAGAATACTCCATAGGCACAAATTGCAGTTACCCAAAAATGTATATATCCTAAATTTTTATTCAGCATCCTTCCAAACATCCTAGGATACCAATGATAGATTCCTGCGAACATTCCATAAAGAGCAGAAATACCCATTACTAGATGGAAGTGAGCTACAACAAAATAAGTGTCATGAACATTAATATCTAATGCGCTGTCTCCTAATATAATTCCTGTTAATCCTCCAGTAATGAAAGTAGAAACCAAACCTATAGAAAACAACATTGCAGGATTAAACTGCAAATTCCCTTTCCAGAGTGTAGTGATATAGTTGAATGCTTTAACTGCTGATGGAATAGCAATTAATAAAGTTGTAAAAGTAAATACAGAACCTAAAAATGGATTCATTCCTGATATAAACATATGGTGTCCCCAAACAATTGTAGATAAGAAAGCAATTGCTAAAATAGAAGCTATCATTGCTCTATATCCAAATATAGGTTTACGTGAGTTTGTTGCTATAATTTCAGACGTTATTCCAAGAGCTGGTAATAAAACTATATAAACTTCTGGATGTCCTAAAAACCAGAATAAGTGTTCAAATAATACTGGAGAACCTCCTTGATAGTGTAAAACTTCTCCTTGTATAAATATATCTGATAAGAAGAATGATGTTCCAAAACTTCTATCCATTATTAATAATAAAGCTGCAGATAATAATACTGGAAATGAAATCACACCAATTATAGCAGTTACAAAGAATGCCCAAATAGTTAATGGAAGTCTTGTCATCGACATTCCTTTAGTTCTTAAATTAATTACAGTTACAATGTAATTAAGAGATCCAAGTAACGAAGAAGCAATAAAAATAGCCATTGATACTAACCATAGAGTCATTCCCATTCCAGAACCACCTTGAGCTAAAGGTAAAGCACTTAATGGAGGATAAATTGTCCATCCTGCTGCTGCAGGACCTGCTTCAACAAAAAGAGATAATATCATAATTACACTTGACAAAAAGAATAACCAATATGAAATCATATTCAGGAATCCCGATGCCATATCACGTGCTCCAATTTGGAGTGGAATTAATAAATTACTAAACGTTCCACTTAATCCAGCTGTTAATACAAAGAATACCATGATAGTACCATGTATAGTAACTAAGGCTAAATACATATCTGCATCCATAACGCCATCAGGAGCCCATTTGCCTAAAAATGTTTCAAATAAAACATTAGGTTTCTCTGGCCATGCAATTTGCATACGGAATAACATAGACATCATAACACCTACAACTCCCATGATTGTTCCAGTAACTAAATACTGCTTTGCAATCATTTTATGGTCTTGACTGAATATGTATTTAGTCACAAAGGTTTCTTTATGGTGATGTCCTATATCGTCGTGTGTATCTGCGTGTGCTGACATAATCTAAATATGTTTTTCGTTAAGTTAGGTTAATTTTGAACTAATGAATTCTTGAATAATTTCTGCTCTTTTAACCAAGCATTATAGTCTTCTTCAGACTCTACAATTATCTTCATCTGCATATTGTAATGCGATTTTCCACTAATCTTATTACAAAGTAGTAAATAATCAAACTCATAAGGATCTAGAGCTTCTTCTCCACTGGCAACAAGTTCTTTGCTTTTTTCTGTTCTAATAGAATTTATGCGTTCAACTTTCTTTTGCATTTGCTTTGTTTCTCGCATTTCAGCAGTAGTTACTGTTGGCGTAAAAGCAAATTGAGTAATCATTCCAGGAACACAATTCATTTGT
>Ga0208305_10001210_pt1 | contig 12409 bp, 13 predicted proteins | sample ColrivemetaGS741_FD_187605 | JGI IMG/M metagenome (GOLD analysis project Ga0208305, IMG submission 187605) | Estuarine microbial communities from the Columbia River estuary - Flood tide ETM metaG S.741 (SPAdes) (version 2) | ecosystem: Environmental > Aquatic > Marine > Intertidal zone >... | reverse complement strand
CGTATTTCGGCGGCAGTAAAGACGAGACACAGGCTGCACATATGGCAAATAGAGAAATTCTTTTAGAAAAGGGTTTGGTAACTCTTGGGGAATTATAATTATAAATAGTCATAAAAGAGGACTGTTATGCCTGCTATCACATCTCGCACATCGTTTAAATCATATTGTCAAAGAAAACTAGGGTCTCCCGTAATACAAATAAATGTGTCGGACGATCAAATCGAAGATAGAATTGACGATGCCTTAGAGTATTATCAAGACTATCATTTTGATGCAGTCGAAGATACATACGTTCCCTATAAATTGACTGTAGACGATATTACAAATAATTATATTACGACAGACCAGAGTATTATCGGAATCAAACAGGTAATTCCACTATATCAAAAAAATAGTTTTTCGACAAACATGTTTGATGTTAAGTATCAATTATTTTTAAACGATGTATATAATCTGTCAAGTGCAGAAATGTTGACATATCAGGTCACTCAAGATCACCTACAAATGGTAAATACCATTATCCATGGCACCGTGCCAATTCGATACCAAAGACATATGAATAAACTATTCATGGATGTTGATTGGGGGTTTGACATAAAAGTGGATGAATATGTTATTATGGAAGTGACAAAAATAATTGACCCCAATATTTACACCGATGTGTGGAATGATAGATGGTTGAAAAGATATGCAACAGCTCTAATCAAAAAACAATGGGGCGAGAATTTGGGCAAATTTGACGGCGTACAACTACCCGGCGGAATTACTTTCAACGGTGCGAATATTCTACAAGAGGCCAAGGAAGAGATTCAAGTATTAGAAGAACAAATGTCTCTTAACTACGAATTGCCCGTTGATATAATGATCGGTTAATAACAATGGTAACTAACTCATATATAAACACCACAACTTATACTCAAGAACAAGATTTGATCGGAAATCTGGTAGTCGAATCTATACAGATGCATGGTCAAGATTTTATATACATTCCAAGAAACTTGGTGAATGTTGATACTGTATTCAACGAAGATACTTTGTCATCTTTTACTACAACTCATACTATAGAAATGCAAATTGATAGTGTAGATGGATTTGAGGGCGAAGGTGAAATGTTGAGTCAATTTGGATTGCAAGTAAACGATCAATTGATCACGACTGTTTCAAAATCAAGATTTTTAACAGAAACAGGCACAGAAAGGCCAAAGGTTGGAGATTTGATTTATTTGCCATTGGTTGATAAGGCATTTGAAATAAAATTTGTTGAAGATGAAGTACCATTTTTTCAACTGGGGAAAATGCACGTTTTTCAATTAACATCTGAGTTATTTGTATATTCACACGAAACAATTAATACTGGTGTTTCAGAAATAGATGATAACTTTACAAATACTGCTATTGCCGATGATACTGTTGATAATGCAGTCGCAGATGATGGACTTGTGCCTCTTTCGACTACTGTTACAGACAGTGTGATAGATTTTACACAAAATAACCCATTTAGCGAGGATTACTAATGTTAGGAAATCCATATTTTTATAGAAGTACCATAAGAAATTATGTGATTGCTTTTGGTTCGATGTTTAATGATGTACAAATACAAAGAACAAATTCTTCTGGAGCAGTCGTATATACAAGAGATGTCCCATTAGCATATGGCCCAACCGAAAAATATTTGTCCAGAATTAATAAGTTGGACGAAAAGGGTAATGCTGCTATGACTTTACCTAGAATGGCATTCGAGATTTCTGGATTTCAGTACGCCTCTGACAGAAAATTATCAAAAGTTGGAAAAATTACAAGACAGAATGTTGCTACAACTGGTTCTGGAGCTTCCGAAAAAAATGTAGTATATCAACCAGTACCATATGATATATCATTTACATTATCCATTATGACAAAAAATGCAGATGATGCTACTCAAATTATAGAACAAATCTTACCTTATTTTACTCCCACATTTATGATACCCATCAAAGAAGTAGCAGAAATGGAATTTGTTAGGGATACTCCGCTTACTTTAAATTCGGTTGACTATCAAGATGAATATGACGGCGATTATTTGTCCAGAAGATCGTTGGTTTGGAGTTTGGGATTTACTCTCAATGGATATTTATATGGTTTACCTAGAGATCAAAAACTTATTAGGACTGCAATCACAAACACTAAAAAATTAAATACTACTGATCAATTTGTGAAAGTAACACATACGACAGATCCTTCAACAGCTTTAGAATCTGACAATTTTGATTTCATAACAACATTTGATGATGATTTTGGAGATATTACATAATGACCAAGAAAAGATTAAATGATAAGCTCGGCGAATTTTTTGAAATAGAAAATGATATGGTTGAAGTAGAATCATCGCCCAAACAAGAATTAATCAATCCAGAAAAAATCGAAACTAGAACAGAAGATATTACAGATGATTATGAATTTCGAAGACAAACTCTATATGGACTTGTCGATAACGGGCAAGAAGCTTTACAACATTTGATAATGGTTGCTAAGGAAAGTGAACATCCTAGAGCATATGAGGTTGTAGGACAAATGTTAAAAACAACTGCCGATTTAGTTGGAGATTTGACAAAATTACAAGGCGAAATGAATAAAATAGAAACTACCAAAGGCGGCCCTAGTAAAGTAGTCAATAATAATTCAGTTTTTGTCGGAGATACCAATGCATTATTGGAAATGTTAAAGGGTAAAAATAGAGAATGAATGAAATTTATAATAATAATCCAAATCTAAAAGGTTCGGGTGTGCAAATTGAATGGACAGAAGAACAAGCAAAAGAATATGTAAAATGTATGGAAGATCCTATACATTTTATAAAAACATATGTTAAAATTGTCAATCTTGATCAGGGTTTAGTAAATTTTAACATGTATCCATTTCAAGAAAATATGGTTCGAAACTTTTATGATAATCGTTTTACTATTTGTAAAATTGGTAGACAGTCGGGAAAATCCATTACCAGTATTGCATTTTTTCTACATTACATTCTATTTAACAAAGATGTCTCGGTCGCATTACTTGCAAACAAACTTGCAACTGCCAGAGAATTGTTAGGTCGATTGCAAATGGCCTATGAACATCTTCCCAAATGGTTACAACAGGGTGTTGAAGTTTGGAACAAAGGTAATATAGAATTGGAAAACGGTTCTAGAATTATTGCGGCTGCGACATCATCTTCTGCGATTCGTGGTGGATCTTTCAATATTTTGTTTCTTGACGAATTTGCGTTTGTTCCTATCGAACTTGCAGAAGAATTTTTCAATTCAGTTTATCCAACTATTTCATCTGGGCAATCAACAAAAGTTATTATCGTGTCCACACCACAAGGTATGAACCACTTTTACAAATTGTGGGTGGACGCAGAAGAAGGCAGAAATTCTTATGTTCCTATTGAAGTGCATTGGTCAGAAGTGCCCGGCAGAGATGAAAAATGGAAAGCTGAGACCATTAAGAATACCAGCGCAGAACAGTTTCGACAAGAGTTTGATACGGAATTTCTAGGCAGCACGAATACTCTGATAAATTTTACAAAATTAAAAAACATGCCATATAAAATTCCAAGACAAAAATTAGAAAATGGGTCTCTCAAAATATACGAAAAGGTCAAAAAGAATAACATATACTTTATGACAGTAGATGTGTCAAGAGGAAAAGGAATGGATTATTCAGCATTTTCTATAATTGACTGCTCCGAAACGCCGTATAAACAGGTAGTAACTTTTAGATCTAACGAAATACCGCCTATGGTTTTTCCAACTGTTATTAATAGAATGTCAGATGTATATAACGAAGCATTAATTTTAATCGAAATAAATGATGTGGGACAACAGGTCAGTGACATATTGTATCACGATTTGGAAAATGTAAATCTAATAAGTATATCGAGCGATAATAGAAAGGGCCAGAGCATTAGTGGTGGGTTCGGCGGTTCAAATAAAAGTTTAGGAATCAGAACCACAAAGGCAACTAAAAAAATTGGTTGTATGAATTTAAAAAGTTTAATTGAAGAAGATAAATTATATATTCGTGATTATGAAACAATAAACGAATTGACATCATTTGTCCAAAAAGGTCCAAAATTTGAAGCTGAAAGGGGCAGGAATGACGATCTTGTGGATACTTTAATATTATTTGCATGGATGACAACCGACCCATATTTTAAATCCATGTGTGATGTAGATATTCGAAGAGAAATATATGATGAACGAATGAAACATCTAGAAGAGGATATGTTGCCATTTGGATTCATATCAAGCGGACTAGATGATGAGAGTTTTGTAGATGACAGTGGGGATTTATGGAGAGTCAATCCGAATGACCACACTGTCTGATTTTGAGAATAAGTGAGTTTGTAGTTTTTATAAATAAATACAAAATACTATTAAATAAAAATCAAAGGAGATTAAAAAGATGGCATTCCAAGTAAGCCCCGGCGTAAACATTTCTGAAATCGATGCGTCATCGAACGTGCCAGCAGTCGCCACCAGTATTGGTGGTATTGTTGGACAGTTCTCTAAAGGACCGGTAAGTGAAATTGTAGAAATTTCAAGCGAAGATGAGTTGGTCGCCGTTTTCGGTGAACCAAATGACACAAATTATAGATCTTGGTTTTCTGCAGCAAACTTTCTGTCTTATAGTTCATCAATAAAAATTGTTAGAGTTGTAGACCACAATAATGCAACCGTTGCAAATAGAGCAAGAAATTCCTTGGCAGGAAAAGTCACAGCAAGTTCTTCTGATTCGGGAAGTGTTCAAAATTTCACAGGCGCAGCCGAATCTGCGACAACTATTATAGGTTCTAGCGCACAAAGTTTCGCCCAAACTGTAGATGCTGCCGTTTCAACTCTGAACTTACATGCTGGTGTAGATCTTCTAGCGAGTACGCCAGATGCAGCAACGAAACAGTATTTACTTCCTAGATTAAATAACGCCACTCCAGCTGCACTAGTTGTTGCGGCTGGTTCAGTCGCCTCAACAGACGTTGTTCAGAGAAACCTCAGTGCAAATGATTTGTCGATTACTATCGGTAAAGTAGGTCAAGTTGGTGGTTTGTTGCCAACAGATAGATATAGTTTGAATAGCACAGATAATGTCGTATCATTGACAGACTCCATTGGTTCTACAAGCGGTAATGCTGGACCAGTATATGTACATTCGCATGATGCAGCTGACAACTATAAACTTTCTACTGTTGGTACAAATCCCGGCACTACTATTACTGGTGTTACTACAACAGCAATGGGTTCTGGATTCACATATCCATTATATACTAGATTTGCAACCGCAGCTCTAGTAGATTCTTCGACATATGGTGGAACTGGAACAGTACACGGACATGTATTTGCAAAATATGAAATCACGACCTCACTTGAGGATAAGGTTTCTGATGCAGATGCTTCTATGCTTTCTGTCGGTGATACAATTCTTTTGGCAGATGGTACGCTTGCATATATTCAGTCATTGACTTCTGATAGTACAAACACTGAAATTGTCGCTTGGGAACAGAATGCCGGTTCAGCGGTAACTATTCCTGTTTCAACTACAATTAATAAAGTATTTTACATGCCAAATGGTACAGTAGCAAATCCAGCAGGGGTACATGCTTCGGCAACCGCTCCGGCAGATATTTCAATCAAACCATATGCAAACGGTAAAGATGAAATTAAACTAAGTGTCACTAAAAGATCAAAGTTTACTCTCGCAGCTTCGCCAGGAGCTCACGCTGTAACTAATAATTTGGTAAGTATTTCTGGTAGTTTGACAACTAATGATTTTAGTGTAACGTCTAATAGTACAACGATTACATTTTTAAATGGTAATGCGCCCGAAACGCCAACAGAAACGGATCTTAGTGTTGTAAACGAATTCAATGTTGTAACTGTCCCTGCAAGAAAATCATTTCCACTCAATCCAGTGGTAGATATCACCTCTGGCCAAACTGTAGAAGTAACAGTAAATAGTGCTGCTGTTTCACAAGGTACGGGTTCTGCTAACTATCAATTGTTGGATAATGGTTCAAGAATTGAATTTACAACAGCAGTAACTACCGGTCAGGCAATTACGGCGACCATCAAAAATAAACTTGCAAATTCATTTGAATTTGGAAATACTGAAGGAACAAATCTTTTAATTAAGAATGACATTTCTTTTGGTACAGATCTTGGTTTTGCGGGTGCTAATGCAAATGGACACGAATTTTCTGCAAGAAGTGCTGGATCATGGGGCGATACCTTACATGTTTATTTGGTAGATGAATCTTCTTATAGTAGTTTCTTATCAGATATTCCCGGCGTGGCCGGAAATCTGAGTGGAACTCCCAGAGCGGACGATGCTACTATTGATGTAGATGCTGTCGTTCCAACTAACTCGGAACCAGTATCGCAAGGTATTAGTTTGGTAGTTGTAAATAATGGTGTTGTAGTGGAAACTATTGAAAATATGTCAAAAGCAGGAAACGGAAAATCATCTGATGGACGGTCTTTGTATTATGTTGATGTAATTAATAACACATCGCAGTTTGTTTTCTGTTTAAATCATCCGGCCGGACAAGATTGGGGAGCAAACATTGTAACTAATGGAACATCTCTAAATCCTACTAAAACTGGTTTTACTAAACTACAACAATCCCCAAGTGTTACTGTTGATGGAACCGAAGAGTATATTTCAAGACCATTTGGCAATGGTTACGATGGAGTTATGCCCGCTACTACTCATTATGAGGGCGGATATGATCTATTCAACGATGCAGAAAATATCGATGTAAGTTTCTTGATGCAAGGTGAAAGTGCTGAAAATGGTACAGATGCTGCAGCCGCAGGGATTATCGGACATATTATTGACATTTGTGAAGCAAGAAAAGATTGTATTGCGTGTATTTCACCAAGATATAGTGATGTTCTTGCGGATAAAAATGATGGCAATTCTGATAATACTATCGCATTTATGCGTACAGTCAGAAAAAGTAATTATGCTTTTGCAGATTCCAATTTCAAATATGTATCCGACAAATACAACAACAAATTCCGTTGGGTTCCGTTCAATGCTGATACTGCTGGGTTGATGGTAAAATCAGAACTAGATAGGGATGCTTGGTTCTCACCGGCTGGGCTTAATCGTGGTGTATATAGAGGTGTTGTTAAAACCTTACACACACAAACCAAATCCGATAGGGACGCATTGTATAAAGACGCAATCAATCCGGTAGTGAATTTTGCTGGGCAGGGTACTATCTTATTCGGAGACAAAACTTTCACTATGAGACCTTCCGCATTTAGTAGAATAAATGTTAGAAGATTGTTTATTGTCTTAGAAAAGTCCATCGCAACAGCCGCTAAATTTACATTATTCGAATTCAACGATGAATTTACACGCGCACAGTTTACATCATTAATCGAACCATTCTTGCGGGAAATCAAAGGTAGACGTGGTATCTATGACTTTAAAGTGGTTGCAGATAGTTCTAACAACACACAAGCAGTCATTGATTCAAATCAATTTGTCGGTGATATCTTTATACAACCAGCTCGTTCTATTAACTTTATTCAACTGAATTTTGTTGCAGTTAATACAGGTGTAAGTTTTGATGAAATTGTTGGTAGTGTTTGATATAAATAATAAAAATATAGGAGAAATCATATGACATTTAATGTAAATACATTTAGATCAAGTTTCCGAGATGGTGGCGCAAGGCCAAATCTGTTTTCGGTACAACTTAACACACCACAAAGTTTACTTCCCGTCGAGGCGGGGGGTGCTTTTGAAGTAAAGGCTACTCAATTGCCTGCTTCGACCTTACCTAGTATTGATGTACCATATTTTGGCAGACAAATCAGAGTTGCTGGTAATAGAACTTTTGACACTTGGACAGTCACGGTAATGAACAAAGAAAACTTTTCATTGCGGAATTCTATGGAACAATGGATGGCATCTATCAATTCGCATGTAGGAAATACTGGCAGAACTAGATTGTCGGATTATAAAATGCCTGCAACCGTATATCATTATGGTAAAGCCGGCGGGGAAAATGCAACTCCCATTTCAACATACAGATTTGAAGGTTTGTTTCCAACAGAAGTTTCTACAATAGAACTTGGTTGGGATACAAATGATACTATTGAAGAATTTACTGTTACCTTTGCATTTGATTGGTGGGAAAATGCCGCAAGTGTTGATGTTATGGATTCGCAGGCTGTTGGTTAAACAACGTCAATAATTCGACATAAATAGTAGAAAACAGGATATAGTATGGAAGTTAAATTATTTGGGTTTACCCTCTTAAAAACAAATGAAGAGAAGAAACAACTAACGTCATTCGTACCGGCTGAAAGTACGAATGACGATGGTTTGACGGTCTCTAGCAATTTTTATTCAACATCGTTAAACATGGAAAGTACTGCTAAAAGTGATGCAGAACTAATAAATAGATATAGGGACATGTCAATTTATCCAGAAGTTGAAATTGCTATAGATGATATTGTCTCCGAAGCAATTGTCACCGAATCTGATAAAAGTCCTGTGCGATTGGGCACTAAGAATTTAGATTTATCAGATGGCGTAAAAAATAAAATTGTAGAAGAATTTGATAATGTATTAAGACTTTTGAATTTTACCCGAATGGGATATGATATTTTTAAAAGTTGGTATGTAGATGGAAAATTATTTTATCATATCATAATTGATGAAAATAAACCCAAAGATGGTATCAAAGAACTAAGAAAAATTGATCCCAGACTTATCAAAAAAGTAAAACAAGTCGAAAAAGGCACAGATAAGAATAAAAATGTTCTTGTAAAAAATGTCAAAGAATATTATCTATATAATGAAAAAGGATTGGGAACTGCCGACAAACAGTCTGGTATTCCTATATCTAAAGATTCTATTTCGCATGTAACTTCTGGTCTCAGAGACAGCAGAAAACAACACAGCATAGGACATTTGCACAAAGCAATAAAAGCCCTCAATCAACTTAAAATGGTAGAAGATTCTGTCGTGATATACAGATGGACACGCGCACCTGAGCGCAGAGTATTTTATATTGATGTCGGAAACCTCCCGAAACTCAAGGCTGAACAGTATATCGGCGATATTATGAATAAGTATAAAAATAAAGTCGCATATGATGCAAACACAGGTGAAGTAAAGGACGATAGACGGCACATGTCTATGTTAGAAGATTTCTGGTTTCCACGCCGTGAAGGTGGTAGGGGTACAGAGATTGAAACTTTGCCAGGCGGATCAAATCTGGGCGAAATGGACGATGTTATATACTTTCAAAAGAAATTATACAAGTCGTTAAATGTACCCATTTCTAGGTTAGAACAAGATGCCGGTATGCAACTTGGTAGGGCTACAGAAATTTCAAGAGATGAAATGAAGTTTAATAAATTTATTATACGACTTAGAAATCAATTCAATGATTTATTTTATGATTTGTTGAAAAAACAACTCATATTGAAAGGTATAATTTCTATAGATGATTGGGACGACATTTCCCAAAAATTAATTTTTGATTTCACTCAAGATTCTTATTATGCAGAAATCAAAAATTCCGAAATGATTAGTTTTAGAATTGATTTACTGTCTAATATGACAGATTATGTAGGTAAATATTATTCAAATAAATGGATTATGACAAATTTGTTAAAGTTTACCGAAGATGAAGTCAACGCAATGAAAAAAGAAATTACTGCTGAAAAGAAAGATCCTATATTCAAACCAGATGAGGACGAAGATGGCGGCGGTTTCGGCCGGTAATATAAATAGAACATGAAAAGGAATATAAAATGAGCGATAAAGACATATATTTGGATATTGTAGACAATGCAGTATTGGGAAATTCGATTGATGCTGGAAGATCTATAGAAAGTGCTATAAACGGTAAAATTAGTGACTTACTAAATACATATAAAAAAGACCTATCAGACGGTGTATTTGACGATGAAGAAGAATTTGATGATGAAGAGGTCGAAGAAGACGAAGACTTATTGGATTCGGAAGATTAAAAAAAAGGAAATTAAAAATGTTATCATTTGCAGAATTTCACGATGAAGAGCTTGAAGAAGCAGTAGTAGTTAAAAACCGAATTAGAGGCGGCAAAAGACAAAGAGTCAAAGTTTCTTCTAAAAAGGGCAAAGGTTGGACTCTTGATAGAAAAACTGGCCGTGAAAAAAGAATTTCACCTAGCGAACTTAAAAAAATGAGTATTCGCAATAAAAGAGGTGCAAGAAAGAAAAAAGGTAAGGCTGCAATGACCGCCGTGAAACAAAGAAGGTCTAACGCTAAAAGAACAGGATTTGCAAGATGAAACTTATAACTGAAGTATTCGAAGATTTGATCGTAGAATCTAAAGGAAAAGAACTTTTCATTGAAGGCGTTTTCCTACAGTCCAATATCAAAAATAGAAATGGCCGAGAATATCCAGCAGAAATAATGGATAAAGAAGTCGAAAGATATAACGAAAAATATGTCCAGAAAAATCGTGCATTTGGCGAACTTGGACATCCAGAAGGCCCTTCTATTAATTTAGAAAGAGTCTCTCACATGATTAAGTCTCTTAAAAAAGAGGGTAATAATTATGTCGGTAAAGCAAAGATTATGACAGAGACTCCTTATGGAAAAATTGTAAAAAATCTTATTCAAGAAGGTGCATCATTAGGTGTTTCTTCTAGAGGTATGGGCAGTGTAAAAGAGTCCGGCGGTAAAAATATCGTCCAAGACGACTTCTATCTTGCCACCGCAGCAGACATTGTTGCAGACCCAAGTGCTCCAGATGCGTTTGTCAACGGGATTATGGAAGGTAAAGAATGGGTATGGGATAACGGAATTATGAAAGAGAGTCAAGTTTCTCAGTATAAATATTCCTTAGATAATAAAAAAAGAATTGAGACTGAGAAATTGAAAATTGATCTTTTCGAAGATTTCATGTCGAAATTGTAAATATTATAAATAAATATAAATTAAACTCACTAGGAGACATAAAAATGACAGATTTAGAAAATACAGATCTTGTACAAGATGAAGCAATTTCCGAAGAAGAAATTGTGGAAACAACAGATACAGATATTGATGATTCTGACGATGTAGAATCAATCGCTGAATCAGAAGAAGTAGAAGAAGCTTCTGATGACGATGAGGCTGTTGAAACTGATTTGGACGAAGAAATTGAAACTGATGAAATTGACGAAGATTTAGAAGAAATTCTTGAAACTGAAACATCAGTATCCGATCACCAGATTACCTCAGAAGATCTTGACGTACAAGAAGACATTGATGCCATGTTGAATGGTCAAGATTTGTCGGAAGAGTACCAAGAACAAGTTAAAACAATTTTTGAAGCCGCTGTAGTTAATAAAGTCAATGAAAAAATCGAGGACATTTAGTCAACATACGAAAGCGACATCGAATCACATGTTGTAGAAATTAGACAAGAATTGTCTGAAAAAGTTGATGAGTACCTTTCTTATGTTGCGAGTGAATATATCACAGAAAATAAACTCGCAATCGAAAGTGGTCTCAAAATGGAGATTATGGAAAATTTCATGTCTGGTATCAAAGGTGTTTTCGAAGAAAACTATATCGAACTCCCAGAAGAGAAACTAGACCTGTATAGTGAAGCTCTTGAAACTCTCGATTCGAAAGAATCTGAGTTGAATGAGCAATTTGAAAAGAATATTCAACTGAACAAAAGATTGGTTGAATTGGAAAAAGACATCGTATTAATGAATGTTACTGAAGGACTCACAGACACCCAAGTTGATAAAATTAGAAATTTGAGTGAAAATGTTGAATTCGATAACACTGATGATATGACTAAAAAAATCACATTGATTAAAGATAATTATTTTCCGTCTGAGACAAGCGTTGAAAGCGGTATTCTTGATGAAAGTGCATTAGAAACTTCGGTAGAAGATTCGCCAGTGGTTCAAGAGGAAAATAAAGTTCAATCGCCTAGGAGTATCATGGATGTGTACGCACATGCCTTGAATAAACCTAAAGATTAAATTTTTATAAATAATAAATGATAACATATAAAATCTACTAAGGAGATAAAAACATGCACGATTTAAATGAAAATTTTGTACAAGGCCTGAAAGAAAAGTGGGCTCCAGTACTCGACTACACATCTGATAGCGTCGCCGCTATCGAAGATGCTCACACCCGCCTTAATACTGCGGTACTCTTGGAGAACCAAGAGAAATGGTGCCTCGAGGAAAGCAATGTAAGTGGCCCTGGTGGCGCACTTGGACCCAATGCTGGAGGTAATTTCGCCCCTAACGCTTCGACTTCCAGTGACAGTTATGCTACTGGAGACCAACGCCTTCCTAAGGTGTTGATCCCAATGATTCGTCGTACATTCCCTGAGCTCATCACTAACGACATCGTTGGTGTTCAG
>Ga0208305_10001206_pt1 | contig 12449 bp, 12 predicted proteins | sample ColrivemetaGS741_FD_187605 | JGI IMG/M metagenome (GOLD analysis project Ga0208305, IMG submission 187605) | Estuarine microbial communities from the Columbia River estuary - Flood tide ETM metaG S.741 (SPAdes) (version 2) | ecosystem: Environmental > Aquatic > Marine > Intertidal zone >... | reverse complement strand
TCTTTTGTATAAGTATATTTGATCTGCTTTTACAAAATACAAGTCATCTTTATAATGACTGCGACTGTTTTTTTCAATACCATGTTGATTATACCATCTTCTAAATACATTATGGTTAACAACAACCTCGTCACCAATTTGTATTTCAGCGTCTTCGGATTTGGGTACGTTTAAAACAATTCCAGTACGACTAACATATCGATGATCAGAGATTTCAGTATTAACTAAAAGCTCTTGACCATCTATATATTTTTTATTATCGTATCTTTCGTTTTTTGGTTTTATAATAAAATCAAATAAACTTTGCATTAATATTCTAAATTGTATTCCACGGCTATTGCCATGTTTTTATTAAAATCTTTCCACGGTAATACTTCGTTCTTTTTTTTAATATAAATAGAAAACTTATCGTCACCTTCTACTATGTCACATATTGTGTGGCCACCATATACTTCCTGGCCTACCGCATAATGCATAGCGTCGTTCTTATAGTCTCTACCTATACTTATTTTACGAACTAGGCTCATCTTCTTCTTTGATTGGCTCGTACGATCCGTCTTCAATATTGATTTGTATTTTACCGTACTTTTCTTCTAGCTTAGCTTGTAGCTTGTTCAAATCTTGTTGAACTTCTGCTGCAGCGTGGTTAAGCTGGTGTTTCTTTAATTCTAAGTTACCTATTTGCGAAGCAGCGTTGTTAAGCTTACCTACAAATCCCTGTAATTCTTCTAATTGTTCAGGTGTAATTTTGTTTACTTGGTTTTCCATAATCTTTAATTTTTTAAAATTTAATTTAATTGTTTGGGTTATAATTTATTATCACTTGTTTTACTTAATTTCTAATTATTCTTCAACGGCTGGTGCAAAAGGCATGCGGAACGTTGTATCAACTGGCGTTTTTTGTAATTCAATTTGTGAATCTAAACTAGCTTTCATACTGTCTATATCTAATCCATTTTCTAACCAACCAATCACATCAGCTTCCGCTAGGCCATTATATTCTGTGAAGTTATCTGCGTCGTATTCTACGGAATGAGTCCCTATAGATGAAGCCGTTTTTGTAGCATCATCATTATCTACCGCGGAATATCTCCAGTGAATTGTGTTGATAACATTATCTTTGCTATCGTAAGAAATTTTTGCGTCTAACGCATTAATTGTCCATTTGTAGGTATTTGCCATTTTAATTATCTATTTGTGTTTTAATGTTTATATTTCTAAGCTTGCTTGATATGCTGCTTTTATTTCATCTGTCCAAAATATATTGCTAAGGCTTACCACATCTGCTGGTTGATCAGTTAGATCCGCATCCGGAGATAAAGAGTATCTATGAAATGTTCTGGATAGTTCAACACCATCTTCTTTAATAATCGTTGCTTCTCTTACTTGAATATTTTTATACTCACCCACGATTTCTATTTTATCTATTTTTATTGTTTTTTCTAATGCCATTTTATGTTATTTAGTTATTGTGCTATATAAATAAGACTTCCTCTTATATATTTATTGCTTCCCGACCCAAATTGACCGCCATAATTACCAACATTACCGGAATTATTTAAAATTGCAATAGTACTACCCGCATTAGGTAAAGCAAGATTATAACCATTAGAACTAGCAACAGAAGTTATCACATTCCCTCCTCCTGCGTAATGATTATTTGCGCCGGCAAAAGGCAAGTTTTTTACACCTATATTATCGTTTACTGGAGAGCTACTACCTTGGCTAAAGTCTAAACGAAATTGAACAAAAACAAGATTACCTATTTTTGTATATTTACCTTGTGAAACTGTATTTGTTGCATTAGCTTGGTCAGTACTATTTTGATAATAAACTTGTGGTGTCCATGAGCCTTCTTCGTAGTCGTCCAAAGCATTCGCTGCGGCTGTATCGCCATTAAATGTTATACCTCCACTAGATAAAATACGCATTCTTTCACTTGGACCTGTACCACTTCCTGTGGCTAAAACTAAATCACCTTTTGTCCAGTTTGTATCAGCGCCACTAGCAGTTTTTATTCCATATATAGCGGCATAGGTATGATTATAAGAGTTGGACGCAGACTTTGCACTAAACGCTATTATTGGGGAAGGCGCTCCATTACTTTTATCGTTATTTGCTAAAACTAAACCGGCTGCTGTTGCGCTTCCTATCGAAGGTGAATTGTGAACTACTGCAATATTTGCTTGAGCATCAAATGTCGCTGATGTTCCATTTAAATAAGATAAATAACTGCCTGTTATTTCTAAATTAGTTTGTAACTTTGTTTGAGGCGAAATCGTCCCAATTCCGACGTTGCCATCATTCTGAATAACCATTCTTGATACACTGTTTAATCTATCAAAAAACTCTAAATCGGTACCCGCGCTTATATTAGTTCCTATTTCCCATCTATCCGCTTGAGTTCCGCCTGAATTAGAATTAAACCAAATTGAAGCATTTTGATTATTAGCAGTAGATTTTACATAAACAATAGCCGCATTTATGTCTTGTATGTGTAATTTATAAGCTGGCGAAGTCACTCCGATTCCAACGTTGCCATTATTAAGAATAACCATTTTTTGGCTTCCAACCGCGTTAGTTCCATTAAAAAACTTTATGCTATCGCCAGCAAGCCTTAAGGTTTCTAAATTATTGTTATTGTTTTTAGCACTTAAACTCACTGAACTTTCTTCGTAACTTGAAGTTAAAAACCTACTAGATGTATGTGTTACCACAAATGGTCCTGTAACTGATTCACCTCCTGCTTCTTTTGCTCCTATATTAAAGTTACCATTTAAAAAAACATTAAATCTATTTGTCATTGTAGCAACTGCACCGCCCGAACCATTAGGGGCATTTAAATAAGCTAAAGTACCACTTCGCATATCGAATAAAGATGCTTCATTACTAGCCGCTCCATTGTATCTGTAATTAGCACCATCGTTGTAAACATTCTGACCTATAAACATAGCAGATCCACTTCCTGAAGCACTATTTGAAAAAATAGAATTATCTGCTCCAAATTTAAATACTGAATACCCACTCCAATATGATCTAAATGAAACTGGGTTAATACCCATCATATTGTTGGCGGGATTAATAAATATCGCCCCATTGTCTTGAACAGTAATTACATCTTGTCCTGCAGTATGGTCTAATAAAACAAATTGTCCATTGTTTCTTTTACCTAAAGAAAAGAAGTTTGCATTATTTTGATAAAACCTGATAAATCCTTCTTCTCTATTTGCATCATTAACTCCATCTGCTCCACTGTTTATAATTAAGTCAACGTCTGAAGTTGCAGAAGTAAGTGTTACACTTCCTGCAAAAGTTGCGTTTTGTGATGCGTCAATAGTTAATGCTGTAACTTTGTTTGCCGTACCTATTCTTAACACTTGATTAGCGGTTGTAGTACCTATATACATTTGGTTATTTGAACCATCTCTTACTAAACTTATTTCGGCTAACTTAGAGCCACCTTCATATAAACCATAACCCCAAACGTTAGTAGATGCTATATTGTTTGTTGCGTTTACTGCTTTTATAAAAGTTCCGTCATTTAAGCTAAAGCTTGGTACGCCTGTAAATGTTGGTGAAGCTATTGGTGCTTTTAAACCAATACTATTTGTAACTGTTGTCGCAAAGTTTGGGTCATCACCCAATGCTGCAGCTAATTCGTTTAATGTGTTTAAAGTACTAGGTGCTGAATCAACTAATAAAGCTGCTCTTGCATCTGCTCTAGCATCTGTATAATAAAGGTTTGTACCCTCCGTTAAATCACTGGTTGTTGCAGCAGTTATTCTGGCATCAGCTCTAGCGTCTGTATAATACAAGTTAGCACCTTCAGTAATATGAGCTGTTGTAATCCCACTTATCTTATCGCTAGTAACTGCATTATCCGCTATGTTACCTGTAGCTATCGTTGAGCTCGCTATTAAATCACCTGTTACTTTAGTGTTTGCCATATTATTCTTTTATAAAAGTTCCGTTAGTATATACATAGAATACATCTTCGTGTAGTACTCTATCTCCTTCTTGAACTGCGGGAAAAGGTATTTCGTTAATATTCATAATTTATTATTTTTTAATATACTCCTGTTGTGCTACTGCTCTGCGCTTGAGCTGTAACTTGAACATGTCTCCAAGGGTAAGCGGTAAAGCTTTGATGAAAATCAATGTTTGGTGCAGAATAGTAGTTATGTCTTAATACAATAACACAGAAACCGTCAGATGATACATAAGGGTTTTGTACAAAGGTTGCCCAATTGCCATAGTTATTAACAAAAAGACTAGTAAAACCACCACTCCAGTTATGAAACTTTATTTCCCCACGACCCTCTCCAGCAGCCCCACCATATCCATAAGATTTTATATAAAAGCCACCCATTATATAATGGCTATTTCCTGAATAACCTGATGAATTAGTGTGTGATCCACCCATCCAAAGGTTTGTTTTTATATGTACAAAAGCCGTGTTATTAGCATAGTATTGACCTGTGTACCAACCATATTGTATTCTACCGATTCTAGCTCCACAATCTTTATTAAACGCTCCAGTGCCATGGTGCAATTTAACATCCAGCTGAGCTACAGGTGAAGTCTCCCCGATACCAACGAGGCCAGCGTTTGTAATCCTCATTCTTTCACTGCCAGAACTACTAGTAGCAAATGTAATATTATCACCTACTGCGGCTACATGACCTTCACCTGAATTGTCTTTCAAAACAATTCTTGATGTTGCGTCTGTAGATTCAAATAATGCAACTGTATTTGTTGTGCCTGCATTAACGTGAAGTTCTTGAGATGGATCAGTCGTTCCGATCCCGACTTTATTGTGAAAAGTTACATCTTCATATACATCTGGTAGAATAGCTTTGTATGGAACAGAAGTTGGATTACTTTGAGTAGGTAAAGTTGTAACTGCTACAATACTCCATCCTTTTGAATAATCTGCATTAACATTCGCAAAACCTTGAACAAAATTAGTTGCAGCAATTTCACACACTAATTGATCTGTAACTGTACCAATTTGAAAAGCAACTTTACCATTAGTATCAGTATATACATATATATCATCAATCCAATTTGTTTGACAAGTTCCAGTCCATGAAGCAGAGTAATAATTATTTTCACCTGCATAAACACCAATTGTCATATCTATCATACCATACCCTGCGTAACTATAGCCAACTAAATTAAAGCTGAACATATTAGCATTCCCAGTTTGATTGTGACCAGGTATATTGGTAGTTACTATCATTGCTGAAGCGCCAGATCCGTAAAGACTTCCTGTGGCTAAATGAGTATAATGCTTTGTTCCAGAGTTAGTGTAGGAATAAACTGGTTCATCTACTCTAAGTAAATCTGAAAAATAACCAGTTCCATTTACATCAAGTTTAAACGAGGGGCTTGTTTGGTTGATGCCGAGATTACCACCATTGTCCATCACAACATCTTTGTTGGTTTTTAATCTTAACTGATAACCATTATTTGCACCAATGTATATTTCATCACCAGCACCTGCTCTTAAATAACAAGCGTTTGTACCGGCATCTGCAATTTCAAAGAAACTATCACCATCAGTGTTAAATTTTGTTGATGGACCATTTATAGTTAAATTAGAATTAATTGTAACATTACCTGTAAAAGTTGAGCTTGTTGAGTCAAATTTTAAGGTTCCACTGTTTTGTGATCTTATCTCAAATATTTGCCCAGGAGTTGTTGTTCTAAAAGTAGCACAATTATTTCCATTTGAATCAGCAAATTGATTAATAATACTAGCTGTAGCATCTGGCGCTTGAAAATTACCTACTTTAGCTGTTATATTGCCAGCAAAAGTTGCTTCCCTAGTGCTTGCTACTAAAGTTAATAAGTCCTGATTTGAATTATTTAAAAATCTTATATCATTACTAGCATTACTTTGAATTCTTGATATACCTGACGCACCTCCTAACGCTAAATTACCGCTAGTCGTAGATTTTATATATGGAGTTGTTATAAACCCAGTAAAAGACGGAGAAGCTAGTGGCGCTTTCAATCCGATGCTCGTGGCTGTAGTTGCAGCAAAATTAGGATCGTCTCCAAGAGCAGCAGCTAATTCATTAAGAGTATTAAGAGTTGAGGGTGACGAGTCGACTATTAAAGCAACCCTTGCGTCAGCCCTTGCGTCTGTATAATATAAGTTAGTTCCTTCTGATAAATCACTTGTACTCGCTGCGGCTATTCTAGCATCTGCCCTTGCATCTGTATAATATAAATTACTACCCTCTGGCAAATTACCCGTATTCAGGTTACCAACTCTAGTGTCAACTCTAGCATCCGTGTAATACAAATTGCTACCCTCACCAATATGTGCGGTAGTTATACCGTGGCTTGAGTGTAAATTACCCTGGACTATTACCCCGTCTGATATAAGTTTTACTTTAGTTTGTGCCATATTAATTATTTTCTAACGTTTCTATTCTAGCTTTTAAGCTATCGTTATCTGCTTTTAGTTCTTGTATTGACTTAACTAATAAAGGAACAATTTTAGAATAGTCAACAGATTGCATTTCTTCATGATCTTTTTCCCCCACGACTGCCTGAGGTAAAACTTCTTGTAATTCGTGAGCCATTACACCATAAGTTCTTTCATCTGCAGATTTCCATTTATAATTATATACTTTAATATTAGAAACTAAATTTAACCCTTGAAAATCTTGTAAATCTTCTTTTAGTCTATAATCTGAAGCTGATAAATATGAGGTTACTCCTGTTGCTCCATTTACTGTAATTTGACCACAATAATTTCTCGCCGAATTTCTAAAAACTATTGCTCCAACATTATTATTAGCCGTTGAGCCAGTACTAATGTCAACCACATTTCCAGTTCCTCCTGACGCCGCAATACTTAAACGATTTGCTAAAGCGGCTGGGTTTGAGTCTCCAATTCCTACAGTACCACTATTTGTAATACGCACTTTTTCTGAATTATCTCCAGTTTTAAAAGTCATATCTGTGCTTCCACCTGAGCTTGAGGCTGCTACATAATTTATAGAGCCTCTAATACCTGCGCCTATTGCACCTGAGCCATCTTCAGAGAAAAAATCAATACCACCAATTCTTTCGCCGTTCCAACTTGAATCGTTTTTAGTACATTTTAACGTAATTATAGAAGTGTCTGCAGCACCTTTTAAACTTAAAAGCGTTCCAGGCGCAGTCTCTCCGATCCCGACATTGCCGGCAGAATCAATTAAAAAAGCTACATCAAAAGAAATTCCAGCATCTGCTGTTCCACTTGCTGCTGTTCTCCATCTTAAAATATCACCATCAACTTGTAAAACGCCAGCAGCCGCGGTTGATTTATAAAGCCATCCATTATTATAATAAGCGTTAGAATTTAAATATATGGAATTAGAATATCCCCATATACTGGCCGTAGGGTTTAGATCAATTACGGTATTAGGTAAACTTGAAGCCCAAGGCGTAACCCCAATCCCGACGTTGCCATCACTGTCTATAGACATTCTTTGTATATTACTTGTGTTAAATAATATCTTTCCAGCAAATTCATTATCAAATTGTATATCACCTCCAGCACTATTTCTTACTATAATATCGCCAGTTGATGTGTTTCTTATATATGAATTTCCTTTATTATTGTCAGCAAAAAAATGAGCATTATTATGATATATCTGTACATCATTGCTTGTGCCTAACCGTAATTGACCTGAATCATTTAAAGCTACATTGCCAGAGAATGCAGCGTGTCCGGTTCCCGCAGCCATAGTAAATGCATTAACATTACCAGTGGAGTCTCTAACACAAAAAGAATCATTTTCTTGACCAGTAATCCCAGTTGTTATATTCCATTGTTGGTCAACTCCATTAGTATTTATAATCCTTACTCCCCTATTTTCTCCTGTACTAATATCATCAATATTTATTGTAATCATATTAGCAAAAGTTGAACCGCCATTTATAGTAAGGCTTCCATCAACTTGAACAATGCCCTCACCCTTTACAGTTAAAATAGGTGCAACAGGATTTGCAGTTGTTCCTAATCCACCTGCCATAATTATATCTCTATAAATAGCATCATTAACTCTAGCTTGTAAAACTAAACTTCCTGCTAATTGAGCAAAGTCTCCAACTAAAGAATCTGTTGTAAAAATGTGTGATGTTGCTGTATCGTCTTCTGCATTTTGAACATAAGTAGAACGACTACCTATAATATCTAACATTCCAGAAACTTTTGTAATTGAATCATTAACTGTTAATTGGGCAACACCACCCGCAGGTTGTACTACAAAATTATTCCCAGATGCACCAAACTCCACGTTTCCAGTGGGATCCGCACATTTCAGAGTTGCTGTACCATCTGTGCTTGTAAAAGTTGCAACAACATTGGTTGTTCCTGAATTAAAAAATCCTCTTACTCCAGAAATATTTCCTGCAAAAGTTGCATTTCCTGAAGTACTTATTGTTAATCTTGAAGTAGCATTTGTAATTAATTGTAATTCGTGATTAGAACTTGTGCCTATCTGTCCTCTTGCCGATTGTGCAATGCTTTTTACTGTAGCACCACTTGTTCTTGTTACAGAAAGTTCACCATTACCAGAATTTGTTACGGCAATATTATTACTTGCTATTGTTCCTGTAAAAGTTGCGCTAGAACTATCTAATGAAAGTTCTGTAGTTCCATTAACATCAAACTCGTATTTACCATTAGATGAAGCTATATTAAAAGTATGAAGAGCGTGAGCAGAAATATTTGTACCGCTTGTAATTGACAATTGCCTCACACCACCAGATCCTCCTGTAAAATATGTTCCTTCAGAACTTAAATTAGTAGTGATAGACCCTGCAAAAGTTGCGTTTCCAGTAAACGATGGCGATGCCAATGGCGCTTTTAACCCAATGCTATTAGCCGTAGTTGTAGCAAAATTTGGGTCATCACCCAATGCTGCTGCAAGTTCATTTAAAGTATTCAATGTTGCTGGCGAACTATCAACTAGATTTGATATTTGAGTTCCTACATAACTTTGAGTTGCGTAGCTACTTAAATCCTGATCCCCTGTATTTGTCCCTGATAAGTTTCCAATATCGGTTTTATCTTGTGCGGATAATCCGTGATCACCCCATCCGTAAGCTGTATTCCAGTTTGCAGAGTTGTTTGCAGTAATGCTATACACACCCGATCCATTGCTTGTCATTAAACCAGCAGATGTAAAATCGTGATCGTATAATATATCACCACCTGAATATGCGGAACCTATACTCATAACCTCTATAGATACACCGTTTGAAGGTGCAGTATCTAAAGTCAATGTAGTACCACTTAAAGTATAAGTACCCTTAAATTGGTATACACCATTTAAAAATACTATTGTTTGGTTCTCGCTGTGAACGGTTTGTCCTAATGTGAATGCTGTTGATGATCCGTTAGCTGTGAATGTGTCTGTATAGATTGCTGTTGGACCACTGTTTATACCCGTTGTAGATATAACCTCTATTTCGTGACCACTTAGAGGTGCAGTGGAAAATGTTACGGTTGTCCCAGAGACTGAATAAGTACTCTTAGATTGATAAACACCGTCTATGTATATATTAGATTGAACTTCATCATTTAATGCGTTAGACAGAGTAAAACCAGTTGTGCTGCCATCACCTGTAAATGTATCTTTGTACATTACGGAAGCAGAATCAGCGGCTAACTGAGCAAATGATAAATTTCCAGAACCATCTGTTTTAATAACTTGTCCGTTAGTTCCGTCTGACGCGGGAAATGTATATGCGTCGTTAATCTTTATATTACTAAGAAAGCGATTTGCCATATTAAATTATATTATCCTACTTTACTAATAAGAACCTGTATTTTGTTTGCGGCAGGAGCTGTTGTAAAAGAAACTGTTACTGTATTAGTATTTGTTCTAACCACATCGGCATAGACTGTCTCGTCCGTGTCTACGTGAAATAATTGAACAATAACATTTTTGCTTCCTAAATTATGTGCTACGGGTATAGATGTTGCTGAAGCATCACCTATTGCTGCTGCAAAAGTAGTGGGTATCTTATATGTTGTTAATGCGGGTGTGCTAGCGTGATTGTATGCTTGGAATTCCCAATCGTCATCTGTTTCATTCCACTGGAATAACACATCGTCTGAACTACCTCGTTCAATTTCAATACCAGCGTTTTGCGAAGGGGCTGTATTTGATGCTAGATTGCTGTTTAATTTTATTATATTATCAGCTAAATTTATTTCTTCCGTATTTACTGTTGTTGTCGTTCCCGATACAGTTAAATTCCCAGAAACTATTAAGTTACCAGAAACCGTTGGATTTGTAACTAATCCAATTTGTATTTGATTGTTACTTACTGTGGTATCTATTTCGTTAGTCGTTCCTGCAAAGGTTAACGTATCAGAACCAACAGAAACAACATCAGCAGATCCACTATCAGCTGCAATTGTTAAATCTGTGCTTATTGCTGAAGTTGCTATAGCTGTGATTTGCCCTCGTTCGTTTACCGTAAAAGTTGGTATTGCGGTTGCTGAACCATAAGAACCAGCCTCATTTGTATTACTTGGACTACCAGCTCCATTTGCTGCTAATGTATCGGTTATGTTTAAAGTTACAGTTCCTCCAGTTCCGCCCCCTGATAATCCAGTGCCACCAAGCACTCCTGTAATATCTCCTCCAACTGATACCCAAGCTGCTCCATTATATACGTGTATTGATTTATCACCAGTAGTACTATCATAATATATCTGACCCTCTGCTGGGCTTGAAGGTGCATTTGCAGAAACTTCAATTACGGCATTTCGTAATTCATTTTTCTTTAAATCTATGTGTGTTAAATATTGTAAAGCCATATTGTTTAGTTTGCGTACACTTTAGCGGAGAAAGGTACATTGAATGTTATTTTAAATGAGTTTGCATCTATATGTTGAACGTCGCCTATTATATGTGATCCCGTTGTATCTACTGTTGTTACGGAAGGGAATTTATTTAAATTATGATTTATTGTTACTGGGTTATTACCTTCGAAAGAAATTTCATTTGAAACAAAAGTTTTATCAGTTTGTCCTTTTGGTGAATAAGACAACGCATAATATTTATCGCCCGTTATTACACCATTGCCTTCAATGAAAGATAAATAAAAATCTGTTTGATTAGCTGTATTTGATGATACTGTTGCTGAATATAGTGCAAAAGTGTTTTGGTCATCTGTTTGAGTTAACATAACAAATAAACCATTGAAATAATTTAAATATTGAGCAATATTATTTTGATTACTGTTTAAATGATGAAAAATTAAATGATTTATTGAATTTAAATTTTCACCACTACTGCCGCCGCCGTTTATAACAAAAGTACCGGCACTAGGCGTATTTTCTGATGGCTTAAATTTGTATATTACTTGACCATTAACATTTAAAAGACTTGACTCGTTTAAAAATTGTGCAATGCTTTGTAATGGAAAATTCTTAGTACCCGAAGAGGAATCTGTTCCAATTAGTAAATCTGTTTTTGAAACGTCTGTATCTAAATTATAAGTACTAAGTCTAGCCATTTATTATTTTTTGAATATACTTGTAACCTTTTCACTACTTCGTCCACCGAAATAAGCTAATACAACTGCCATCATAACTTTTTCAAATGTGTCATTCCATGTAGCTCCTATATGAAATGGTATCGATTCAACACTGTCTAGTATTCCCGCTAAAGAAAATATAACAATACACCACACTAAAACTAGTGGGCGTACATTTTTCGAAAGCCATGAATCCGATATTGAATCAGCTTGCCATCTTGAAGTAACGGCTTCCATCTCTTTATTTTGTTGTTCAAATATAAGTTGTTGTAATTTTATTTTTTCTTCGCTGCTTGCATCAGATTTACCTATTGCAGCTATAGCTTCTGCTGGTGTTGATGCACCACTAATTAAATTACCTAATGTAGGGTTAACCAATGAAGCTGCGCCAAACAATAACTTACCCACTGTAGTTTCTGCAAATTTCTTTTTTGGGTTACTCATGATTTTTTCATTTTATATGGAACAATTTTATTCAATGCATCTTGCCTAGCTTCACAACCACACGGTATGTTTAAGCCAGAAGAAACTTTGTCTACTACACGTTTTATACCTGTAGCTTTAGTAAACTTTGCAATTGAATCGCCTAAACCTCTACTTTCCATTTAGCAATTCCATTTTCTTCTAGCGGCTCTACCTCTTTCAGATGTCCAGCTTTTTGATCTTGCGCAAAATGATTTACGTCTTTTTGCAGCCTTACTTCCTTTCTTTAATTTAGATGGAGGCGTTGTAACTGCTGTTTTAAGTTTACTACCTGGGTTATCTCTTCTGTATTTAGCTACACCTTTTTTAGACATGCCTCCACCAGCTTTAGAACCAGTACCGCCTTTCTTATTAACCTTAGTGTAATAGCCTTTAGATTTTTTCTTTGAGGGTGCTTTTTTACTAGG
>Ga0208305_10001204_pt1 | contig 12456 bp, 15 predicted proteins | sample ColrivemetaGS741_FD_187605 | JGI IMG/M metagenome (GOLD analysis project Ga0208305, IMG submission 187605) | Estuarine microbial communities from the Columbia River estuary - Flood tide ETM metaG S.741 (SPAdes) (version 2) | ecosystem: Environmental > Aquatic > Marine > Intertidal zone >... | reverse complement strand
TAAAAAAAGGAGAGCGAGGGTGTTCCCCAAGCCCTCCTTTGGGTTAGTCAATTTCGGTTAATTAGGCGTAGTAAACGATGTCAGAACCAACTCCGTGCTGGACTCCCGCAGTAAAGCGCATTACCACACGAATGTTGTCAGAGCCGTCCAAGTCAGCCATATCAAGAACCTTCACCTCGTTGCGGTCAGAAGCCAAGCCCGAACCGAAGAACAAGTTAGAAGATTGAGCAGCAACCATTTTGTTAGAAGCCAAACCATTTACCATAGCGACACGGATGCCGTCAAAGTACAAGGGTTGGTCACCATACCACATAGTTCCTTTAGACTCAATACCCGCAGCACCAAGACCGCTTGCACCGAATCCACCCAAAGCGCGGACATAAGCCTTTGCAACATTTTGGGGAACATAGATGGTCAAGTCCTCCTTACCATACAAAGCAGAAGGGATAGCATCAACTACCTTACCCAGCTCGGTGATGACATTGGCAGCAGTAACTGAAGTACCTACAACATCAACAACGGAAGCATCGGCAGCCAACAAAGCTTGGAAGCCATCAAACTCACCCGCAGTAGCGTTAACGCCTTGCCAAATGTTGGTTTCAATCTTTTGAGCAACTTTACCAGCAACGTGTGCAATCAAGAAGTCAGAGAAGTCAGCGGGAAGGTTGTCATAGACAGAGTATCCCATCTGCGCACCTTGCCAAGTAGACAAGAAGTCCTTACGGCAAAGTTGCAAGTTCACTTGGAACTCTTCAACAGTCAATACACGCTCGGAGAGAGTCAAGGTAGAGGTAGGAGTGAAATCGCAAGTAGCATCCTTAACGATATCGTCCGTTCCAACCTTTTGAATCACTTGCTTGTAGTGAACATTGGGCATAATCTCAACAAGACCCTTGTCAAGAGTGTCTGCGCTCAAAAGAGCAGCAGCGATGTACTTACTGGCAAATTCACCAGCGTAAGTAGTCGTGATAGAAGTGGTCGTAGCCATTTTTTATTTTGATTTGTTATTTGTTCAATTTTGAAAGAACTCGGTTCATAGCGGTTTGGGGTTTGCGTGTTGCAAACTTGACCTCCGCTTTGGGCGCAACTTCGGGGTTGTGCTTAATAGGTTTAGCAGCCGATTGGGCAGACAATTCCGTTTTGAGTTCGTTGTTTTCTGCTTCAACTGCACTCATCTTCTCTTTAGTATAACCCATCTCTTCACGGATAGCGGAGAGTTCGGCTTTTACTTCTTCAATGATGGGCATAACGATTGCCTTGATTTTTTCCTCCATAGGAAGCTCTTCGGCAAAGTGTGTTTCAGTCGTATGTGACTCAACAATCTTCTTGGGATTGGATGGAGCATCCGCTTCCAACTCGGCAACGGGTTCAGCAGCCACTTCGGCTACCTCTTCCTCTACCTCTGATTCAGCAGACTTAACTTCACTAATGATACCCTCTTCGGCAACATACAAGACATTCCCATCGGCAAGAGTGTACTCGCCAATAGGAAGTGCAATACGCTCTTCTTCGTTTACAATGAATACCTCATTACCCGCCTCAAAGGCTTCAGCCTCAAGGACAGTTCCGTTGTCAAGAGACATTTGTGCGAACTTGACCTCTACGGTCTCCTTAACGGAAGACAATTCGGTCATAATGCGCTTCAATACTTCGGTTGCTTTCATAACTAATTAAATAATTGATTTTGATTTTGAATTTACATTTTTAGGGTGTTTGTGTAATGCTTCCTACTCCTTGCGCTCGGAGTGAACCATCGCAGCATTTCTTTGAGTAGGTATTCTTGTCCCAACATAGGCATCCTCGTTTAGAGCCTTTGGGAGAAGAGCGAGAGGGAATCTTTACATCTCCGTTCATTGAAATAATTCTTTAGCAATCATCATTAGTACTTCGGTTGCTGCTTCCTCTTCCGTCATCTCTTGGGAAGCAAAATTTACCTTGTCTACAAAGTAACCCTCAATAGAGAATCCCTTGACCTTGCCCGTCTTGACATAGTTAGTCCAAATGTCATCGTTGTTGACCTTCATAGAGACCATCCAAGTGCCTACGGGCATCTCTAATCCGTAGATTCTTGATTTGTCTTTCTGCTCGTCCTCTACAATCCAAGACTCCACTACGCTCAATCCCTTCAATTCGGCTTGGTGTTCCAATGTGGATTGGTTTTGGTTTCCGTTTTGGAAGAACATCTCACTCGCTCTACGGATGGTGTCCTTTGTGAAGTACACATAGAACTCCTCTTCTCCGTTGTTGCGGTAGATAGGCTTATTGGGGATGAGAGCAGCACCCAAGAGAATACGCTTCTCTTCGTCTTGCTTGGCGAATTGCACCTCTTGCGCCTTGAGAGCTACGAAGTTCTCCTCAATGGCGGGGCTTTCAACGATGCTGATGGCTTGGATGCCCATCATATCTTGCATCTCGTCTAATATGAGTTCAATAATTTTCATTATGGGAATGTTGCGGTTCTTAATCTTCGTCTATCAAGTTCAGCACCCGAAATTACTTCGCCACTAACGACATAAGCACGGATGGGTTTGTCAAATTGTCCAGCCAATCCTTCTACCAACTGATTCGTTCCGCTTTGACCAACGATATTGAATTGAGCGGGTTGACTTGGGGCGGAGGTTCTTGGGGTTGTGATGCTTGAAGAACCCGAATTAAAGGTGCTTCGTTGGATGGATGCCACTTGTGCAGCCGTAAATGCAGCAGCGATACCCGCAGCAACAAATGGATAGTTGGGGGCAACGGCAGTAAGGGGTGATTTTTGAGCCGTAGAGTAAGCGTTTTGTACTGCCTCAATACCTTGAACTACCGCTTGAGCCGTAGACAGTTGTTTTTGGAGTTGGAACGCTCTTTCTTTAGTTGCCTCATCGGCATTTTCAGATGCTGCTACAAAGCTTGAAATGGTCTCAATCGCTTGGATAGAAGTAGAGACCGCATCGGTGACTGATTGGCGATTTAATTCTTGCCGTTGCTGAACGTAGTCCCTATATCTTTCTTGGTATTCAATGTCAAGTTCCGTTCTTTGAGTGAGGAGGTCTTGATACATTGCGTTTTCGGTCTGGCCCGCCTCTTGGGCTGCACGGATTTGGTCTTGTAAAAAGTTGTCTCTAATTATTCGCGCATCATCATAGCGTTTGAACTCAAGGTCAAGTAATGATTTTTCGTTCATTACCCTCGTGTCATAGACATCAACAACCGCACCTAATTCCTCTGCATTGAATCTATTTCCCGCTTCTATTTGTTGGGCTTGCAAATCCAAGATTTGTTGTTGCAAGTCTCTACGCTCACGCTCAAGAGCGAGGTTATTTGATAGGTATTCGGATTTCTGACCGATGATACGCTCCTCAATATCCAACAATTCTACCCGTGCTTGAGCAAGAGCAATCTCATTCTCAATGTTTGGAAGGCGTTGGTACTCTGCTTTGGCTTGGGCAATCTTTGTTTCAACCGCTTGTTTTTCTAATCCAAGTTGCTCAATGAGGATTGCATTGATATTTTCGTTGGCATAAATACGCTCATCCAAAGAGTTGCGTTCTTCGTCTCGGATTTGGCGTTGCTCCTCTGCAAGTTTTTGATAAGTGAACTGAAGTTCAACTCTGTTAACCTCTGCTCTTTGAGCCTCTTTTTGGAGTTGCACAAGTTCCGCTGCTTCACGCCTTGCATTAGCCAATAGTTTTGGAATGCTTCCCAAATTGCCCGTAGCCACCGCTTCAATGACTCCAGAAATACCAATTTGCAAAGCAAACATTGCTTGGTTGAGTACATCGGCAACCCGTTGGTTGGCGGTGAATGTCTCCTTTGCTTTATCTGCTACGCTTGAAAGGATGGCGAGTCCACCAAGATTCTGAACAAGGTCTTTGAGGCTTTTGCCCGTTTCCTTGACTTCTTGCTTTACTCCCTCAACGGCCTTCTCGGCTTTATCAAAAGATTTGTCAGCCGTATTGCCAACCTTGCCAATCTGCTTATTTAAATCCTTGACCGAATTATTGAGTTCATTGACCGCTGCTTCAAACTGTTGCGAGTCTCCATCAATCCGTATCGTTTCAACAACTGCCATTATCTACGCTTTAAGAACTCTGTCCAAGTTTTAGGTATTCGGTATTTGCCTTTTGCTATGTCAATGTTGTGGCTTACGCCCTTCCATTGGTTAGATTGCAAGAGTTCTATCAAATAACTTAAATAACTCGTCTTCATACATCATTGAGTAATTGGAGGTTGGTCTTCCCCGTTGTCATATTTACTTGTACGCTATTGATAATCCACCTTTGGTTGTTCCAAATCAACTTGTTATTGAGTTGTAGGTTGATGATTGTACCAAGAGGCAACAAGGCACTCACATTGTAGACCCTACGCTTGGCATCATACAAGTCAAGGATGTAATCCTCCCAATAGGTTTGGTATAAGCTCTTGCCGATTGGTTGAAGGAAGAATGGGTCAATGTCACTACCCCAAGTAAGAGCATAGGCTGCGCCAGTACCCGTGCTTGTGCTTGAGGTATTGGCGTACCATACTTGGTCAATCGGGGGTTGGAGCGTATTGCTTTCATCAATAAATCCAAGAGGGTTTGTGCTAATGTCCAATGAGAACTCTCCATAGATTAGGATAGGCGCACCTACATAGGTATTAAACGCTCCTTCCGCATCTACCTCACGGGTGATTGACTTGTACACAAGAATGTTGCTTGGTATAGCCGTCATCCCACCCATATGCCCTTGATAGTTTGTTAGTTTCTCAAACAAGGGGCATTCAAAAGGCAGTTCAATTTGGAAGTCTTCACCATCCCAAGAGAAGAATGAGTTTAGGTCTCCGTATCCTACTTGATTTGAGCGTTGATATTCGTATCCTAAAATCTGTTCGGTATCTTGATAGTCAAAACTTATCTCTCGGTAGAGTTGTGGGCGTTCTACGCTCACTTCGTTGATGTCTACATATTGAGTGATGTCTTGGTCAGCTCCCGCAGCGTACCAAGCGTTTAGCGATTGAAGGCTAAAGGTGGTTGAGTTGGTGGGGATGATGACAAGGTTGTGCATCTTGACAATCCCACCGAAGAAATCCTTGATTTTGATTTCGGGCATCAAGGGACTCATCGCAAGTTCAAATGCGTATGATGCAAATAAAGTTTGGTCTACCTCAAATTGTTGAGTTGATGGAATACCATCCGTTGCCGTATATCCCGTGTAGTCGGTGACTTGGTAGGTCATATTGACGGGTAGTTGAGGGCGAATCTTTAATTGGATTTGGTCTCCCGCTTGGAAGATGTATCCATCAAAGAAAGTGGTATTTGTCCCTACGATTGCATCCTCACGAGCAATGCCTACCTCTACGCCATTTCGGAACAATCCAAGTTCGTAGTTGGCGGATGGGTTTAGCACTTGTACCCGCAGTTGGTATTCACTTGTCGTTGCAACTGTCCAAGTGTCGGTGGTTAAGTTGAATTGGCTTCCGCTTCCCGTGATGCGGTTCATATTGATTAACTGCCAATCAATGTCCGTAGCGTTGGAGAACAAGTATCCCTCAAAACGATGCGCCCACAAGTATAGTTTATTGAATTGGTTGTCGCTCAAGAAACTGCCCGTGAAGGTAATGCCGTATTTAGTACCTATCGCCTCAAGAATCTTAACGACTTTGATGGCGGGTTTTAATTCGTAGTAATGGATTCCGTGTGCGTGGCCCGCTGCTGCATCGTAGTGAATATCGTTGTCGTGATTCGGGTCGCTTGGAGAAACATTGTACACCCAATTTCGGACGGGACTCATCAAGGGGTAGAATACCTCACCACCAAAAAGTGATTCTTGGTCAAAGCCCGATTGAATAGTAGCCCCATCATAGGTATGGTTGTAAGCACTCAAATCAAGGTCATAGAGGTAATCCTCGCCAAACAAGTCAGAGAGGCTTACAAGGTCTCCGTAGAAGGCAATAGAGTATGAATAAGGTTCAGTCCCTTTCATCAAAACATTCTCTATCTCAATCACTCCCGTGCGGAAGGGAATAGAGTTAATCTCAATCCTTGCGGGAGCGCGGAAACGGAAATCGTAGTTGTTAGCTACCGATGTCTCTGAATAAGAACCACCCAAAGCATCTAAAGCACTAATACAACATTCTCTTCCCTCTATAATGCCTCCAGATACTATAACCCTTGCACTATATGTATTGAATATTGTCTCTCCATTTATTGTTTGGCTTGTTGTAATTCTTGAGGCATCTACATCCGTGCGGTAGTATTGCTTCAATACCTCGTTGTTTATTCCACTTGCGGGAATAGTAAACGACTGCGTGAAATCCGTAAACACCTTTGAGATGTCTTGGATGTTCTGCACATTGAGGTTGATGCTAATCTCCTCGTCTTGGAATAGGTCAAGGCGGTAATCGCCAATGTAGATGTCTACTTGGTTCATCGGATAAGGCTACGCTCGTTAAAGGCTACATCAAAGGACATTGTGTAGTTGATGTTCTTGCTATTGATTTCTTTTTGATAGTCTACGCTTCCTCGTTGAGGACTTGCAGCGACCCAACTTCCGTTCAATAGAATAGCGACATTCTCACTCATAAGGATATCCTCAATCACATTGGCGTAGTTCTCGTCTACCCATCCCGTATTCATTGTGATGGTGTTGCGAGAGTTTACATTGAAATCTTGGTATTGCCCTACTTGGAGAGATGGCGTTGTGAATCCATCTTGGTAGATGCTGCGCTTGTATTGGTCGTTGGTGAAGTTGCCTTGCTCGGTGCTTACCTTGAAGAAGGTAATGAAGTCGGCTACCCCATAGCGGTTAATGAACGATACTTGGTAGGGTGTGTATTTGGGTTCACATACAAGGGTGTAGCGTACACGAGTAATCTCATCAAGTCCCGTATTGTACAAGACCACATCGTAGTAGTCTCCCGTGCTATGTGAGCTTGGTTTAATGACTGCATCAAGACCCGCATTTGCCTCAAGGTTAGCGGGGCCAACACCCGCATAAATTACAAGGTCTTGCGTGTCTCCGCTCACGGGGTCGGGAGGGGTTGAATTGATTCCATCTGTGTTGTAGAAGGTATCCGTATCTCCGTTGTTCCAAGAAATCTCAATATATCCCAAGTCATTCGCTGCGCTATTGTAGATGGCAAGGCTCTCATAGTTGGAGGTAAGCACTTGGCGGTTGCGAGTAACGGCTAAAATCGCTTGAGTGACCGAAGGGTTTGTTGGGTTTAGTTTGTCGGCCCATCCTTGCGTTGCGAGGAACTTGAATGTCGTTCCAGTTGTGTGTGGGGCCGCTATTGGGGCAGCACCATTGTCTGAATAAGTCCAATCCCCCGTAGCATTAACCCATAGAGCCTCATTGACGGGGCTTTGCTCATAAAAGGAGGCATCGTATACGCTAAAGTCGTGAGAGAATTCTGAACGGATTAAATCAGACACTTCAAAGTTGATGACCTCACCGATAGAATAGGACTTGCTCAACTCGTAGTTGTTATCCGTTGGGGCAGATGTACCACTCCAAATCTTTAGATTCAAAGACATAGCATCCAACTCATCGTTGGTAAGGGTGTTATTCTTTCCCGTGTAGAAGATTGGGCTACGGCTCATTTTTAGTGATGAGGGACGAGCGATAATAGGTGTACTCATTTTCTTCTTGTGTATGCTATGAAATCGTCATTTGTAAGTTTGAATGCCTCAACTACTTCGGGAGGCAATTTCTCAAAAGCCAATCCAAATGGACGGCTAAAGAATTTGGTGGGTTTGATACCATTATAGTAGACACTTCTCGCTAAAGCGTACTGGAGACTTTTGCGAGGGATAAACCTACCCGTCTTTTCGTCACGCACTCCCGTGAGTCCCTTCTTAACTGCCCAATTAGCGAATGCCTTTGCGGGAGGCATCTTGTTGGTGTACTTAAATGGGGTGTTGTATTTCTTCTTCGTTCCGCTAACACCCTTGTCCAAGTAGTCCCCATACTCTTCCATCTTAAAGGATAGGGAGAATGAGTTGCTTGAGACTCTTAAATCATATCCCAAAGACTCATATAGGCGTTTGGAGGTGTTGCGTTTTTGGCGCGTTAGGTTGCTTCTCGCTTGTTGGACAACATAACGAGCGAACTTGTCAAGGGTTGCTTCTACATTTTCTTGACGTGCCATTAGCAAGTAGAGATTTCGGTGTTGGGCAACAATACATCAAAGGTTGCCGTCCATCCCGTGAGGAGGTTTTCAAAACGCTCGGAGAAGGGTACGCAAGTGGGGTTGCCATCCAACTGATACAAATCGGTGTACAAAGTACCTTTTCGCAATTTTGCCACTACATCGTTGATTACCGCGAGTTGGGTATTCAGTATGTCTTGCTCGTTGTTCGTGCCGTAGAATGGCTCATTTTGGCTTCGTGGGTCTTCTTTAGTCTCATCAACAACATCCATTGCAATGATGGTCACATTCATACGGACAATTTGCCCCTCAAAGGTTGCTTGGTTGACTGTGATGTGAGACAAGGGGAATATGGTCTGCTTGTTGAGGTCTACATCGTAGATATCCCCAAAGGTTACCACATTCACTTGGCTATGTGCTTCAAGGGTGTCCTTGATGGTCTTGGTCAGATTGTAGAACTGCCTCATTTTAACTTGCTTTTGAGTATTCGGTTTTCGGTGTCTGCTCGGTGTTTTTCAAAGGAGAGGAAGGTAAGACATTGATGAAGGGGTAGTCTTCCAATCTCGTCAAATCTTCTAACATCACCTTGAGCAAGGGTATGGAATGTTGTATACCAACCCCATCGTTTTGAGAATTGGCTTTGGGGGGTGAACTCTTCAACGCCTTGTGATTCTCCAAAGAGGTCAGAGTAGCCATTAAGAGTTCTTTTCCTAAAGTCCAAAAAAAAACAATCGCACCCATTACCACATTCATCGGAGCTTCCTTCATTAGGTCGCAGTATTTTGTGGCTGATTCGTAGGGTTCAATGTCATATCGCTTACCAGCCTTTTGAATAATCGGGCGATAGAGTACCGCCATTGTCTTGTGGAGGTTTTGTGTGTCGCTCATATAGGAGTCAAGGTCTACAAACTCTCCGTAGGTGATATCTTCCAATGAAGTGATGAACCCAAATTCTTTCCCTTTAAGAGTGAATCTCGGTGTCAAGGAGGGTTTCTCTTGCATCATCGCATTGATGTGGCTAAACACATTAGAAACATCCTTAAAACGGACATTGGGCAACTGCTCTAACGGAACATTGCAAAATATCTCCAATGACTTTTTAGTCAAGAACTCGTTGTCACCCTCCAAACGAGCAAAGCGTTGGTATTGCTCAAGGGTGATTTCCGATAGCGAGGTGGGTACAATGACTTTTAGTTCCATCGCTTAAATAACCTTTTAAATTTATCTTATGGCATAACGCCCGTAGTTCGGACGGCTTAATCTATTGAAGGTCGCATAGCGTGTTGCATCAATGGCGTGATTGAAGGCATCAATAGGTCTATTCAGTAGATTCCCGTTCTTGTCCTCTTGCCATTTGTAATTCTGAAACTCTCGGATTGCATTCTTGCTTTCCTTCGTGACAAATATCTTATGGCGTTTGAGGATGTCTATTCCCGCCATTACGCTATCCGCTCCCTTTGCCGTTGGCTTGATGTTCCATCCCATACGATGCAGTTCTTCAATGCTCTTGGGTTCGGCACTATCTGCCCATATCTCGTCAAACCTCGTCAGTCCAAGTTCGGATAGTTTTTGGCTAATATCTTGGTTGGTGAGGTTGGTGTGATAGAGCAACTCTTGGATGTATAGGTTGTCACCATCTTTAAACACCTTAACAAGGGAGGTTGGGTCATTGGTGAATCCGAAGTCAAGCCCTAATGAGATGAGTTGGCCTTTCGGTTCTTCGGCTACTTGGAATTGGAAGATTGTGGCTCTTGACATACCACGCTCACCCAAGCCGTAGATTCTCCAGTAGTCCTCATCGGTGTATTTGAGCCTCTCAATCTCATCTACGATTGTTTGGTCAAGGAATGGGTTGTCCTTGTAGGTTGTTTGGATATATGTTACATCGTCCCTCGTTAGTAGACGGTCATAAATCCAATGGAATGAATCGGAGGGGTTGTAGTCAATATAAATTCTATCGGTTGTTCTTACGAGTAGCTGAAAGAAGTCCTCCCAAGTGAGTTCATTCGCCTCATTGCAGAAAAGCACATCTCGCCTTGCTCCCCTTTTCTTTTGGGGTTGGTCTAATGAGATGAACTCAAAGAGGTTTCCGTTGAGGTTGTAGGTGTAGTCGGATTTATTGTGATTCTTCTCGTCATAGACCCCCAAGTTGTTTAGAATCTCAAAGAAGTCCCGATAGGCGGTCATTTTAAGCGATGGGAGAGACTTTCTCACTATGGAGTATATCTTACCATTGGTTTGATAAGATTGCACGATAAGGAGTTGCAATAAGGAATAGGTCTTACCGCTACGAGTACCCCCTTGATTGACTACAATTTTTGTGTCCGCTTCCCAATTCTTTTGAAAGACGGGGCCGTACTTAATCTTTAGGCTTGACAAACTCTAATTCTATTTTGGTAATACCCTCGTCAATTTCGTGCTTTGTTTCTACTCTTGCAAGTTTTGGGGTAGTATACTCTCCTAACTTGGACATTATGTCAAGGGCTGCCTTTGGGTCATCCGCTGCCACTTGCATAAGCCATATAGTCATATTCTCCAAGTTGTCCTCAATGAGTTTTTGGAATGCCTCTCGGATTTTATTAGAGGTTTTGTTTACTGCTCCTTTGGGCTTCCCGCTATTGCCTTCGGTGAAACGTCCCTTTGTATCCTTTTCCATCCGTAATGCTCCGTATTTATCAGTTATCTCTTCTAAATAACTTCTTATTGTGGATTTCTTGTAACCACTCCTTATGGTGTTTCACATCTCCGTAGGTTATATGGCAATTCCTACAAAGAGCCATTAGGTTTTCTATTACATCCTTTGTCTTACTGCCTCCCATTCCTCTTGGCTCTATATGGTGGATGTCTACTGCTTTAGCACCGCATACCTCGCAAGGAATCCAGTCGGTCACATCGTATCCCATTCCTTGTAAATATACTTTAGTGTGTTTTTTCATAGTCCGCAGTATCCGCTATCGCATTCATTGAAGTCATCATCAAAGAGGTCAAATTGTAGTCGGTGTCTCTTAATAGCCTCGTAGGACATTTCTTTTTTGAATCTTGCTTTTGCCGTTTCTTGCTTTGCAAACCAATTAAACTTGTTGGGTTCTTTCTCTGACATATGCTTGAGTAGTATCTCATTGCGGTGAAAGCATCCCACACAATTATTCATATACGCAAAGCGCACGGGCTTGTCTTGCCAGAAGGACTCTATCTTGTCTTTATAGATATTGTCATTGATCAAAGGAAAGGTTGTCTTTCGGTATTTGAGTTCTTTCCATTTGTTCCTTCCTCCTTCGCTTTGACCTACTATAAACTTGTCATATTGGAATCCATCCTCTCGGTGGCGGTCAAGCATTGAGTTGGCTCTCTTTACTTCGTTTGCTCTAAACCCTATTCTCATCTCAATGGGTAGCTCGGTGTTCTCGTAGCACCATTGTTTGATGGGATTGATTTTTAGTTCAGTTGTACAAAAGCGTTGGGTGACATTAGGAAGGTAGGTATATCCTTCTCCGTTTGCTTTTTTGCCTCGTATGATTACCTCGTCAAAGGGTTTGCCAGTAATCCAAGTGATGGGTCTTCCTATGTATTGTTCAAGGTCAAGCATCGTATAGATGATTGTGTCTTGCTCAAGTGTCCCAATGAACTCTTGTCCGATTCTATCTGATACCTCTTGACGAATCTTCGCATCGGGAAACAAGCATTCCTTATCCGTTGTCCTAACCAAAGAGAACAACTCATAGTCTGCGGGATAATTCGCAGCGATGTATGAGGATGTCTTGCCTCCAGATAACGAGTTTACAGTTGTCACAGGTGCATTCCGTTCTTGCTTACAAAGCTAATTCCCCACCATAGCCACCCAATAGATACACAACCGTTGCAGATTGCTGAATCGTAGGAGATGGAGATGTGTGGGAGCAAATGTACGCTTCCTACGAACTTGAATGTTTCTATACTCATTTCTTTGGGGGTCTTATTTGTTTTAGAATCTCGGTGTCAATGGTTATGTGCGTAAAGTATACCTCCGCGTTTTTTCCGTAGGCATATCGCTTTCTATCTTCACTCGTCATATTGGACAAGGCTATTGCTTCGGTTGCTCTTCCCATTATAATTGAAATACTTTGACATTGGCGGTGTAAGCACTATGCTCACAATCCCGTGCGAAGGTGATCGCTTCCTTCTTTTCCTTGAATGTCTTTCGGGCATTGAGTAGCCAAGTGCTATCCTCAAGGAACTTATCATAAACTACTACATATCCCATTTCTCTTTGCTGTTAAAGTATTCATTTAATAAATCTGCTAACTCTTCAGGGGTGTCGTTAATCTGTCCAATCTTTTCTCCGTCTACAAAAACATCATAACCCCA
>Ga0208305_10001203_pt1 | contig 12467 bp, 9 predicted proteins | sample ColrivemetaGS741_FD_187605 | JGI IMG/M metagenome (GOLD analysis project Ga0208305, IMG submission 187605) | Estuarine microbial communities from the Columbia River estuary - Flood tide ETM metaG S.741 (SPAdes) (version 2) | ecosystem: Environmental > Aquatic > Marine > Intertidal zone > Estuary... | reverse complement strand
GATAGATTTACTTTAATACCTCAAAATTTCAGATTTATCAAAAGATATTTAAGATTTTATGGGGTTAAAAAAGTTGATGGAATTTTAGCTGATTTAGGTGTTTCTTCACATCAATTTGATGAAGCGGAAAGAGGTTTTTCCACACGTTTTGATGCGGATTTAGATATGCGAATGAATAAAGATGTTGGTATATCAGCGTTTGAAGTTATTAATAATTATGATGAGGAAAAGTTGAGTGCTATTTTATTTCAATATAGTGAAATGAGAAATGCTAGAGCAATTGCAAGAAAAATTGTTGAAGCTCGTTTAGAAAAAAAGATAAAAACAAGTTTTGAGTTAAAGAAGGTGTTGAATGAATTTGTTCCAAAAGCTGTTGAACATAAAGTCTTGGCTCAAATATTTCAAGGTATAAGAATTGAAGTGAATCAAGAAATTGAAGTATTGAAAGAGTTTTTGTTACAAGTTCCTGAAATATTAAATGAAGGCGGAAGGTTAAGTGTCATTTCTTACCATTCTTTAGAGGATAGACTTGTAAAAAGATTTATTAGAAGCGGATTGTTTGAAGGTGAACCTGTAAAAGATTTTTATGGAAATATAACCGTACCAATGAAAAAAGTAGGAAATCTAATAGTTCCAAGTTTTTCTGAAATAAAAGAAAACAATAGGGCTAGAAGTGCCAAATTAAGAATAGCAACATTAGCTTAAATGTCAATTATAAAAGCGAGTATATATAATCTTTTAAAGGGGGAGTTTTTAGTAAATAAAGACTCTTTTAAAAACTGGCGTTTTATACTGTTTGTAGTGGTTTTGTTGTTGTTAATGATTGCAAGTTCTCATAGCTCAGATAAGAAAGTAATGGAAATTGCAAAGATTAACAATGAACTGAAAGAATTAAGAGCTGAATTTGTGGATACCCGTTCAATTTCTATGAAAATGAGATTGGAATCTACAATTAGAAATAAGGTAGTTGATTTAGGGATAATACCAAGTGAACAACCACCACAAGTTATAAAAGTAACCTCAAAAAAATAATAAAAAGTTGGCTGCAACAAAAAAAGGCATACTAAATAAATTGTACGTTGTGTTTGTGTTTATCACACTTTTTTTGCTTGCTATAATTTTTAGGTTAACAAATATTCAATTTTCAGAAGGTGAAAAATATAGAAGTTTGTCTGAGCATCTGACCTTGAGAAACGATACAATTTTTGCAAATAGAGGTAGTGTTTTTTCTGATGATGGTAGTTTGTTGGCAACTTCAATGTCTCAATATGAAATTAGAATGGACGCTTTTACTATAGATGGTGAGGTATTTGAAAAAAATATTAGAAACCTTTCAAGTGAGCTTTCAAAAATGTTAGGAAATTCTACTTCTCATTGGGAAACTAAAATAAGAAAAGCGCGTAACACTAAAAATAGATATTTATTCATTACAAGAAAGTTGGGTTATACAGATTATATGAAAATTAAAAGTTTCCCAATTTTTAATTTAGGAATGTATAAAGGAGGTTTTATAGCAGAGCAATCTACTGTTAGAGCACATCCTTTAGGTAAAGTAGCAGAAAGAACTATTGGTTATGATGATTATAGAGGTGCCCCTGGAATTGAAGGCGCTTATAGAAAATATTTAACTGGAAAAAATGGTCTAAGAATGAAGCAGAAAATTGCAAAAGGCCAATGGAAACCAATTAATGATAATAACGAGAAAGAGCCAATTAATGGAAAAGATATTGTAACAACATTAGATGTTAATATACAAGATATTGCACATCATTCTTTGTTAAGGCAATTGGAGTTTTATGAGGCAGAACATGGATGCGTTGTAGTAATGGAAACAAAAACTGGTGAGATAAAAGCCATTTCAAATTTAGGTAGAAGTTCAGCGGGAAAATATTACGAGAAACGTAATTATGCAGTTTATGAATCTCATGAACCAGGTTCAGCATTTAAAGTTATGTCAATGGTAGTTGCTTTGGAGTCCGGTAAAATTGATACTAGTACTGTTGTAGATACAGGAGATGGAAGGTATAGAATGTATGGAAGATATATTAATGATTCTCATAGGGGAGGTTATGGTAAAATATCAGCAGCTAGAGCCTTGGAGGTGTCTTCAAATATTGGTTTTGCAAAATTAATTGAAGAAAATTTTGGTGAAAAGCCAGAAAAATTTATCGATGCATTAAAAAAGATGAATTTAAATAATAAGTTGGGATTGCCAATTAAAGGAGAAGGAAGTCCGGAAATTCCAGGTCCGGGAGATGATAAGTGGAGTAAAAATGCATTGCCATCAATAGCTTATGGATATAATTTAAGGTTAACACCACTTCAAACATTAACTTTTTACAATGCCATTGCTAATAATGGAGAAATGGTGAAGCCAAAATTTATCAAAGAAATAAGATCTTGGAATAAACACATAGAATCTTTCGATAAGATTGTTATAAACCCTTCAATATGTTCTAAAGAAACAATAAGTAAAGTTCAGGAAATATTGAAAAATGTGGTTGAAAGAGGAACAGGTTCAAGATTGTATTCTGAAGATTTTTCTATGGCAGGAAAAACAGGTACAGCACGTACCGAATATTGGTTGGAAGATTGGGAATCTGACAAGCGCTATATTTCGTCATTTACGGGGTATTTTCCAGCTGAGAATCCAAAATATTCTTGCATAGTTGTAATTCATAAACCAAATACAAAAACCGGTTTTTATGGCGCTGATGTATCTGGACCAGTTTTTAAAGATATTGCTCAAAAAATTTACACAACAAACCATTCCATTAACGAAATTGAAAATAAAACACCAGATTTCGAAAGTGTAAAAAAAGATTTTGAGAAATATTATACTATTGCTAACAAGGAATTTAATTCAATCCCAAATGTAAAAGGAATGGCGGCTATGGACGCCATTTCTTTACTTGAAAATTTAGGATTGAAAGTACATTTTTCTGGAAACGGAAAAGTAATAGAGCAATCTCTTAACGAAGGTGAAAAATTAGTTAAAGGAGCAACAATAAATATAAAATTATCATAATTGAAATTAGTGAAGGACATATTGTATAAAGTTAGCATTAATGCTGTTCAGGGAAGTACTGAAAGGTTGATTAATGCAATACAATTTGACTCTAGGAAAATTCAAAATAGTGATTTATTTGTCGCGCAAAAAGGGTTGATTTTTGATGGTCATAAATTTATTGATAAGGCAATTGAACTAGGAGCAACGGTAATTATTTGTGAAGAATTTCCTGTTAGTTTAAGTGATAAAGTTACTTATGTTAAAGTTGAATGTTCTAACGAAGCTTTAGCAATAATTGCATCAAATTTTTATAATAATCCATCTTCAAAATTAAGACTAATTGGAGTTACTGGTACTAATGGAAAAACTACCATTGCCACGTTGTTATATAATTTATTTCAAAATGCAGGTTTTAAAACAGGGTTGCTATCAACTGTAAAAGTATTGGTGAGTGCGAAAGAATACGTTGCTACACATACAACACCAGATTCATTATCAATTAATAAGTATTTAAATGAAATGGTGGAGGCAGGTGTTGATTATTGTTTTATGGAGGTAAGTTCGCACGGAATTCATCAAAAAAGAACTGAAGGATTACTGTTTGAAGGTGCCGTATTTACAAATTTAACGCACGACCATCTAGATTATCATAATTCATTTAAAGAATATAGAGATGTAAAAAAATCATTTTTTGATAATTTACCAAAAACAGCTTTCGCTTTGGTAAATATTGATGATAAAAATGGCAGTGTGATGTTACAAAATACTGAAGCTAAAAAATATTCCTATGCTTTAAAAACAATGGCTGATTTTAAAGCTAAGATTTTAGAAAATCAATTTTCTGGATTGTTTTTAAATATAAATTCTAATGAAGTTTGGGCAAAGTTAATTGGAAGTTTTAATGCGTATAATTTATTAGCAGTTTATGGCGTATCACAATTATTAGGATTTGAGTCAACAGAGGCTTTAACTTTAATTAGCAAATTAGAAAATGTAACTGGAAGATTTCAACATTTTATTTCAAATGAAGGAATTACAGCAATAATTGATTATGCACATACTCCTGATGCCTTACAAAATGTATTGGAAACAATAAATGATATTAGGACTGGAAATGAGCAAGTTATTACCGTTGTGGGATGCGGTGGAGACCGAGATAAAGCTAAACGCCCTATTATGGGGCGTATAGCATCTCAAATAAGTACTCAGGTAATTTTTACTTCTGATAATCCTAGAAGTGAAAATCCACAAACTATTTTAAATGAAATGGAAGCGGGTGTTGACCCTCAAAATTTTAGAAAAACACTATCGGTTTTGGATAGAACTCAAGCAATAAAAACCGCAACTAAATTGGCTAAAAAAGGTGATATAATTTTAATTGCCGGTAAAGGTCACGAAACATATCAAGAAATTAAAGGAGTACGTTCTCATTTTGATGATTACGAAAAAATATCACAATTATTAAAAGCTATAGAAAAATAAAACGATGTTATATTATTTATTTGAATATTTAGAAAAACATTATGATTTAGCAGGTGCAGGATTGTTTCAATACATATCCTTTCGTTCTGCTATGGCTTTTATCGTTTCGCTATTATTTTCAACAATTTATGGGAAAAGAATTATAAATTATTTACAACATAAACAAGTTGGAGAATCTGTTAGAGATTTAGGATTAGAAGGACAAGTTGAAAAAGCTGGCACACCAACAATGGGTGGAATAATTATTATTCTTGCTACACTTATTCCAGTGTTGTTCTTTTCAATAGTTGATAATGTTTATATAGTTATTTTATTGGTTACTACAATTTGGATGGGAACTATTGGTTTTATTGATGACTACATAAAAATATTCAGAAAAAATAAGCAAGGATTAAAAGGCAGATTCAAAATTTTAGGTCAAGTAACTTTAGGAATATTTGTTGGTGCAATGCTCTATTTTCATCCAAGTGTAACAATGAAGGAGAAATTACCAGAAAAATTGCAATATGAAACAGAAGAAGGTGTTCCGGTATTATTTGCTGATGCAAAAAAATCAACTAAAACAACAATTCCATTTTTAAAGAATAACGAATTAGACTATGCAGCTGCGTTAGATTTATTTGGTGATGGACTTAGAGATTATGCTTGGATTTTATTTATACCAATTGTAATTTTTATTATAACTGCAGTTTCAAATGGAGCTAATTTAACAGATGGTATTGATGGTTTGGCAGGAGGATCTTCGGCTATTATTGTGCTGACTTTAGGGATTTTTGCTTGGGTTTCTGGAAACATTATTTTTGCCAATTATTTGGATGTAATGTACATACCAAACTCTGGAGAAATGACTGTTTTTATTGCTGCATTTGTTGGTGCTTTAATAGGTTTCTTGTGGTACAACACTTACCCAGCTCAAGTTTTTATGGGAGATACAGGGAGTTTAACTATTGGAGGGATTATAGCCGTTTTAGCAATTGCTGTTCGTAAAGAGTTATTGATCCCTATTTTAGCAGGTGTGTTTTTTATTGAAACTTTATCTGTAATTCTTCAGGTGTCATATTTTAAATATACACGTAAAAAATTTGGAGAAGGAAGGCGCATATTTAAAATGTCACCATTGCATCATCACTATCAAAAATCAGGTTATCATGAAAGTAAAATAGTTACGAGATTTTGGATTGTTGGGATTATGCTTGCGGTTTTTACAATAGTAACATTAAAGTTGCGATAAATGAGATTGGTTGTACTTGGAGCTGGAGAAAGTGGAGTAGGTACAGCTATTCTTGGAAAGCAAAAAGGGTTTAATGTTTTTGTTTCAGATAAAGGAGTAATTGCAGAAAAGTATAAAAACGTTCTTTTAAATAATGAAATTTCTTTTGAAGAGAAAAATCATACAGAATCAAAAATATTTGATGCTGATGTAGTAATGAAAAGCCCAGGAATACCTGATAAAGTTTCAATTGTAATAGCGTTGAAACAAAAAGGGATTAAAGTGGTTTCCGAAATTGAATTTGCTGCAAAATATACCAAAGGTACTATTGTGGGAATAACCGGATCAAATGGAAAAACCACAACAACAATGTTGGTAAATCATATTTTGAAAAAAGGAAATTTAAATGTCGGAATGGGTGGTAATATTGGAGAAAGTTTTGCGCAACAGGTTGCAGAAAACAACTTTGATATTCACGTTTTGGAATTAAGTAGTTTTCAACTGGATGGAATAGAGGGTTTTGCGCCACATATTGCGATAATTACTAATATTTCACCAGATCATTTAGATCGGTATGAGTATAAGTTTGAAAACTATATCAATTCAAAATTTAGAATAACAGAGAATCAAACAGAAAATGATTTTTTAATTTATGATTATGATGATAAAGTAATTTTAAATTGGTTAAAAAACAATAAAATTAAAGCCACTTTATTGCCATTTTCAATAGAAAGTGAATTAGAGCAAGGGGTGTTTTTAAAAGACAATAATATTATAATAAAATATAAAACAGAAAACATAATAATGAGTAAATCAACTTTAGCATTAAAGGGAAAACACAATACAAAGAATGCAATGGCGGCTGCAATGGCGGCTTCATTATTAAAAGTTAGAAAAGATGCTATTAGAGAAAGTCTAGAAGATTTTGAAGGAGCAGAGCATAGATTGGAATCTGTATTGAAAATAAATGGTGTTCAATATATCAACGATTCTAAAGCTACAAATGTTAATGCAACATTTTATGCATTAGATAGCATGAAAACTCCAACTGTTTGGATAGTTGGTGGTGTTGATAAAGGAAATGACTATTTAGATTTAATGCCGTTGGTAAGAGAAAAAGTAAAAGCTATTATTTGTCTAGGATTAGATAATCAAAAAATAGTGCAAACATTTTGCAATGTGGTCGACTTAATTGTTGAAACTGCAGGTGCAGAAGAGGCAGTAAAAGTCGCCTATAAAATTGCAGAAAAAGGAGATGCTGTGTTATTGTCTCCAGCTTGTGCAAGTTTTGATTTATTTGAGAATTATGAAGATAGAGGTAATCAATTTAAACAAGCAGTGAGTGAACTGTAAATGAGAAATATATTAAAAAATATTGAAGGTGATCGTTCTATTTGGGCTATTGTAGTCTTTATGGCTTTATTATCGTTTATGCCAGTTTATAGTGCAAGTACAAATTTGGTATATGTTGCAAATTCTGGTACAACTACTTATCATTTAATAAAGCACATTGTATTGTTATTTTTTGGATTTTTAATTATTTATGGGGTTCATAAAATACCTTACAGATATTTTAGTGGAGGTTCAGTTTTAATGCTTCCTTTAGTTATTGTATTATTAATAATTACGATAGCAAAAGGAAATGTTATTGAAGGTGCAAACGCAAGTAGATGGATTCAAATACCTTTTATTGGAGTAGGTTTCCAAACATCTACTTTAGCTGGTTTGGTGTTAATGGTTTATGTGGCTAGATATTTAGCTAGAAATAAAGAAAAAATAATCAATTTTAAAGAAAGTCTTTTACATTTATGGTTGCCAGTTGCTGTAATCTTAGCATTTATTTTACCTGCAAATTTCTCTACTACTGCTATAATTTTTGCAATGATATTATTAGTAACTTTTATAGGAGGTTATCCTATTAAATATTTGGCTTCCATTGTGGGGATGGGAGTTTTAGGTTTGACTCTATTTGTGCTGACCGCAAAAGCATTTCCAAATGTAATGCCAAATAGAGTCGATACTTGGATTAGTAGAATAGAAAATTTTTCTGATAAAAATGCAGAAGAAGGTTATCAAGTTGAAAAAGCAAAAATTGCAATTGCAAGTGGTGGATTACAAGGTAGAGGTCCTGGAAAAAGTGTTCAAAAAAACTTTTTACCACAATCTTCTTCCGATTTTATTTTTGCCATAATTGTTGAAGAATATGGTTTAATATTTGGTGCGCTTATAGTAATTCTCATGTATTTTTTATTGCTATTTAGAATTTTAGTAGCTGCAAAAAAAGCAACCAGTATTTTTGCAACTTTATTAATAATTGGGGTTGGATTGCCAATTATTTTTCAAGCATTAATTAATATGGCTGTTGCTGTAAATCTATTTCCTGTTACAGGTCAAACATTGCCATTAATTAGTAGTGGAGGAACTTCTATTTGGATGACTTGTTTTGCTATTGGAATAATATTAAGTGTAACAGCTGATAAAGAAAAAATAATTAACTCAGAAAGTGAAGAAAATCCTTTAGATATTTTACATGAAGCAATCGATTAATATCATATTAAGTGGTGGAGGAACAGGTGGGCATATTTATCCAGCTGTTTCAATAGCAAATGAGCTAAAGATAAAATATCCTGAAGCAAAATTTTTGTTTGTTGGAGCAAAAGATAGAATGGAAATGGAGAAAGTTCCTCAAGCTGGTTATGAAATAAAGGGATTATGGATTTCAGGATTACATAGAAGTTTATCAATAAAAAACTTGGCATTTCCATTTAAACTGATTAGTAGTCTGTGGAATGCATTTAAAATTATTAGAAAGTTTAAGCCAACTGTTGTAATTGGCACTGGTGGTTTCGCGAGTGGGCCAACCTTGTATGCCGCAAGTATAAAAGGAGTTAAAACTTTAATTCAAGAGCAAAATTCATATCCAGGAATAACTAATAAATTATTAAGTAAAAAAGCAAATAAAATTTGTGTTGCCTATGATAGTTTGGAACGTTTTTTTCCTTCTGAAAAAATAATAAAAACAGGAAATCCAGTACGTCAGGATTTGTTGGATGTTGTTAGTAAAAAAGAGGAAGCAATCAATTTTTTTGGATTAAAATCAGATAAAAAAACTTTGGTAGTTATTGGTGGAAGTTTAGGTGCAAGAGCAATTAATAATTTAATTGAAAAACATATTAATTGGTTGGTTGAAAACGAAATTCAAGTAATATGGCAAACCGGAAAGTTGTATTACGATGAATTTAAAAAATATGATGCTTTAGAAGGTGTGCAAACTCATGCATTTTTGAACAGAATGGATTTAACATATGCTGCGGCAGATGTTTTAATTAGTAGAGCAGGAGCAAGTTCAATATCGGAATTATGTATTGTTGGAAAACCAGTGATATTTATTCCGTCTCCAAATGTTGCAGAAGATCATCAAACTAAAAATGCGTTGTCTGTTGTTACAAAAAACGCAGCCTTGTTGTTAAAGGAATCAGAACTTGATATGTTTCAAACTATGTTTTTAGAATTGATAAATGATGCTGAATTACAAAAAAAGCTAAGTAAAAATATAAAAGCATTGGCGTTGCCAAATGCCACAAAAGATATAGTATCAGAAATTGAAAAATTAATAAATAGTTAGTTGAATTTAGAGCAAATACATAACGTTTATTTTATAGGTATCGGTGGAATCGGTATGAGTGCTATTGCAAATTATTTTAAGAGCAATGGTAAAAATGTCGCTGGATATGATAAAACTCCAACTGAAATTACAAACTCACTTAATAAAATGGGAATTAATATTCATTTTGAAGATGCTGTAAATTTAATTCCTAATGAATTTAAAAAAGCTCAAAATACTGTTGTAATTTTTACTCCTGCTGTTCCAAAAAACCATTCAGAATTAATTTACTTTTTAAACAATAATTTCAAGGTTTTAAAACGCTCTGAAATTCTAGGTGAAATTACTAAAAATACTATTTGTTTAGCTGTTGCTGGTACCCATGGTAAAACAACAACTTCAACTATTTTAGGTCATGTTTTAAAAGAAGCAAATATAAATGCTACTTCTTTTTTAGGTGGAATTTCTGAGAATTACAATTCAAATTTAATAATTGGAGGAAATGAAGTATCTGTGGTTGAAGCGGATGAATTTGATAGATCATTTTTAAAACTTTCGCCAAATATTGCTTGTATTACTTCAATGGATGCTGACCATTTGGATATTTATGGAGAACATTCAGAATTGGTAAAGTCTTTTCAGGAATTTGCAAATAAAGTTTCAGATAAATTAATAGTAAGAAAAGGATTGCCAATTGTTGGTCAAACTTTTGGTTTAGAAGAGGATGCGGATTACAATGCTTATAATATTAGAATTGAAAATGGAGTATATATTTTTAATGTAAAAACTCCTTCTGAGAATATTGAAAACATAAAAATATATCTACCAGGAAAACATAATGTGCTAAATGCGGTGGCGGCTTTGGCAATGGCAAATAGTTTTGGAATATCATTACAAGTCATTGCTAAAGCTTTACTTTCATTTAAAGGTATCAAAAGACGTTTTTCGTATAAAATAAAAACAGAAAATTTAGTATTGATTGATGATTATGCACATCATCCAACGGAAATTAATGCTGTAATAAATTCGGTTAGAGAAATGTATCCTGAAAAACAAGTTTTAGGTGTTTTTCAACCTCATTTATTTAGTAGAACAAGGGATTTTGCGGATGATTTTGCACAAAGTTTATCACGTTTTGACGAGTTAATTTTATTGGACATTTATCCAGCTCGAGAATTGCCTATTGAAGGAGTGAATTCTGACTGGCTACTAAGCAAAATTTCATGTAAAAACAAACAACTTTCATCAAAACAAAATTTAGTTAAAAACATATTAAAATCTAATGCGCAAGTTGTAGTTATAATTGGTGCAGGTGACATAGGCGAATTAGTTGAAAATATAAAAAACAATTTAAAAGTTGAAAATTAATTGGAATTACATAAAAGGATTGTTTTTACTAGGTTTAGTAGTGTTTTTGTATGGGTTCTCGCACCACAAACACAGTGCTAAAAAAGTACGTGATGTGGTTATAGAATTTGAAGAAGGAAACAACCTTTTTATGGATTACGAAATGGTTAATAAATTGTTAATACAAAATGGAAAGCCAGTTAAAAATGAAGCAAAAACTATTATAGATTTACATAAACTAGAAGCGAATGTTTTATCACATTCTATGGTAGAAAATGCATCGGTTTTTTTAACAGTTGATGGTTTGCTGAAAACTAAAATAAAACAGCGAACACCTATCGCAAGAGTTATATCTGATACTAAAAGTTATTATATTGATAGACAGGCTAAAATAATGCCAATTTCAGAAAATCACTCGGCTAGAGTTTTACTAATTTCAGGTAATATTACAGAGTCTGATAAGGATGAAATTTACCTTTTAGTAACTAAAATAATGAGTGATGAGTTTTTAAATAAACAAATAGTTGGTGTACATAAAACGCAACGAAATGAGTTTATTTTAGAAACGAGAATTGGTGAACAAAAAATAGAATTAGGTAAAATAGAAAATTTAAACTTAAAATTTAAAAACCTAAAATCGTTTTTTAATAAAACAATGGCAGATAACTCAATTGATAATTATACATCAATTAATTTAAAGTATAACAACCAGGTTGTTTGCACAAAAAAGTAGAGTATGGAACATAATGATATTTCAGTAGGATTAGATATAGGAACAACGAAAATTGCTGCTATGATAGGTCGAAGAAATGAATATGGGAAGATAGAGTTGCTTGGTACAGGAAAAGCCAAGAGTTTAGGGGTACACCGTGGAGTTGTTAATAATATTACTCAAACTATACAGTCTATTCAAATGGCTGTTGATGAAGCTATTGCTGTTTCTGGGATTAAAATTGATGAAGCTGTTGTTGGTATTGCTGGGCAACATATTAGAAGCTTACAGCATAGTGATTATATAACAAGACCAAATTCAGAGGAAGTTATTTGTGATGAGGATCTTGAAAAATTAGAAAAGCAAGTTCACAAATTGGTAATGCTTCCTGGTGAAGAAATAATTCATGTGCTTCCTCAAGAATTTAAAGTTGATGGTCAAGCGGAAATTACTGAACCTGTTGGTATGTATGGAGGTAGATTAGAAGCTAATTTTCATGTAGTAGTTGGACAGGTTTCTTCAATTAGAAATATTGGACGTTGTATTAAAAGTGCTGGATTAAATTTAGCTGGAATCACTTTGGAACCTTTAGCATCTGCGGAAGCTGTTTTAAGTAACGAAGAAAAAGAAGCGGGTGTAGCTTTAATTGATATTGGTGGTGGAACTACAGATTTAGCAATATTTAAAAACGGAATTATTCGTCATACTGCGGTTATTCCATTTGGAGGAAACGTTATAACAGAAGATATTAAAGAAGGTTGTTCTATTATAGAAAAACAAGCGGAATTATTAAAAACCAAATTTGGTTCAGCTTGGCCGGGTGAAAATAAGGATAATGAAATTGTTTCTATCCCTGGTTTGCGAGGAAGAGATCCTAAAGAAATTACATTAAAAAACCTTTCAAAAATTATTCATGCGCGTGTTGTAGAAATAATTGAACAGGTATTTTTAGAAATAAAAAATTACGGGCATGAAGAGCCAAAGAAAAAATTAATTGCAGGAATTGTTCTAACTGGTGGAGGAGCGCAATTAAAGCATTTAAAACAATTAGTAGAATATATTACAGGTATGGATACCAGAATTGGATATCCAAATGAAAATT
>Ga0208305_10001200_pt1 | contig 12495 bp, 14 predicted proteins | sample ColrivemetaGS741_FD_187605 | JGI IMG/M metagenome (GOLD analysis project Ga0208305, IMG submission 187605) | Estuarine microbial communities from the Columbia River estuary - Flood tide ETM metaG S.741 (SPAdes) (version 2) | ecosystem: Environmental > Aquatic > Marine > Intertidal zone >... | reverse complement strand
CAGGTCCTTGCCCATGAAAGACACTGTGCCGCCGGTGACCTGGTAGTCGTCCCGACCGGCCAGCAGTTGCACCAGGGTGCTCTTTCCCGAGCCGTTGGGCCCCATGATTGCGTGTACTTCGCCCTTTCCAATTTCAAGGGACAGGCCCTTGAGAATTTCGCGGCCTTCAACACGTGCTTGCAAGTTGTCTATCTTCAGCATTTCGATGGTCCAGTTCTGTTTTGTTGTGTTGTGTCTTAACCCACTGCGCCTTCAAGGCTTACGCTGAGCAGGGCCTGGGCCTCAACAGCGAATTCCATGGGGAGTTCCTTGAATACTTCTTTGCAGAAGCCGTTTACGATCATGTTGACCGCGTCTTCTTCGGAGATGCCGCGTTGACGGCAATAGAATAACTGGTCTTCCCCGATCTTCGACGTGGTTGCCTCGTGTTCGACACGGGCAGTGGGGTTCTTGACCTCCACGTAGGGGAATGTGTGGGCGCCGCACTGGTCGCCCATTAGCAGCGAGTCACACTGGGTGTGATTGCGCGCACCCTCGGCGCTGGGCAATATTTTCACCAGGCCTCTGTACGAGCTCTGGGCGCGACCCGCGCTGATACCCTTGGAAACGATGGTGCTACTGGTATTGCGTCCAATGTGAATCATCTTGGTGCCGGTGTCGGCCTGCTGCAGGTTGTTGGTCACCGCCACGGAATAGAATTCGCCAACCGAGTTGTCGCCCCGCAAGATACAGCTGGGATACTTCCAGGTAATGGCCGAGCCGGTTTCTACCTGGGTCCATGAGATTTTCGAATTCTTGCCAATACAGTCGCCACGCTTGGTGACGAAGTTGTAGATGCCGCCACGGCCTTCTTCATCTCCCGGGTACCAGTTTTGTACGGTGGAGTACTTGATCTCGGCATCGTCCATGGCGATCAGTTCTACCACCGCGGCATGCAACTGGTTTTCATCTCGCATGGGGGCGGTACAGCCCTCAAGGTAGCTTACGTGGCTGCCTTCGGCGGCCACTATCAGGGTGCGTTCGAACTGGCCGGTATTGGCGGCGTTGATCCGGAAATAGGTGGACAGTTCCAGGGGGCAGCGCACGCCTTTCGGGATGTAGACGAAAGAGCCATCGGTGAAGACAGCAGAATTCAATGCGGCGAAGTAGTTGTCAGTGTGGGGGACTACCGTGCCCAGGTACTGCTTGATCAGTTCCGGGTGCTCCTGGACCGCCTCGGAAAACGAGCAAAAGATCACCCCGGCCTTGGCCAGTTTATCCTTGAAGGTGGTGCCGACAGAAACGCTGTCGAATACCGCATCCACGGCCACGCCTGCCAGGCGGGCTCTCTCGTGCAGGGGGATTCCCAGCTTTTCATAGGTTTCGAGCAGCTTTGGATCAACCTCATCCAGACTCTTCGGGGCATCGTCCTTGGACTTGGGCGCCGAAAAATAGGAAATTGCCTGGTAGTCGATAGGCGTGTGGTTCAGGTGTGCCCACTCGGGTTCTTTGAGTGTCAGCCAATGCTGATACGCCTGCAGTCGCCATTCGAGCAGGAATTCCGGTTCTTTCTTCTTGGCGGAAATGGCGCGAATGACGTCTTCATTCAGGCCAGGCGGCAAGGTGTCAGATTCGATATCGGTAAAGAAACCGTGTTCGTATCCGCGATTAACTAGTTGTTCAACTTCCCGGTTATCGGATGCCATGTTCAGTTCCCAGTATAGCTATGCAGTTTTTCGGAAATCGGCAATGCGCCGGTCAAATCAATCCTCGGCAAGGGCTGGCCGCCCGAGCTGAGTAACTGATCCAGCGTGATGTCTTCGAGAGCGCGACGAATGGTCACATTAATTTTCTGCCAGGCACCACCCACGTTGCAAACCCGCTCAAGCTCGCAGTGTCCATCATCGGTACTGCACTCAGTCAGGGCTACCGGCCCTTCCAGGGCATCAATAATCTGGGCTGCGGTGATAGTGTGGGGAGCGCGGGAAAGGGTGTAGCCACCCTGGGCGCCACGCACCGAGTTTACCAGTCCGGCCCGGGCCATCAGTTTAAGGATTTTGCTGACGGTGGGTGGCGACAGGCTCACCCGGGTTGCCACATCCGACGCCGAATACAGGGCATTGGGGTCCCCGGCCATGCAGGCCAGAATCACCGTTCCATAGTCTGTTAATCGGCTCATTCTGAGCATGTGAAATTCACCTTGGGGGAAAACAGTACCATTTTAGTACCATTTTGCTTTTTGGGGAAGCACCAAATGCTAATCAAATGCTCGTGGAGGCGCTGGATTTGCTACTATCTGCGGTTCGAATAGCAGGGAATGGCCGGAATCGCGTGGGCCGGGCTGTCGCAAGGTTTTGGTTATTCAGTAAAAGATCCAGCTTAATCGCGATGCATCAAGCGGATCGGGTTGAAAATAGGAATTTCGGGGCCACATCATGATCTGCCTGGTAAAAGGCTGACGTTGGCACAGGGAAGTATGAAAAAAGATTGTCCAAAAAGTATTGTCGAGATTCGCGACGTGGTGTTCAGTCGTGATGCGAAGCCTATTTTTGATGGGCTGAACATCAATATCCCACGTGGGAAAATCACTGCTGTGATGGGTCCCAGCGGTACCGGCAAGACAACCCTGCTCAGATTGATTACCGGTCAGCTAACCCCTGACAAGGGTCATATATGCGTGGACGGAAAGGACGTGTCCACGATGTCCCGGGAACAGTTGTTCGCCATGCGTCGCAGAATGGGCATGCTGTTCCAGAACGGCGCCTTGCTGACTGACCTGGATGTGTTTGAGAACGTCGCATTCCCGCTGCGCGAGCATACCGACCTGCCAGAGAAATTGATTCGGCATATCGTGCTGACCAAGTTGCACGCAGTAGGGCTTCGAGGCACCTGGCGGATGATGCCCTCTGAACTGTCCGGTGGCATGGCGCGCAGGGTGGCATTGGCCCGCTCCATGGCCATGGATCCTGACATCATTATCTATGACGAACCCCTGGCGGGTCTTGACCCGATATCCATGGGCGTCATCCTTCGCCTGATCAAGCGCTTGAATGATGCATTGGGAATTACGTCCATTGTTGTTTCCCACGATGTTCAGGAAATCGGCTCCATTGCCGATTGCAGCTACCTGATGGCAGATGGCAAGGTCGTTGCCTCGGGAGCGCCGGAGGAATTGAGCAAGGATGGTAACCCGATAGTCCAGCAATTCATGGCGGGGATGGCCGAAGGCCCGGTGCCGTTTCATTATCCAGGCCCCGATTATGAAGAGCAGCTACTGGGCAGGGTTGTCGAATGAAGGACTGGCTGTGCGAAATTCGTGATGCGATGAAGGCGTTTGTCCGTACCGTCGGCGAATTGACGTTGTTCTTCATTAACATTGTCATGTACACGCCGCGCACCCTGGTGAGGCGTCCGGGACTGGTGGTCAAGCAGGTGTTCAATAGTGGCACCATGTCGATGACCATCATCCTGACTTGCGGCTTGTTTGTAGGCATGGTGCTGGGATTGCAGGGTTTCGATACGTTGCAGCGCTTTGGCGCCGAGGAAGCCCTGGGAACTTTCGCGACCTTGTCACTGGTCAAGGAACTGGGACCGGTACTAACCGCGTTGTTGTTTGCCGGACGTGCGGGTACTGCACTGGCTTCGGAGATTGGCCTGATGCGGGCAACCGACCAGTTGGCAGCCATGGAGATGATGGCAGTGGATCCGGTGCGGCGTATCGTGATTCCCCGTTTCCTGGGCGGCGTGGTGGCAATGCCGTTCCTGGCGGCAATATTCAACATGGTCGCTATATTCGGCGCCTTTATCGTGGGCGTGACCTTCATGGGTGTGGATGAGGGCGCTTTCTGGTCTCAGATGCATGCCAATGTAGCGGTCGCCGATGTGGCCCAGGGTGTTATCAAGAGCGTGGTGTTTGGCGTTGTGGCCAGTTTGCTGGCGGTATACCAGGGGTATACCTCGGTTCCCACCGCCGAGGGGGTGGGGAGGGCGACTACCCGCACTGTTGTCACCACCGCGATCACGGTGCTGATATTGGATTACATGCTGACCGCTGCCCTGATTGGATAGGCTGGTCGGTATCATTGATGGAATTACGCCCGGTAGTGGATCGCCGGACATGAAATTCGGAGCGACAGAATAATGAAACAGACGCGAGCCGTCGAAATGGGTGCAGGCCTTTTTGTATTACTGGGCTTTGGCGCCCTGTTTTTCCTGATTACCCAGACCACCGGCCTGAGTAACGAAATCGGAAACAAGGGTTACATCATTAGTGCCAGGTTTGAAAACGTCGGTGACCTCAAGGTCAGGGCGCCGGTCACGATTTCCGGAGTAACCATTGGTCGTGTGACGGGGATTTCTTATGACCCGGAGCGTATGAATGCGTTGGTGAAGATGATTATCGCCGAGCAGTACAAGCAGTTGCCGGATGATAGTGAGGCGGCGATTCTTACCGCTGGACTTATTGGAGGTCAGTATATTGGCCTGACTCCCGGCGGGTCGGAAACCTGGCTGGAGCAAGGCAGCCAGATCGAGTTCACCCAGTCTGCGGTGGTCCTGGAAAATCTGATTGGTAAATTCCTGTCCAGCATGGGAGGTGGCAATTAATGAAGGCCTTCTTGATCGCCCTGTTGCTGACGATTTCCCCCTGTATGGCTCTGGCCGCGACCGGGTCGCCGGATACGATCATTATTGAAGCCATGCATGAATTGCAGACCGAACTGGATGGCAATCGTGAGACATTTCGGGCCGAGCCTGCATTGTTGCGCGGCGTTGTAGACAAGATTCTACTACCTCGTTTTGATACGGATTTTGCTGCCCAGAGAGTGCTGGGGAAATATTGGCGAGATGCGGATGACCTCCAGAAGAAACGCTTTATCGACGTGTTTTACCGCTACCTGGTCAACAACTACGCGACTTACCTGCTGGATTTCAAGGGCGACGAAGTCATCGTCTCGCCTTACAAGGGTTCGGCCGGTGACAAGTACCCGCAGATCAGGACCTCGGTGACCCTGACCAAGGGTGACAAGGCTTCAGTGGACTATGTCATGCGCGATGCTGACGGACAGTGGAAAGTGATGGACGTCGTGGTGGAGGGTATCTCCTATGTGCGCAGTTACCGGGAAGATTTTGGCCCGGAGATCGCCGAGAAGGGATTGGAGGCACTGATTTCGAGATTGGAGTCCACCACCCCTGAACTTGAAGGCAGGGACCAGTGAGCGGATATGAGTTCAAGGACGAGGGCGAGGGACGGTTTTGCATTAGCGGCAAGCTGGAATTCGAAACCGTCTCCAGTGCTTATCTCCAGTCGATGATCAAGTTCGCTCCGTATTCCGAGCTGGAACTGGACTTGTCTGGTGTGAGCGATGCGGACAGTGCCGGATTGGCTTTGTTGCTGGAATGGGTGCACTGGGCAAAGCAGTCAGCCAGGGAAATTCGCTTCAAGAATATTCCCGATCAAATTCAGACGATAGCCCAGATCAGTGAGGTGGACGGAATCCTGCGCGCCGGCGAACGCTGGACCGCTCCGGTGACGACTTACCCCGAAGGAATCTGATCGAGCCGGGTTCGCCTTTTAGTCAAATTCCTCGTCGTATAAATCCTGGTCCATAGGCGGGTTTCCGTCCCATATCTGGAATTCCCGATTCTGCCTGAACGCCGATCGAAGAAAGACATAAGGGTCTTGGGCTCGTTGCATGGTGTCGTCCAGGGGTAGCAGCGAGTCACGCAAGTCGATGATGCGCAAGGCAAGCAACTTGTCCTTGGCTCCCTGTTTTTCGATGTAAAACATGGGGTTAGTCGCTGAGTCCACGCCCAGGGAAAATGCATCACGCAATGTGCTCGGTCCCAGCAGTGGGAGAATAATATATGGCCCCGCTGGCACGCCCCAGGTGGCCAGGGTCTGGCCAAAGTCTTCCTCTTGCCGCCTGAGTCCTTGTGGCGCGGAACCCTGGTAGAAATCAGCATTACCTGCGACGTCGAATATCCCCAGGACTCCCAGGGTGGAGTTGATCGCAAAACGTCCCACTGAATTGCCTGCGCTTCGAGGCTTCCCCTGGAGAAGATTGTTAATGCCGTTAGTGGGTTCCAATAGATTGGAATAGACGTTGCTCACCCCTGTTTGCACAGGCGCGGGCATCAAATCGTCATAGCCCATGGCCAGTGGCTTGAGCATGACCTTGTCGATGAAGCTGTTGAAGCTGTAGACCGTCCGGTTAACCGGTTCCAGGTGGTCGGCGTCGGCGTATCCGACGGGTTTGCTTGCGCAACCGGACAAACTCGCCAGCAGGAAGGTCGCCGCAAGTCCAAGGGTGGCTGCGCTTTCTCGCCGAATGCTGCTCATGAAGTTCCCGTTGATTTTATTGTTGTTTCCAAGGCTTATCTTTTAGGCAAGTACTGGGCGATTTCCGTTAGTCGCGCCTCGAAGCGCGACCGTTGTACCGACTCTAGCGTCGGCTCGGCCAGTGCCATTTTAAGCTGGTCTACCGCCATGGGTAATTCGCCAGTGATCACGTGATATTCGGACATGTAGTAATGCGCATTGGCCATATCCCCTTCGGCACTGGCCGCCATGGCAATCAGCCTGGCCTGCTCCGCAGTAGGGGGGATATTGTTCAGCAAATCCAGCAGGATTTCGTGTGCCCTTGCCGGGTTGCCGGCGACCATCAGGGATTTGGCGAATGCCACGGTTACCGGAATGTTCCTGGGGAACAGGCGAAGTGCATTCTCGTAAATTGCCAGGGCGTCGGCAATTTGCCCACTGGCTTCCAGGGCGTCTGCGTAGCCAAGGTGAAAAGCGATGATGTCCTGTCTTTCATCCAGTAACTGTTTGAACGTTCCCAATGCATCGGGCAATTGGTTGCGGCCCATCATGGCCAGGGCGTAACCGTAGCGCATATGGACAGGGTAGGGGGCGGGGCGATCCCTGGCGTAGTCACGGTAATAGCGCAGGGCATCTTCTGTGGAGTCCGCGCTAAGTACCCGCAGGCGTTCCCGCATGAGCAGGTATCCGTCGCTGTCCTGGCGATCGATAAGCGGGTACTGGGCCGCACGATTTCCTGCCTCGGCGATACGGCTGGATTCCATGGGGTGGGTGCGCAGGTATTCCGGCATCCAGCTGCCGCCCGACCCGGACAGGCGACTCATGGTGCCGAAGAAATCTGCCATGGAGCGCGGGTTGAATCCGGATGCGGCGAGAAAGCCTATGCCCACTCGGTCGGCTTCGTATTCATTCGCCCGGGTGTGATTGATTTGTTGCTGGGCGCTGAAGCCCTGGCTGGCCATGATGATGGCCTGGGTCATGTCCCCGCTGGCGCCGGTGGTGGCTGCGATCAGCAAGCCTGCAACCAGGGCGGCGGTAGAAAGAATTTGTGATTTCTGATCGGCCTGGGCACGCCTTACCACGTGGCGCTGGGTGACATGGGCCACCTCATGGGCGAGTACGCCTGCCAGTTCGCTCTCGTTTTCTGTTTCCAGGATCAAGCCGGCGTTGACGCCGATAAATCCGCCGGGAAGCGCGAACGCATTAATCCCGTTGTCCTTCACTACGAAGAAATTGAAGCGATGTTGTCCATCATGGGCATTGACCACGATCTTGTGCCCGACTTCCTCTACATAGTCCTTGAGCATGGCATCATCGAGAATTCGACCGGCGCTGATCAATCCTTTCACAACCGAGCGACCGATCTGGTACTCCTGGTCTGTGCTGATCATGCTGTCCGCGGCACTGCCGATGTCCGGCAGGTCATTTCCGGCGGCAATAACCGGCTGTCCTGTTGCCAGGAAAATCATGCTCACGATGATGAGAAGGAAAAACTGTTTCACGGACTTGAAGGCACTCCCTGTGTGACCGAAGAGACAAGTTTGAGGCAAAAAGGTTTCGGCTGCGATTAATTTTCTGACAGATTCGCCGCGACAGAAAGGCGGGAACTCGCCTCGCAGGACTTCGGAAATACGTAACTGATTGAGATTTCAGAGTATTTCGTTTGCGTAATCCGCCAGTCTTGAGCGTTCACCCCGTCGCAGTGTCACGTGCCCCGAATAGCCCCAGCTACGGAAACGGTTCACCGTGTAGGTCAATCCCGATGTAGTTTCGGTCAGGTAGGGGGTATCAATCTGGGCGATATTGCCAAGGCAAATGAGCTTGGTGCCTGGTCCGGCCCGGGTAATCAGGGCTTTCATTTGCTTGGCGGTGAGGTTCTGGGCTTCGTCGACAATGATGTAGCGGTTCAGGAAGGTTCTGCCGCGCATGAAATTCAGGGAGCGTATCTTGATCCTGCTTTTCAACAGGTCGTTGGTCGCCGCTCTGCCCCAGTCCCCACCTTCATCGCTTTGGGTGAGAACCTCAAGGTTATCCATCAAGGCGCCCATCCAGGGCTCCATCTTTTCTTCCTCGGTGCCCGGCAGGAAGCCAATATCCTCACCCAGGGGTACGGTGACCCGGGTCATGATGATTTCCTTGTACTGTCCGCTGTCCAGGGTTTGGGCGAGTCCCGCAGCCAGCGTGAGCAGGGTTTTGCCTGTACCGGCGAAGCCCAGGATGGTGACGAAGTCCACATCTGGACGCATTAGCAGGTTAAGGGCGAAATTCTGTTCGGCGTTGCGGGCCTTGATACCCCAGACGCTGCGATGTTCTCCGGTGTGATCCTGAACAAGTTCCACAATCGCGCCATCAGGGTTGAGTTCCTTGACTATGCCGGCCAGGGGACGATCGCCACCCATGGACAGGAACTGGTTGGGACACCACTGGGCGACCCGTGGGCCGTTGATTCGGTAAAACGTGCGGCCTGACTCCTGCCAGGAGTCCAGCCCCTTGGAATGTTCATCCCAGAAGTCTTCGGGCAAATCATCGATGCCGGTGTACAGCAGGTCCGGGTCGTCCAGGGTCCGGTCGTTAAAGTAGTCCTCGGCATGTATACCCAGGATCGCGGCCTTGATTCGAAGGTTAATGTCCTTGGACACCAGGGTTACCCGGATCTCCGGGGCAGCCTGTTGCTGTGCCAGGGTGTAGCCGAGGATCGAGTTATCGGCAAGATTGCCCGGCAGGGTGTCTGGCAGAGTGGCGCTCATTGGGCGGGTCTGGAAGAACAGCCTGCCCTGGGGGCGCTCCTCGCTGGGTTCGAGCAGGGAGCTGGGAAGTGGCAGTCCCTGGTCGATCTCGGCCTTGCTGACCGATTGCATAAGTTCATCCAGGAAGCGGCTTACCTGTCGAACGTTACGCGAGGCTTCTGACAGGCCCTTCTTGTTGGCGTCCAGTTCTTCCAGTACCACCATGGGTATATGCACCTGGTGTTCATCGAACCGGAATATTGCCGTCGGATCGTGCATCAGCACGTTGGTATCGAGTACGAAAATACGGCCCTGGCCGTTATCGCTGGTGTTCAAAATATCCTGAACTCCTGTGTTCCTTGCAGCCTCTCAAGGGGGAGGTGAACTGCTCAGTTCAGTTCCTTTACTGCCTCCAGTACCTCTTCCACATGGCCCTTTACCTTGACCTTGCGCCACTCCCTGACCAGGATGCCTTCCTCGTCAATCAGGAAAGTGCTGCGCTCAATGCCCAGGACTTTACGTCCGTACATATTCTTTTCCTTGATGACATCAAACAGCTTGCACAGTTGCTCTTCTGAATCAGAAATCAGGTCAAACTGGAAGCCATGTTTGGCCCGGAAATTCTCATGAGAACGCAGGCTGTCTCGGGAGACGCCCAGGATAACCGTGTTGCGGCGCCTGAATTTCAGGTAGTCATCGCGGAACCCCTGGCTCTCCGTGGTGCAACCCGGGGTGCTGTCCTTGGGATAAAAGTACAGGACGACCCGTGAGCCCTTGAACTCTGAGAGGGTGAGGGTCTTCTCGCCGGTGGCGGGGAGAGTAAAGTCAGGAACCTTTTTCCCTGTTGTTACTTTGCTCATCCTAGGTGCTCCTGGGTTGATTCTGATTAGCTCTTGATGGGTTCGAGAACCGCATCAAGGTTTAATTGATCGCAAAACTCCATGAATTCGTCTCGCAAGCTCGACAGTTGGATTCGGGCAGGAATGTCGATATTGATTTGCACCGAGAACATGGGGGCGCCGGTGTGGGCGGCGTTATAGCTGCGAGTGTTGAGTTCGCTTATATCGATGCCTCGACCGGTGAAGAAGTTGGCCAGGTTAAAGACAATGCCAGGCTGATCCAGGCAGACCACATCCACCATATAAGGTAATTGGTCACCTGCGCTCTTACGTTTCTCGGTGGCTCGCACATTGACGGTCAGTCCGGTGGCCTTGGAAAGTTTTTCCAGCTCAGCTTCAAGTTTGGTTGGGGTGTGCCAGTTACCCGATACCAGCAGAAGCATTGCGAACTCGCTTCCAAGCCCGGTCATTCTGCTCTCGACGATGTTCCCGCCGCAGTCAAGAACCAGTCTAGTGAGTTCGTGAACAATTCCCGGGCGATCGGCGCCAACCGCTGAAATTACTAACAATTGATTCATGGAAGAAAATCTCGTTCCCGGTAGAAGATAGTGCTTTCCAGTGTACCCACTTCCGCCTGCTTGGCAACAGTGCTGCTATCCTTGCGTGTATACCGGTGCCCGAGTACCATCGCCGGGCTTGATTTAGTGCTTTTTTTCGGGGGATGTACACATGTTCAGCGGCAGCATGGTGGCTCTGGTCACCCCAATGCAAAAGGACGGCTCAGTTGACCAGCAGGCACTGAAAAGACTTATCGATTTTCACGTGGAGGCGGGCACAGACGGGCTGGTAATCGCAGGGACCACCGGCGAGTCAGCAACGCTCACCAAGCCCGAGCACGCTGAACTGATTTTCAAGGCGGTTCAGATTGCAGATGGCCGAATCCCGGTTATTGCAGGAACCGGCTCCAATGCCACGGCCCAGACCCTTGATTTATCCAAGGCGGTGGAAAGCTCGGGCGCAAAGGCGTTCCTGGTCGTGACTCCCTATTACAACAAGCCCACCCAGGAAGGCCTGTACCGTCATTTCAGTACCATTGCTGACAATGTGTCGGTGCCCCTGGTGCTTTACAACGTTCCCGGCCGAACCGGCTGCGATATGTTGCCCGCGACAGTGGCCCGGTTGGCACCCCATCCCAATATCATCGCGATCAAGGAGGCGGTGGGGGATCCCCAGCGCTGCAAGGAACTTGTGGAGCGTTGCGGGGACCAGATTGACGTGTTCAGTGGCGATGACCCGACTATTCTCGAATTCTTCAGATTTGGCGCAAAGGGCGTTATTTCGGTTACCGCCAATGTGGCGCCCGGACGTATGCACAAGACCTGTGCAGCGGCCCTGGCCGGGGATTTCGAGACCGCCGAGGCGATCAACAGTGAGTTGGTGGATTTGCATCAACTGCTGTTTGTAGAGTCCAATCCTATTCCTGTGAAATGGGCGGTCCACAAGATGGGCCTGATAGATGAGGGAATTCGTTTACCCTTGACCTGGCTTAGTGAAGCAGGCCAACAGGTGCTTTTACCGGCCCTGATCAAGGCCGGAGTTGTGAAATGATGATGAACAGAACGCGCACGGTCGCTGTGCTTTTGGTGAGTGCGCTGCTTGGGGCATGTGGAACCACCGGTTGTGAGAGACCGACTTATTACAGGGACTCCGGAAGCACGGGAGAGATTATTGCTCCCGAGGGCGTGAATGCCCCGGATTCGCGGTCTTCGTTGAAAATACCTCCGCCGTCCCAGGCAAGCGCCGACAAAGGCGCAGAGAACCCCTGTCTTGAAGCCGCACCGCCGTATTTTGAGGAATCCGGTGCCATTGTCGGCTCTCCCGAGGCGTTGGTGTATGCCTGGGCCGAGGCGATGAGTTTGAAGAGTATCGAGGGCGTCGAGGCGCTGTACTCCAATTTCTTTACCCCGGTATCAGGGGACTTGGCGGCGTGGCGCGCCGACAAGCAGCGCCAGATGACAGAATTGGGCGAGGCACGCATGACCGTGGATAAGCTGTCCATGGCTCCGGCCCCGGGTGGACGGATGATCGCCAAATTTACCAAGCGTATTCAAGCAGGTAGCAATATTACTGAAAGTCGAATAGAGCTCGTTCTGGCGAAGGATAACAACGCCTGGTCCATTATCGGTGAGAAGAGTCTGGACGGAAGTTAGCAATTCGCGTTGCGTCAAAAGATAGCTTGGGGTAACCTTCGCGCCGCGGTGAGAGCCGCCCAATCTGCGGAGAGGTGGCCGAGTGGTCGAAGGCGCTTGATTGGAATTCAAGTATACGGGTCAAACCGTATCGTGGGTTCGAATCCCACCCTCTCCGCCATACATAAGAAAAAGGCCCCATCAGGGGCCTTTTTTTTATGTTCGGTGGGGGTGTGTGAACGAACCCACCCGGGTTCGAGCCGAGGCCGGCGTAGCCGGCCGAGACAACGTCGCCGCAACGCGGCGGCGGCCCGAAGGGCGAGGGGCAAGGCCCCGAGTAATCCCACCCTCTCCGCCATACATAAGAAAAAGGCCCCATCAGGGGCCTTTTTTTTATGTTCGGTGGGGGTGTGTGAACGAGCCGAGGTCACCATCGGTGGCCG
>Ga0208305_10001196_pt1 | contig 12527 bp, 10 predicted proteins | sample ColrivemetaGS741_FD_187605 | JGI IMG/M metagenome (GOLD analysis project Ga0208305, IMG submission 187605) | Estuarine microbial communities from the Columbia River estuary - Flood tide ETM metaG S.741 (SPAdes) (version 2) | ecosystem: Environmental > Aquatic > Marine > Intertidal zone >... | reverse complement strand
TAAGTCCGCTGAGAAACACTCTAGTATCAAACAAATCGATCAGAGTATACGTGAACATAAACTAATTATAGATTTCCTAGAAAAAGGTGAGAAAATATTCACTAGCATGTCGTTTGATATAAAAAACATAACTGAAATAATGAAACTTGAGACAATGTAATGAGTGATACCGTGACAATGGATTACGACAAGCGTCGTAGAATGGGATTACTCTCTGGATCACATTTTGAAGAGATACGAGAGAAGTTCTCAGTGCATAATGATGCCGCGAAATTTGCTAGATTTAAAGGTAGATTCATACCATCAAGACGATATGTTATAACACCACAAGGTAGATTTGAACCAGGAATGTTCCATGAGATAAAAAAATATATAAAGGAGAACGCACCAGAAACTAAAATATACATAACAGATAGTTTGAGGAGTATCGTGTCCCCAGGATTGAAGGATGTTTATAGGTCTGAGCGTCCTAAGCTAGCGTTAGAGTTGAGAGATTACCAGCAAGATATAGTAGATGTGTGTCTAAAATCTGGGAGAGGTGTAACAGTTCTCGCTACCGCTGGTGGAAAGACTCTAACCATCGCGAGTTTGATTGAATCAATTTATAATGTCAATAGAACTCTGAAATGTCTTATAGTGGTACCTGATTTAGGATTGGTCAATCAGACGTTTAATGACTTCACTGAGTATGGAGTCACGTTTATGTACTCTAAATGGACGGGTAACAACAATTTGAATTTGGGTAGTAATATTATAATCGCTAATATGGGCATTCTTCAAAGCGAAAAATCTGATATCAGTTGGATACAGGACATTGATATGCTGGTGATAGATGAGGTGCACAAGCTCCGTAAAGATAATAAGATAAATAAGCTCATATCAACCATCCGAACCAATTGTAAGTTTGGTTTCACCGGCACAATGCCTGAACAGCAACTTGATCAATGGAATGTTATAGGGAAGATTGGTAGAATTCTATATGAAAGGAATAGCTTTCAATTAAGAAAGGAAGATTATGTAGCAAAAGTGAAGGTACAGGTGTTGAAGATTGAATATAATGATAAACCGGCATCCTTTCCGAATGATCGATATGATCCGTCCGCGAAATTCCGCCGGGAACATGAATTCATCGCAAAAAATACATTTAGAAATAGTATAATCTCAAAGTTATGTAATAATTTCGAGAAAAATTCATTAATCATGATCGATAGGATCGAGCATGGAGAGGAACTGTATGGTGTGTTGAAGTCAAACTGTAAAGATAAGCAAGTTTTCTTTATACGAGGTGATGTAGCAGTCGAGGAACGTGAAAAGGTGAAGACAGTGATGGAGAATGGTGATGATGTCATCTGTATTGCTATTTCGAAGATATTTTCCACCGGTATAAGCATCAAAAACTTACATTATATAGTTTTTGCAGGTGGTGGTAAGGCGAAAGTGAAGATAATACAGAGTATTGGTAGAGGTCTTCGCTTGCATAAGAACAAAACAGGTGTTATAATAGTAGATATAGCAGATATGTTAAATTATAGTTTAAAACACTACACAAAAAGGATCGAGTTATACAAAGGAGAAAAAATTAATTATGGCATCAAAAAAATCAAGCAAGGAAAAGAAACCACATTACGTTAACTCGAAAGAATTCACGCAAGATATCATCGAATATTATGATAGTGGTAGTGATGAGATTAGTGAGAAGCTAGGCCAAAGCATCTTCAAGATTGCAACTGGTCTTAGCTATGCACCTAACTTCATAAACTACTCATATAAAGACGACATGGTGGGAGATGCAATCGTGAAGATGTTCTCAGCGTTACAGAGTAAAAAGTTTAATTTAGAGACCGGTAATAACCCATTTTCTTACTTCACAACTATAGCATTCCATGCATTCATTAACAGAATCAAAAAAGAGAAGAAACAAAGACAGGTGGTGAGTGATTATCAAGAGATGGTTTATGATGAGCTTGCATCTGAATATAAGTTTGCAAACCAATCTGCAGGTGATGTAAATATTGATGAAGAATAAAATCAACAAGCGTAACGTTTGTTGTATTTCTGATATCCATGTTGGAGTTCATCAAAACTCCTCCATGTGGCATGAAATCACTCTACAGTGGGCGAGATGGTTGAAGCAGGATCTAATCGATAATAATATTGAAGACATATTAATTTGTGGAGACTTATTTCATTACCGGGATGAGATTGCTGTTAATACAATTTCGGTTGTGACAGATATACTGGATATATGGAGGGATTTTAACATCGTGTTACTAGTAGGGAATCACGATGCATTCTATAAAGATAGGTCAGAGATTAACTCACTATGTATCTTGAAGGGATGGTCGAATATAACTGTAATAGATGAACCCAAGCAACTGACATTTGGTGGAAAGAAACTTATGTTCTGTCCTTGGGGTACATACATGAATCAAATACAAGAGAGTGACATAATATTTGGACACTTTGAAATAACATCATTTAAGTTAAATCAACACAAGGTGTGTGAAGATGGTATAAAGAGTTCACAATTATTGTCTAAAGCACCACTGGTTATAACAGGTCACTTTCACCTTAGAGAGGAGCGTGAGTATAGTGATGGTAATATATTATATTTAGGAAACCCATTCCAGATGGATTTCGGTGATGTGGGTGGTCGTAAGGGTTGGTATAATTTAGACTTAGTGACAGGTGAGTATAAATTTAACGAGAATGAACTCTCTCCAACACATCAAAAGGTGAAATTATCAGATATTGTTGAGCATGATGGAATAGATGAAGCGTTGAGAGATACATTTAAAAACAATATTGTGAAGATCATTATAGACTTGCAAGTCGCTCCAGATGATATGGATATATTACTCAAAAAGTTTATGAGTTTGAACGCCATGAGCATTACAGCTGATTATGATGTAAACTTCAATAAGTTTGGATTGACTGATGATACGGAACATGATCTTTCTGGTGTTGATATAAGTGTAGCGATTGAGGAATTTATAAACATGCTAGATGATGTACCTAACAAAGAGAGTATTATAGAATATACAATAGGATTATATAACAAGAATAGATGAAATATATAAATTTTAAGAAGGTAAAGATACAAAATTTCTTGAGTGTGGGTGATATGCCTGTTGAGGTGTGTTTCAATAAAGGTCTTAACATAATAACTGGTCACAATAAAGATAAAACTGATCGTAGGAACGGTGTAGGTAAGAGTACTGTAGCTGATGGTATATACTTTGCTATATTCGGAGACACACTACGCACGATCAAAAGAGAGCATATAATAAACAACACTACACAGCGAAATTGTTGTGTGGAACTGTTTTTTGAGATAGACCAAAACGGTAACACAACCCAATATCGTATCAAGAGAATGTTATCTCCATCTAAATGTTACATCTTTGAGAATGATAATGATATAACACGTGACACTATTGCCAATACAACTGCATATATACAAGATTTGCTAGCTACCACGCCAGATATTTTCCAGAATTGTGTGATCATGACAATCAACAACGCAATTCCTTTCATGGCTAAGAAGAAGCTTGATAAGAGAAAATTTATTGAGGGTATCTTCAATTTGCGTGTGTTTAGTGACATGTTAAATGACGTCCGAGCTGATTATAATCGTGTGACAAAAGAACTAGACATCGAATGTGCGCGGTATGAGGAGATTTCAAATACATTGAGTAATCAATATGAACAAAAAGCGGGTGCAGAGAAGGATCGAAAGAGGGAGTATCAGAAGTTGATAGCCCGGAAAGAGCACCAGCAACAGGAATTAAAAAATAAGCAAGAACGTCTAAAGAGAATAAAGCCAATTGATGTTGATCCGATCAACAAGAAAATATCTACTATAGAAGAATATTCACCTAAGATTGATAAGGAGATACAAAAATATATCTCACTAACCACGACATACTCGACAAAAATTGAGATATTTAAATCCAAGCATGACCGGTTGAGTTTAGAGCACACAACATGCCCTACATGTCTGAGTAACCTAGATGAAAAACATAAAGAATTGATCAAGGAAGAGAAGATGCGTATTATAGCAGAAGTGGAGGAGTTACAATTATCATACAAGAAAACAGATGAGCATTTGACGCAACTTAAGAGAGGTAAGGAGCAGCTGAAGATAAAGAAAAAAATACAACACGCTGCATTGAAGGAAGCGCATCTGCAGCAAGGTGACCTGAAGACATTAAATGAACAGATAAACATGTTCAACTCACGAATTAAAGATATTGATGATGATATAAATTCACTCAACACACGTGAGTTCGATTATGATAAGTCAATAAACGAAACAACAGAGAGACTCGAAAAATTACAACAAAAAATTGACGATATAAAGAGTGAGATTAGTAAGCTTGATATCATAAAGTTTGTAGTATCAGAAGAGGGTGTTAAATCATATATTGTTAAGAAGATGTTACAATTGTTCAACTCAAAGCTATCTTATTATCTTAAGAAGATGGACAGTAACTGTATTTGTGTGTTCAATGAATATTTTGAGGAAGAAATAATAAATGAAAAAGGCAATCTATGCTCATACTTCAACTTTAGTGGAGCGGAGAGAAAAAATATAGATCTAGCATGCCTATTTGCATTTATGGATATAAGGAGGTTGCAGGGTGATGTGGCCTTCAACTTTAGTTTGTATGATGAACTATTTGATAGTAGTTTAGATGAACGTGGTGTAGAGCTGGTTATTGAGATATTGAAAGAGCGTATTGATACACTGAATGAGTGCGCGATGGTAATAAGTCATCGTAAGGAGAGTACTAAGTTAGCCACCGGTGAAGTTATATTTCTAGAGAAGCAAAATGGTATAACTGTTAGAGTTGAGACTCCAGAAACTGAGCTTAAATAATTACGATGCTAATAAAACCACCACATGGTACAGTTGTAGGTTCAGTAATAGGTTCACAACCATCGTCAAGATTGATGTTACGCCCAGAGAACACACAGATCACGAGTAACCAATCAGCTAAAATTACACCTAAAACGAGGCCTAGAGAAGTTGACATGCCTAGGGCTGTCAACTACTACGCAGACTTTAGTGGTTGTGGGTTCTGGCGAATGTTGTGGCCTGAACATACATTGAATGCATATCAAAAAGTAATTGTGCATGGCAGTACTGTTATGGTTACAGATGAGAAATTTTATACAAATGTCAAGTGTGTGAGAATCCAGCGCCAAGCGACTCCACAACAAGCAAAATTCGTGAGATATCTCAAAGAGTTGGGTGAAAAAATGGGATTTAGAGTGGTGTATGAGATTGATGACATTGTGTTTTATGAGGATATACCTGAGTATAATAAATTTCGTGGAGCGTTTGTTGATGATGATATAAGAAGAGCAACAACAGAGATGATGCAAGCATGTGACGAGATAACTGTAACGTGTGATTATATGAAGGATTATTACATTAATAAAACAGGTAACAAAAACGTTACAGTTATACCCAATTATCCTCCCCGTTATTGGTTAGATCAATACAATGAATTGTCTGTTGAAAAGAATTATAGCAAACGAAAGAAAAAGCCTCGCGTCTTATATGCAGGTAGTGGTGCACATTTTGATGTTGACAACCTGACTGGACAAAGAGATGATTTTAATCATGTGATTGAGACCGTAAAGAAGACAGTGAATAAGTATCAATGGATATTTATAGGTGCATTTCCCAACGGCTTGAGACATTTAGTACAGCAAGGAAAGATAGAGTTTCATCCATGGACGCATCTATATGAATATCCGAGATTAGTACAGAAAGTACGACCTAACGTGATGGTCGCACCATTAATTGATAATGTGTTTAATAGATCGAAGAGTGACTTAAAGTTTATCGAAGGGTGCGCGCTTGGTGCACCGGCAATTTGTCAAGACATGTGCACTTATGAGAATGCATTCTATAAATTTAAGAGTGGAGATGATATGGTGGATCAGATTGATGCATTGATGAAGGATAAGACCACATATATGAAGGCTGTAAGAAAGGGCCGACAGTATATAGAGACTAGATGGTTAGAAGCACCGGAAAATCTTGGTAAATATACTGAATTGTATACATTACCATATGGTGACCCAGGTCGGGAGTTGTTAAATCCGTTAAATGGAATTTAATATAGATTTTAAATTGAGCTTGGTTGCTCGAGATAACTTGAGCTTCAATATATCCCTTCTATTAACCCATTTGTAGTTTAAATGTTCATCAGAGATGGTGACCTTGATAGTCTTTGGTTGAGCGATAAATAGTCTAAATTTTTTCTCTCTATGAATCACTTTCAATCTCTTGAGTTTAATTTTAGTCTCCTCATACACCTCTCGTATTGCACCTTGTAGGAATTTCTCTCCTAAATTCAAGTGTCCACCAGGTAACTCCCAACCATCTCCGTTAATTCTCTCGAGCATAAGAAGCTTACCCCTCCAACAAATTATTACTTTTGAAACACTGTCAATATCTTGAGACATATAAGACTATTTAGTTGACAAATTGTGAATTAACAGCTATAATAAGTGGATGTATAGGAATGTATGTTATAATCCCCGAGATGAAACGATGACACTGTTAACGTGGGACGATAATGGTGAGAGAATCACATTAGATGTGAGCTTCAATCCATATCTCTATGTTGAGACGACAATGAAAGGAGATGCTAAAAGTATATTTGAAACATCCGTACGGAAGCGTATGTTTAAGGATACGAGACATCGTAATAATTTTATTAAGGATTGTGGTACAAATCGATTGTTTGAAAATATCCGCCCGGAACAACAATTTTTAATTGATACATTCAGTAAGAGAAATGAAGACCTAGAATTCAGTAAACATTCACTGAAGATACAATATGTTGATATTGAAGTTTATTGTCCAGATGCATTTCCTACACCAGAAGAAGCCGGCGCACCAATAAATGTTATCACAGTGTATGATAGTTTAGATGAAACCTTCTATACATGGGGTACTAAGAGGTTGGAGAAAAAAATTAAAAATTGTGAATACGTGTTTTGTGAGACAGAGCAGCAATTACTTGAATGTTATATCAATTATGTTAACAGGTCATCTCCGGATATAATAAGTGGTTGGAATAGTGAAGGCTTTGACATGCCGTACATCATAAATAGAACGAACAGAATTTTAGGTGAAGATCATGTAAAGAAATTGTCACCTGTTGGGAACGTATATAGCCGTCTCACTACCGGTGCTTTCGGTCGGCAGCAAGAACGTTGGTATATAACAGGAGTTTCATGTGTAGATTATTTGGATGTATATAAAAAATTCAGCATAGGCTTGAGAGAAAGTTATAAGTTAGATGCTATAGCAGAATTGGAGTTAGGTCAGAAGAAGATCGACTATGGTAACACGAACTTGAGTGCTTTGGCGGATGATGACTGGCAATTATTTGTAGAATATAACGTACAGGATGTAAATCTATTAGTTGCGATGGAAGATAAGTTACGTTACTTGGAATTGCTTCGAATGTTGGCATATACTGGGTTGACAACTATTGAAAGTGCTATGGGTACTTTGAGTGTCATTACAGGTGCTACAGTGATTAAGGCTAGAAGTAAAGGTCTTGTGGTTCCTACATTTATAAAAGACATGAGCACTGCTGGTAAGTATGAAGGTGCATATGTAGGTGAACCACAGCGTGGATTTCAACATGATGTGATAAGCTTTGATGCTAATAGTTTGTATCCAAACACAATGATAAGCTTAAACTTAAGCCCAGAAACAAAGGTCGGTAAAGTGACGCATAAAGACGAGACACATATCTATTTCAAGCACGTCACTGGTAAAGAGTATAAACTAACACATAATGATTTTTTGAAGTTTATATCAGAGAATGATATATCAGTGTCTAAAGCTAAGATATTATTCTCTCAAAAGAAGAAGGGAATCATGCCAGAAATTGTGGATGGTATTTATCAACAACGAGTTTCAGTTAAAAAGACTCTACAGAAGCTCAAGATAAAATTATCCAAGATGGATAAAACTGATCCAGAATTCAAAAAAATACAACGTGAAGCAGATCAACTTGATATTAAACAATTCACATTAAAAATTTTGATCAACACCGTGTATGGATATTTTGGTAATAAGCATGCTCCTATCGGTGATCCAGATATTGCTAGAAGTATAACCTTGACAGGACAAGCAGTTATCAAGCAATCAAATAAAATACTTAGAGAGTATGTTGATAGAGAAGGAGCCCCTGGTTTGGATCCAGTTATATACAACGACACTGATAGTAGTTATATATCGATCGCGCGATTGATGAAGCATATATCAAAACCATTTCACACTTCTGGTAAGATAAGCAAAGAAGCGTATGAATGTGCGGAGCTAGTAGAAGCACACTTAAATGAAAAGATAACAGAGTGGAGTGCTCGTACCTTAAATAGTAAGGATAGTAGATTTGTGTTCAAGCGTGAATGTATGGCTGATGTTGGTGTTTTTCTACAAAAGAAGAGATATGTTCTCCATGTGCTAGATGATGAGGGAATACCGACAAGCAAATACAAGTACACAGGGGTAGAGGTAGTCAGGAGCACAATACCTGCACCTATCAAACCATACATCAAGCAAATCATCGAGACATTGATGGAAACAGAGAATCGAACAACAACTAATGATGTGTTCTTGAAAGCATATGATACCTTTAAAGACTTGCCGGTTGAAGATTATTCTTTTGTGATGGGCATCTCGGATTATGAGAAATATGCAGACAGGTGTAACAGCTTCACGACAGTGAAGGGCATGCCTGCTCATGTTAAGGCTGCATATTACTACAATATGCTACTTGAGAAATTGGATCTTACTGGTGAATATGAGACGATTGAAACAGGAGACAAAGCTAGATTTTTTTATGTGAATCAACCTAATAAATATGGTATAAAGGCAATCGCATACAAATATTACTATCCCAAGGAGTTTGTATCTATCTTTCAACCAGATAAGGAGAAGATGTTTGAAAAAATAATATATAGTATTGTGGAGCGTTTTTATGACGCTGTGAGCTGGAAGCTAAACAAGCCTAGTGCACAAGTACAAACAGATTTATTTGATCTATTAGGGGTCTAATTAAAATAAGAGTTGACTTTAATATACAAATATCATATCATATATAAATGGATAATATCATAGCATTCGTAGATAGTGTAGGCCGAGTTGTTGTCGGTCAGAAAGTAAATGAAACTAAAACAGAGTTACATGTTAAAAGCCCTGCAGTTGTTAATGTGCAGGTGAACCAGCAGAATGGTCAAATGTCCGTTCAATTGCTACCATATGTGTTCCGGGAGTTTTTAGACCAACAAGGTAGAGATAATGGTGTGACATGGAGATTTCAGTTGAGTAGTATAACATTAAGTGATGATATAAGCCTCGATGATGCCATTAAAACACAGTATGAAAATATACACAATGCACCTATTGGAAACCCGGAGAAAACTACAAAAGATAACTCTCCAGAAGTTGTAAAATTGTTTGATGACAAAGATTGATAAAGAAACACTCAAGGTTTTTGAAAAACTTGAGAAGTTAAACCCTGAAGCAAAATTTCTATCAGAAAGCGCACTCAGTAACGTAACTGACTTTGTGGATACAGGTTGTATGGCATTAAATGCTATCATCTCTGGAAGTCTTTATGGTGGTGTGCCTATGGGTAGGATAACTGGGTTCAGTGGACCTAGTGCTGCTGGTAAGACATATATTATCAACAAGATATTAGCTAATGCGCAAAAGAAAGGCATGGTACCTGTTATATTTGATACAGAAGCAGCTGTGGATGCTAGTAGCACCACCGGAGTTGGTTTAGACAATGATCAAGTCAAGTATGTACCGGTGCAAACAGTTGAAGATTGCAGGAATCAAATATCAGCCTTCTTGGATAGTGTTATAGAGTCAAAGATGCGTGATAAATTCATCATCAGTATTGACAGTCTTGGTAACTTAGCAAGTCAAAAGGAAGTAGATGACGCTGAAAAGGGTAAATCAGCTACTGACATGGGCACTAGAGCAAAAGGTCTCAAGAGCATGATGAGATTGCTAACATTCAAGGCCGCGCAAGCTGGTGTTACAATAATGTTCAGTAATCATACGTATGATGATCCAAGTGCCATGTTTCCAACTTTAGTCAAGGCTCAAAGTGGTGGAAAAGGTCCGGTATATTTAGCTAGTGTGTTGGTACAACTAGCGAAACGTGATGAGAAGCATGATGCAAATAGAGGTGATAGTGATGAGCTGTTACCAGAAGCTAACAAAGTTAGCGGCACAACACTCAGAGCATTAACAGTCAAGAATCGATTCGTTCCACCATTTTTAGAATGTGAAGCATATCTAAATTTTAAGAGAGGTTTAGACAAATATAGTGGATTAAAAGAAATGGCGGTTAATCATGGAGTGATATTACAAACAGGTAGTACGTTTATGATGCCCCCGGAGAAAGAGGGTGTCCCTGGTAAGAAGATTGGATATTACAAGAACTGGAAAGACAATGAAGAGCTATGGGAGACACATATACTTCCAGAGCTAGAGAAGAAGCTAAAACAACAATACAGTTATAGTGTTGATTAACTTTTCTTGAAAGGATTCAACTTCTTCATCCATTCCGGTGTAGGTGCTGCTGTTCGAGGCGCTCTAACCCCACGTGGGTCATTAGGATCATATCCCATGCTAGCTCGACTGGCTTTCTGTGTAGCATCCGATCCAGAATAATCTCTAGGTGATGTAGACTGCCCAGTTTGAGCGTTTGTATTTGCATCACCTGAATATTCCGGCTCTGGATCATACTCGGAAGAGTATGGATCTATACTCAAATTATCGTTAGCACTCGCTTCTGGATCAGACCCCACGGTATCTGCTTGCATTTGAGCTAACTCCTCTGCATCAGGTCTAGTAGGTTCAACAAATTCATCCTCGGTACCTGCCACCGGTGGTGTGACTTCACTACCACCCACCATATCCGCAGCAGCACCTGCACCACTCGCTATAGCGCCAGCACCTGCTGCCATGGCACCAGTTTTACCAGCAGTATTCAAGCCTCCCATTAATCGGTCTTTAACACCACCATCTGTGGTGGCTGCTCCCTTAACGAATCCCATACCAGCACCAGCCAAACCAGTTTTGATCGCTGGTAGGGCAATTGCAGCAGTTGCTGGGTTGGTCATCATCAACCCTAATACACCTATCGCTACTGCGCCGGTTAAAATACCTTTATTATTTTTAAGGAAACTCCAAATCTTACCTAAAATGCCCTGACCACCCTGGATCGCATCCGGTGAAGGACCAGTGCCTCCAGCAACCGGTGACGGTGCATCTATTGGAGCACTCACATCACCTGTTGGTGGCTCTTCGCTAGTTGTTTGTGGTGGTTCTCCTCCACCTGATGCATCCACACCAGCGGCATCCGCACCAGCGGCATCCGCACCAGCGGCTTCTGGTTCTGCTGCTGCAGCTTGTTGAACAGCTTGAGCATCTACAAATTTTTGAAATGCTGGAAATACTTTGGATGTATGTTTTAATGCAGCGGCAATTTTCGGTTGCCTCCCACCAGTTTGTTGTTTGAGTATGGCTGCTATTTGTTCTCCTGCAGCTTTGGTTGCATTTTCCTTAACAAGCACCGTCGCCGGCATCCATGGACACCCTTCACCCTGTTTGAGTTGCTTATGCATTTCATTAATTGTGTTGCGATAGTATTTTTCTTGTATAATTTGTGAGTGTTGAGATGTGATCAACTGCTCTTCAACTAGAGCCTCACAAATCATTTCATTCATCTGAAATTGATAAGCAAGTGATTCTGCAGCAGTCTGTTGCCCGGTCATTTCCGCACCCGCGGGAGCTTGTATTTGTTGTTGTACACTTGGATCACCCTCTGCTTGTGCTAGTGCGGCTAGACCTTCCGGTCCTTGCTCAGCTGCACTGGCTACTTTTTGAGCTGCTGTTGGGTCTTTTGCTAGAGCACTAACAATCATATCCACAACCGGTTTTAATAATTTTTGGCTCGCGAAATCCTTCACTTTACCAAATGCACCCTTAACTCCATCCATCAACCCTTCATTGACCAAAAAATTCTCCAAATACACTAAATCACTCTCTAGCAATTTATCAAACTCACTAATTTGCTTGTGGTTCGTTTTATTCATGAAACTCTCCCAAATGAGATCATTATCTTTTACATCATAGCGATTTCTTTGCATGTTAATATTTATGTTGAACTTTAATGTTTTTTCATTTATAATATTGTGTATATGGAAAAATGTATAATACCAGTTAGTGGAGGTATCGATTCTACAGTAATTTTACACTGGATCGCGAGTGAAGGTAAAGAGGTCCATGCAGTGAGTTATAATTATGGTCAAAAACACTTCGAGAGAGAAATGGAGTGTGCGTTATATAATTGTAGGGATGTATGTGAATCTCATAAGGTGATAAATTTAAACTTCTTTAAAGAGATAGTCAATACTAGCGCGCTGCTAAATGATAATATAGATGTGGCTAAAGCTAAGGATGTTAT
>Ga0208305_10001190_pt1 | contig 12544 bp, 10 predicted proteins | sample ColrivemetaGS741_FD_187605 | JGI IMG/M metagenome (GOLD analysis project Ga0208305, IMG submission 187605) | Estuarine microbial communities from the Columbia River estuary - Flood tide ETM metaG S.741 (SPAdes) (version 2) | ecosystem: Environmental > Aquatic > Marine > Intertidal zone >... | reverse complement strand
CAATGAAGCTCCTAAAGTTACTTCTCTCAACATAAAACTTGTTGTGTTTTTATTCTTAATATATACAATGGATCTTTCACCTGTCCACATAATAGCAGATTTTGGAATCACAATTTCTTGTGAAGCGGTTTTACTCGCTTTATTTTTTATAATTCCGGAAGCAAACATTTCAGGTTTTAATTTATTTGCAACGTTTTTAATTTCAACTCGTGCTGTTGCAATTCTAGTTTGAGCATTTATCATAGGATCTATAAAAGAAATAGCACCTTCAAATGTTTCCCCTGGAAATGATTGAATGGTATACGAAACTTTATCTCCTATTTTCACCCAAGTCATGTCACTCTCATACACATCAAAAAGTATCCATACAGAGGTTAAATCAGCTATTTCATATAATGGCATTCCACGATTTACGTAGTCACCTAAGGCCACTTTTTTTGCAGTTACAATTCCTGAAACATCAGCAGTTATTGGAAATTTTTGAATGGCCTTACCTAAACTTAAAATTTTTGAAATGGTGTTATCACTAATTTTCCAATTTTGTAATTTCTGTTTAGCAGCTTCAAATAAATCTGGTTGTGCACTTTTAATAGTATTTGCTTGTAATAATTCTTCTTGAGCTGTCACCAATTCTGGAGAATATACCATTGCCAAAGTTTGACCTTTACTTACCTTATCTCCTGTAAAATTAATAGTTAATTGTTCAACTCTACCAGGAATATGAGTGGTTTGGGTATATAACTTTCGCTCATCAATCTGAACTTTTCCATTCAAACGAATTTCCTTATTGGCGTTTTTAGTCCCTACAATCATTGTTTGAATATTGGCTAACTTTAGTGCATTTTCTGTCATTTCAATAGAATTCATATCCGCTGACTGATTTACCAATGGAATTAAATCCATTCCACAAAGCGGACACTTACCAGCTTCTGGCTGTTTAATTTGTGGATGCATTGAACATGTCCAAATTGTATTTTCAGCTTGTTCTGTAGTGTGGTCGTGGATTTCATTTGAAGTATTATTTCCTCCAAAAAGTATCCATCCCAACAACAATCCTATCAAAAGAATTCCTGTTGCTTTTAGTATATTTTTAGCTTTTGTTGTCATAATTAATTGTCTTTTGAAAGTAAATATTCTAGTTGCGCTTGTGCTGTAAATTGATTTTTATTTGCAGTAATTATGGCTGTCTTAAGCATTAATAAATCTTGGTTCATCATTAAAATTTCTTCAAAATTGGAACCTGAATTACTATAGGCCGCCAGCAGTAATTTTATTGCTTGTTGTGTAGCTTCAATTTGCTTTAAATACAATTCACGTAGTTTTTTGGCTTTTTGAAAATTAAATGCGGACATACTATAAGTTGCTTTTAAATTATTCTGAATTGCTTCTTTTTCATACTCAGTACCTTTTATCATAAGCTCTACTTCCTTTTGAGCAGCTTTGTATTTTTTTCTGAAAATTGGCAACGTTAAAGTTAGCATTGGCATAATAGCGTCTTGACCATTCATTTCTAAATCAGGTACATCTCTTTTTGAAATAATGGAATAATCTAAACCAATTCCTATCATAGGTAGCCCTTCTTTTTTCTCTATTAATTTTTGTGATTCATACGCTTTCTTTTTCTTATCTAGAACTACTAATTTTGGATTTGAATCAAATAAATCATCGGTATATTTTTCGAGTGAAATATCATTTAATGGCAATGAATCTATATGATTTATCGGCTCATTCAACCCAACATTTAACATACTGTTAAATCCTATTTGAAGTGGATTGTATTGCTCCTTCAAAAGTTCAATGTCAGTACTACTTTCATTTCTCTTAATATCAATTCGCACAACATCCACCATTGCACCATTTCCATTTTGAAATTTACTTAAGGAAAGTATCCTATATGTTTCTAAAATTTGAAGGTTTTGTTCCTCTAGATTTATCATTTTATGAAGTTCATAAAATTCAGCATACATTTTTTTTACATTCAACAAAACCTCATTTTTAGTATCAACATATTTTTGAAAAGCTGCTTCAGCTAATAAATTAGCAACATTCTCTTTGGCTGCTAAAGTTCCAAACCAAGGAAACATTTGCATAATACTAAAACGAGCTTCTTGAGCACCAACTCTTGTTTCAACCATGCGTCCAAAAGCACTCAAGGTTAGTGTTGGATCTGGCAACGATTTAACTTGAGGTGATTTTTGCATCGCAATTTCAAACTCAGTATAAGCTGCTTTAATTTCTGAATTGTTTTTTGAAGCTATCAGCAAATACTCCTCTAATTTTTGACCATTTACATTCAGTGAGAACAGTAAACCAATCACTATTAAATATCTCATATTTAATATCTTATATTTTATTTTCGCTTTCATTTATTACTTTTTTTAATGACTGATTCTCTCCAATGCGCTTGTAAAATTGGCACAACAAAAATTGTCATGATTTGAATAATCATTCCGCCAAACGTTGGAATTGCCATAGGCACCATAATATCTGAACCTTTTCCAGTAGAAGTTAATACAGGGATTAAAGCTATGATGGTAACTGCTGTAGTCATCATTGCAGGTCTAACTCGTTTTTTACCTGCATCTACAACGGCATTTCTAACCTCTTCTACTGTTTGTGGATTTCTTTCTTCAAAAACTTGATGAATATAAGTTCCCATTAATACACCATCATCAGTTGCAATTCCAAATAAGGCTATAAACCCAACCCAAACAGCAACACTTAAATTAATTGGATGCATTTGAAACAAATCGCGCATATTAACTCCAGAAATATTGAAGTTCATGAACCAATCTTGTCCCCAAAGCCAGATCATTATAAACCCACCTGCAAAAGCTACAAATACTCCTGAAAAATGTATGGTGGAAGCAATAACCGTTTTAAATTGAAAAAACAATAACAGAAAAATAATTCCTAAACATATTGGAATTACAATTGATAATCGTTTCACAGCTCTCACTTGGTTTTCAAAATTTCCAGAAAATTTATAATTTACATGAGCAGGTACAATTAATTCCCCTGAAGCTATTTTAGCATCAATAATTTGTTGCGCATCTTCAACTACATCAACCTCTGCATAACCTTCTTTTTTATCGAACAACACGTAGCCAACTAAAAAAGTATCTTCACTTTTTATCATTTGTGGTCCTTGAACATATGCTATTGAAACCAATTCACCCAATGGAACTTGAGCCATTGTTGGTGTAGGAATCAATATTTTTTTCAACTTTTCAGGATCATCACGCAATTCTCTTGGATAGCGAACTCGTACATTGTAACGCTCTCTTCCTTCAACAGTTGTGGTTATTGGCATCCCGCCAACAGCGGTTTCAATGGCTTGTTGAGTTTGTTCAATACTTAAACCATAACGTGCAATTTTAGCTCTATCAATATTTATATTTAAATAAGGTTTTCCAACTATTCTATCTGCAAAAACAGCTTCTGATTTTACTGAAGGCACTGTTTTTAGAATATTTTCAAGTTGAATTCCAAATTGTTGAATGGTATTTAAATCTGGACCATACACTTTAATTCCCATTGGAGCTCTCATTCCTGTTTGAAGCATTACTAAACGCGTTTCAATAGGTTGTAATTTAGGTGCTGAGGTTATTCCAGGGAAATTGGTAACTTTCACAATTTCATTCCAAATATCATTTGGTGATTTAATTTCTTCTCTCCAATTTCTAAAAATTTCACCATCTCCATCTCCAATTAATTGTTTAGCTGAAATTCTTTTTAAAATGGCCTTTTCGTTAGAAATAGTATCGCCAGTTGTTAATATGAAATTATTATTTTCATCAACCTTAAAAGTTTCTTTATGTCCTTTTTCATTTAAAATATATTCCGATTTGTAATTAATTACATTTTCATACATTGAAATTGGCGCAGGATCTAACGCAGTTTCGGCTCTTCCCAACTTCCCCACAACCACTTCAACTTCTGGAATTGTAGCAACAGCCATATCCAATAATTGTACTGTTTTGGTAGTTTCTTCAATCCCTGCATGAGGCATTGAAGTTGGCATTAATAAAAAGCTACCTTCGTTTAATGATGGCATAAATTCTTTACCAATCCCAGGGAATTTATGATCTAAATAGGAATAAAGAGCTGTAGTTCTAATATTAACACCAACTTTATCAAACCCTATAGCGGTAAAACCAAAGACACTACTAAATCCAACCCAAATAAATAAACCAAAAAGGATGGTAAATAATGGTAACAATAAAAATTTCCCCTTATTATTTAAGCACCATAGTAAAATTACTTCGTAATAATAAATAACTGCAATGATGAAAGAAAGTACAACGGCAATGATAAATACTACCATTAAATAATTTGAAAATAAACTATTTTGGTGCCCAAGTGGATTCCAAGAAGTAGTTAAAATATACGTGGTAAATAGCAGTGCTATTCCTATGGTAATTATATTAGACTGTTTTTTTAAATACGTTGGATAAATACCTTCAAGTATATTTTTCAGTCCAATTAAAGTTAATGCTACTGGAATTATGTTGTTAAATACAAAAGCTAAAATAATTCCAGCAATCACTAATAATCCATTCCAATACTTACTGAATTTTTGTTTTGAAAAATTAACACCAAAAATTATATACGCTAATGTTGGTAAAAATATGACACCAATTAAAAACGATGCTCCTAAGGCGAATGTTTTCGTAAAAGCTAAAGGTCTAAATAGTTTCCCTTCGGCATGTTCCATAAAAAATACAGGCAAAAAACTTACAACTGTAGTTGCAATAGCCACAGTAATTGCTGGTGCAATTTCAACAGTAGCGTTATAAATTACAGATATAAGATCTTTTCCTTTTTTACCTATATTTTCAGGCATTTCGAGATATCGAATATTATTTTCAACAAAAACAATTCCAACATCTACCATGACTCCAATGGCAATAGCTATTCCAGATAATGCCACCACATTTGCATCTACACCTGCATAACGCATAATAATAAACGTCATAATTACTGCCAATGGCAATAAGCTGGCTATAATAAAAGAAGCCCTTAAATTAAATAGCAATATAATTACTACAATAATGCTAATAATAACTTCTTCTGAAAGTGCACTTTCTAATGTCCCAATGGTTTCTTGAATAAGCGCTGTTCTATCATAAAAAGGAACAATAGTTAACTGACTCACAGTACCATCTGTCAAAGTTTTTTTAGGTAATCCTGTTGAAATTTCATTGATTTTTTCCTTTACATTATCAATTACTTCGAGTGGATTTGAACCATATCGGGCAATTACTACACCTCCAACTACTTCTGCACCTTCCTTATCTAAAACACCTCTTCTTGGTTCGGCTCCTAAACTAACAAAAGCTACATCTTTAATTAATATTGGTGTATTTTCATTAACAGTGACAACGGCATTTTCAATATCTGCCAACGATTTTATATAGCCCAATCCACGAACCATATATTCAGCTTTATTAATTTCAATAGTATTGGCACCAATATCTCTATTGCTGTTTTTTATGGCCATCATCACCATATCAAAACCAATTCCGTAGGCTTTTAAAGCATCTGGATTCACATCAACTTGATATTCTTGCACATGCCCACCAATAGATGCAACTTCTGAAACACCGTTGGCAGCGTTTAAACCATATTTTACGTAGAAGTCTTGTACTTTACGAAGTTCATGTAAATCCCAACCACCAGTAACATTTCCGTTAGAATCTCTACCTTCTAATGTGTACCAAAAAACCTGTCCTAAACCTGTAGCATCAGGCCCAAGCATTGGCTTGGCATCGGCTGGCAACAAGCCACTTGGCAAAGAATTTAGTTTTTCTAATATTCTGCTTCTACTCCAATAAAATTCCACATCTTCATCAAAAATGATATAAATGCTTGAAAAACCAAACATTGAAGTACTTCTAATGGTTTTAACTCCAGGAATTCCAACTAATGAAGTAGTAAGTGGATACGTAATTTGATCCTCAATATCTTGAGGTGATTTCCCAGGCCAATCAGTAAATACAATTTGCTGATTTTCACCAATATCGGGTATTGCATCTACAGGAACTGCATCTTTTGGTATAAAACCAGTTTTCCAATCAAATGGAGCAGTTGCTAATCCCCAACCTATAAAAACCAATAATAAGAGGATGGTTACAAATCTATTTTCTAAAAAATAGCGAATTATTTTATTTAACATATAAATGAATTTTAAACTTTAATGAATATTGAATCCTAAAAGCATTAGGTATGTAGCTATTATTTTAGTTTAAAAACCAAAAAAACAACAATTCAACTCAAAAAGTTTAAAATCAAATTCTGAAAACCTGATAAAGTACAGCTATGTCTTTATTGACTAAAGGTGGTGAGTAATTTTCAAAAGCATTGATTCTTTTTTCAATACTTTCAAATAAGTTTATATAAGAAAATGTGAATGCAACAACAAAATCTTGTTGTGGAATTGTAAGGCTATTAAAATCAATTTTAAGATTCGACTGGCCTTCAATTTGTTTTACATTATCTGAACAACAATCTTTTTTAAAGGAATTACAATCACTTTCGGCAGACGCAGTTTCCATTGCCATTCCACACGATTCTGCTTTAGAAAATAACGCGCTATCCACAAGAAAGTCACCACAATAGTGCTCACTATAGGTAAATGACATTGTGGAAAAAAGGACCACAAAAGCCATTAGGATTGACGATATCTTTCTAAATAATTGCTTCATAATACTTTACAAATTTAAAAAATTAAATCTATTATAGATTAAAACCTTGTTAAAATTAAATATTGACTTATAAATTACACTCTATTTTGGTGTTTTTTTTATAAAAAATTGTAATAAAAGGCTGGCATTCGCCAAGCTTTAATTTGCTAAAACCTTTAATTTTATGGGCAAATTGTAGGCAAATGATAAAAATAAAAAAGGCTCTCAATTTCTTGAAAGCCTTACTATCATTAGTGGAGAAGATGGGAGTCGAACCCACTACCTCTTGACTGCCAGTCAAGCGCTCTAGCCAGATGAGCTACATCCCCTATATTTATTATAAATTTCCTTTTAAAACTAATAAAGGAACTCTACTTTCAAAATCAACTTTTTTAATGGTGTTTTGTTCTAAAAGACGAATTAAAAATCCTCGTTTATTTCTAATAACACATATCATATCAGGGTTTATTTCAATTAAATGTTCTAAAATTCCTTGATAAACTGTTGCATTTTCACTATTAAAAATTGTATCCGCAATTTCTTCAAAATCTTGATGTAATGAATTATCTTCCAAAGAGTTATTTGGCGTAATAACATGTAATAAATTCACTTTAGCTTTAAAAAGATCCACAATATCTTTTAACGGATTCAAAACTCCTTCTTTTTTAATCAATCCTGAACGTAATCCTAACAAAATTGTATTTATTGGCCTAAAAACATACTCTTTTGGCACAATTAATAATGGCAATTCAGTTTGCTTAATTATACCTCCTACAACTTCTCCCAAATAAATTGAAGAGTCTGAAGTAGATAATTTTGCTGAAGAAATAATTAAATCAATATTCAATTCTTCTGTAGCTTTTTTAATAATATCTATTACATCACCTTTAATAACAGCAGATTTGATTTCAATATTTTTTGAATCTACTTGAGATAAAATATGCTCTAATTTCTCTTTGGCTTCTTTTTCTATAATTGCATCAACATTTTTAAGAACTCCTGTTGCTCGTGCAGAAGAAAAAACTTGAATTACATAAATTTTAGCATTAGAAATGGTCGCAAAATCTATTGCATATTGTAAAGTATTAACTGATTTTTTTGACGTTCCTATTGGAACAAGAATGTTTTTCATATTCTAAATTTTAACAAATATAAATATTAATTTAATAATTATATACATTTAAAAAAAGCTCCGTTACAAAATTGAAAACGGAGCTTTTAATTATTATTTAAACTTTTAATATCTGTAGTATTCTGGTTTAAATGGTCCTTCAACTTCAACACCAATATATTTAGCCTGATCTTCACGTAAAGTTTCCAATTCAACACCAATTTTAGCTAAATGTAAACGAGCTACTTTTTCATCTAAATGTTTAGGTAACATATAAACTTCATTTTTGTAAGCATCTCGGTTATTCCATAATTCCAACTGTGCTAATGTTTGGTTTGTAAACGAGTTACTCATTACAAAACTTGGATGACCAGTTGCACAACCTAAGTTTACCAATCTACCTTCAGCTAATACAATAATTTCATTTTCACCAATAGTGTAAATATCAACTTGAGGTTTAATTTCAACCTTCGTATTTCCGTAAGTTTTATTCAACCAAGCCATATCAATTTCATTGTCAAAATGTCCAATGTTACAAACAATTGTTTTGTCTTTCATTGCTTCAAAATGACGAGACTGCACAATGTCTTTATTACCAGTAGTAGTAATCACAATGTCTGCATTTCCAACAACCGTATCTAATCTTTTCACTTCAAAACCATCCATTGCAGCTTGTAAAGCACAAATTGGATCAATTTCTGTAACTGTTACAATTGAACCAGCTCCTTTAAATGAAGCTGCTGTTCCTTTACCAACATCTCCATAACCACAAACAACCACACGTTTACCAGCTAACATAACATCAGTTGCTCTTCTAATTGCATCAACTGCGCTTTCTCTACATCCGTATTTATTATCGAATTTAGATTTAGTTACAGAATCGTTCACATTAATAGCAGGCATTGGCAAAGTTCCTGCTTTTACTCTATCGTATAAACGGTGAACTCCTGTTGTGGTTTCTTCAGATAAACCATTAATACCTGCTGCTAATTCAGGATAACGATCTAATACCATATTTGTTAAATCACCACCATCATCTAAAATTAAATTCAATGGTTTTCTATCTTCACCAAAAAACAATGTTTGCTCAATACACCAATCAAATTCTTCTTCATTTAAACCTTTCCAAGCATATACAGAAACTCCTGCAGCAGCAATTGCAGCAGCAGCTTGGTCTTGCGTAGAAAATATATTACAAGAACTCCAAGTAACCTCAGCTCCTAAATCTACTAACGTTTCAATTAAAACAGCAGTTTGGATAGTCATATGCAAACAACCTGCAATTCTTGCTCCTGCTAATGGTTTTTTTCCTTTAAACTCTTCTCTTAAACTCATTAACCCTGGCATTTCTGCTTCAGCTAATTGAATTTCTTTACGTCCCCAATCTGCAAGATTGATGTCTTTTACTTTATATTTTACGTAAGTTGATGTTTCTGCACTCATATTTATTAAATTTGTTAATTATTTAAAATAAGAATTTGTTATTTTAAAGTTTTGCAAAAGTACAAAATCCATTTGATAAACTAAATGCCTTTATTTAAAACCATTAAACTAAATAAACATACTTCCATTTTTGTATGGAAAATAGATGAGTCTTTTGATGAATTATCTTCAACTATTTTATTAACTGAAAAAAGTAAAGTAAGGTTATTCTCAATGAAAAGCGAATTGCATCAGCGTGGTTTCTTAAGCGTTCGCCATCTATTAAAAGAAGCTGGTTACTCAGACAATGACCTTTATTATAATGGCAATGGAAAACCGCATTTAACTGATGGAAAATGCATTTCAATTACGCACTCATTTACTTTTTCTGCCTTAATAGTAAGTAATGTTGAAGTTGGAATTGATATTGAAAAAAATAGAGAGAAAATTAAAATAATTCAACACAAGTTTGTAAATTTTGAAAGAGGTTTTATTCATAAAGATGATGATTACATTCAACAATTAACAGTAATTTGGGGAGCTAAAGAAAGTTTATACAAGATTTATCCATTTGGCGGACTTACTTTTAAAAATGATATTGATATTAATTCTTTTCAAATTGCCGATAAAAAAACAACCGGATATATAAAAGTTGATGGATGGGATAAAAATTATGACATTCATTTTGAGCAACTAAATGGTTTTACATTGGTTTATGCTTTAGACACTTCAAAAAATGATTAAATCAATTTTATCTTCCATTAAAAACTCTTCTAAAAAAAGTGATAAATTATTAGCCATTTTATTAGATCCTGATAAAACTAGTTTAAAAGAAATTCCTTCAATTACAAAAAAAATAGAAACTTTAAAAGCCAACTTTATTTTTGTTGGTGGAAGTACTGTTGAAAACGGATTAACTGACACCTTTGTTGAAGTATTAAAAGTAAACACTCAAATTCCTGTGGTGCTTTTTCCAGGAGATTATTCACAAGTAAGCAATAAAGCAGACGCATTACTGTTTTTATCTTTACTTTCTGGCCGAAATCCTGAATATTTAATTGAACAACAGATTAAAGCAGTTCCATTTTTAAAAAATTCAACATTAGAAATTATTCCAACAGGATATATTTTAATTGATGGAGGCACAAATTCATCCGTTTTAAAAGTTAGTAAAACAACACCAATCTCTCAAAATGATGTTAATTTAGCGGTAGCAACAGCAGTTGCTGGAATGTATAAAGGCAAACAACTCATTTATTTGGAAGCTGGTAGCGGAGCTAAAATTCCAGTAAACCCAAAAATTATTTCAGAAGTTAAAAAAACCATAAAGATTCCTTTAATAGTTGGTGGCGGAATTCGTACTAAAGAACAATTGAAAAATGCTTATGATAATGGCGCCGACTTAGTTGTTATTGGAACAGCTTTTGAAAATAATACAATTCAAAATATATGACAGAACTAATTAATATTCTTTTCGGTCAATACAGTAGTTATGAAACTATTGATATTTCACTAGAAATTATTGCTGTAATTTTTGGCTTTTTATCTGTTTGGAGTTCAAAAAACAATAATATTTGGGTGTATCCAACAGGAATGATAAGCACAAGTATTTTTGTGTATTTATTGCTAAAATGGGGTTTATTAGGCGATATGATGATTAACGGCTATTACTTTATTATGAGTATTTATGGTTGGTATATTTGGACTCGAAAAGTTGATGAAACTCATCATACTCCAATTACATCCACAACAAAAAAAGAAAAAAGAACTTCCATAATTATTTTTATTTCAACTCTTCTTTTTGTTTTTATTGTTTACAAAAGTTTTGATAAATGGAACAATTGGGTTGCTTATATTGACACTATTACAACTGCAATTTTCTTTGTTGGAATGTGGTTAATGGCAAGAAAAAAAATAGAGAACTGGATTTATTGGATTATTGGTGATATAATTTCAATACCTCTATATTTTTATAAAGGATTTACCTTTACAAGTTTTCAATACCTTATATTTACTTTTATTGCAATTTTTGGATATTTAGAATGGAAGAAGCTCTTAAACAAAAAAATATAAACATTGCTAAAGTTGTTTTATATGGACCTGAAAGTTCTGGAAAAACAACACTTGCAAAACATTTAGCCAGACATTATAATACGGTTTGGGCACCAGAATTTGCACGTGAATATCTGCAAAACAAATGGAATAACGAGCGTAAAACTTGTGAAAATTCAGATTTATTACCAATTGCTGTTGGGCAAATGAAATTAGAAAATGAATTGGCGCAAAAAGCTGATAAATTATTAATTTGTGACACCGATTTATTAGTAACAAAAATTTATTCTGAAGAATATTACGGAGGATATGTACATCCAGATTTGGAAAAAGCTGCAATTTCAAACAACTATGATTTATATCTATTAACATACATTGACACTCCATGGGAAGAAGACGATTTGCGCGATAGACCAGATCAACGTTTGGAAATGTTTAATGCTTTTGAAGCTGGGTTGAAAAAGCACAACAGACCTTACATTATATTAAAAGGCGAAAAAAAAGAACGATTAGAAACTGCCATTTCTGAAATAGATAAAATACTAAAAGCTTTACCAAATTTACAAAGCTTCCCAACTAAAAAATAATGAATAAAGAAGCTATTATAAAAGAATTAAATTTTAAAGCAGTTAGAAGTAGTGGTGCTGGTGGACAACATGTGAACAAAGTTTCTTCAAAAGTTGAATTATTTTTCGATTTACAAAATTCTTCTGAATTTTCAGAAGATGAAAAAATAGTGCTTCTTAAAAACCTTCAAACAAAATTAACCAAAGAAAATATACTTTTATTAAGTTGTGATGAAAGCAGAAGTCAACATAAAAACAAAGAACTAGTTATAGAACGTTTTTTTGTTATTATTAAAACAGGCTTAAAAGTTCCAAAAAAAAGAAAAGCTACAAAACCAACCAAATCCAGTATTCAAAAAAGAATAGACAAAAAGAAAAATATAGCTTTAAAAAAGGTTTTAAGACATAAACCTAATTTTTAGAATTTAAAAATTCTTAAAAATTATTCTAAAATACAATTATTATAGTTAAGTTTGCATCGTCTCAAAAAGGGGTGCCTAAAACGGCTGAGATCAAACCCAATGAACCTGAACAGGTAATGCTGTTAAGGGAAAAACTAAACACACAACGTGTTTAATGGCAAACAGTTAATTATTCAAACCATCGATTAATTACCTCTTTTTAAATCGTTTTATTTTAAAAAAATGAAACAAAAATCAAATTATTATTTTCAAAAAGCAAAGGTATTAGTAGCTTTAGTATTTATG